>Ga0210410_10002590_pt1 | contig 16160 bp, 10 predicted proteins | sample IncBWC4MmetaG_FD_161058 | JGI IMG/M metagenome (GOLD analysis project Ga0210410, IMG submission 161058) | Forest soil microbial communities from Barre Woods Harvard Forest LTER site, Petersham, Massachusetts, United States - Inc-BW-C-4-M | ecosystem: Environmental > Terrestrial > Soil >... | reverse complement strand
TCAACTGTCCGGCGGTGGTGGTTGGCCCAGACAAGGCGTAGGCCGTCTTTGTGGTCGCGTCATAGAAGGGGTTGGCAACCGTTTGCAGCAGTCCCACCTGGGTGGCTCCGACCACCTGAGGAGGCGGAGTTCCAGAGCATCGCGTCGATAGTTTTGTATTGTTTGCCGCATTGTACGCCGCGATTTCGGCGCTCTGGGCGGCGCACTGGGGAGCCGCCGCGGCGAAGAAGTTATCCCCAAGCTGGTCGATCTGGGAATCGTAGAGAGCAAGGTGCGTGCCCTTGGAACCAACGTAGGCAGCGGAAACGAAGAAGTTGTGTGGCAGATTCCGCTGGATGTTGAGGTTCCACTGTTGCACGTAGCCGGCCGGATGATCGTTGCGATCGGCGATGGTGAAGTTCTGGACGACTTGCGTGGCGTATTGGGACGTTTGCTGCGGTGTCAGAGTACGGCCCACCGGCGGCACGACAATTGGGATGAACGGCGTATTGATAGTGTTCGACGGATGGGTGTTATCGACGGTCCCGGTGAAGCCCGTGGTTGCGTCATTCACGAAGTCGTTATTGGGATTCAAGCCAAACGAAACGTAGTTGGGAATCCAGAAGATTCCGTAGCCACCGCGAATAACCGTTTTCTGATCCCAGCTATAGGCAAAGCCCAGGCGAGGGGCAACATTGTCTTTTGGAAGCGGAATGTTTGTGCGCTGGCTGGTGCTGACCAGGGCGACATCTCCCTTCAATCCGGGCAAGCCTGGGACATTCGCCAGCCCTGCACTAACGGCGGGGTTGGCGAGCCAACTCAGCGTATTGGGGTCAAATTGGGACTGCCGGTTGAACCGCTCAGACCACGGACCCTGCAGCTCATAGCGGAGACCGAGGTTGAGAGTCAGCTTGTTGGTGAGGCGGAAAGTGTCGTCGACGTAAAACCCGCGGTAGATCTGCTGACCGGCAACCAGCGCGGGAACGACTGCCTGGCCGAAGAAGTGGTTCTCGACACTGTTTGGGTTGTCAGCATAGCCCAGCAGGAAATCTGCAAATCCATTGCCAGTGAAACAAGTGAGGCCCGAGCCGCAGAAGGCAAACGCACCGCTAGCCACGTTGGTCTGCGCGTAGTTGTCACGCCCAATTTCCAACTGGAAGCCGAGCTTCACGGTGTGCTTGCCGCGCACGAGCGTCACGTTGGGACTCAAATTCCACTGTGTATTGCGGTCGGTGATGAAGCTCTGGCCTTGCGAGCACATGACGTTGTCTGCAAAGTCAAACACGCATGGAGTAGGGGGCGTCCGGGCACCCGATGGAATAGCCGCGTTGTATTGCGCTGGCCAGCCGATCTTGGTCAGGTCGAAGCCGGAGTTCTTGGGTGCGCGATTATAGGCAAAGCGGCTGAGGCTGGCGGTGATGCCAACGATTGTGTTTGGCGTTACTGTCCAGTTGTAGCCGAGGGCGGGGGCGCTGCTGTCGTACTTTTCCGCGCAACGGTCCTGGCAGAGTCCGGTGCCGAGAGGATCCTGCGGCAAATCCAACACGTTCCAGTAGGTGTACCGGAAAAAGATGTGCTGATTGTTGGTAAGGGCGTGATCGAGCCGGCCGACTACCTGGTTTTGATTGCCGCCAGTGCCGTAGGATTTGGAGTAGTTCTTTATACAGCCGATTTTCGGATCGGTACCGGCACAAGGTTGGTTCGCAGCCGGCCAAAGATTTTCCAAAGCCAGCGAGGTTGCATTCAGGCGTGCCGTGGGAATGATGTTCGGACATCCTGCGGCGACCGTGCAGAGAGGGTTGCCATTCGGCCCGGTGGGCAAAGAAACAAATTGCGTTGGGGTCGCGGAGCTGCCCGCGCAGGCCCCGTTGGCATTAACGGTCCCGCCGCAAGGGTCCAGGATCGGCGCGATGCCCGCCGCAGAGAAGTCTCCCCCTAATTCGGCTGGGGTGGGAACTGTTGTCTGGACCGGCGATGCACCCTGGCGAAGACGGAAACCTTCCCAACTGAAGAACCAGAACGTTTTGTCCTTGCCGTCATAGACGTGGGGAATGATGAGCGGACCGCCGGCGTTTGCGCCGAACTGGTTTTGCGTGAAAGCCGGCGCCTTGTTCGGCTCATGGTTCACGATTTCGCTGGCCTTGTTGAACGGATCGTTCGCATTCAGCACTCGGTTTCGCAGGTACTCATACGCTTCGCCGTGCAGGCCGTTGCTTCCTGACTTTGTACTCAGGTTGATGACGCCGCCCGAGAACTTGCCCCAATCCGCTCCCAAGTTGCTGGTCTGGACCTTGAATTCCTGGATCGAGTCCTGAGTCGGAATCACCACGGGAAGGTTGATGTAGCCGATATTGAGTGGCTGCCCATCCAGGTATTCGGCGCTTTCATTGCCGAACGAACCGTTCACCTGAAAGTTGCCCCAGCCGAAAGGATTGACTCCGACGGGCGTGCCACCCGCGCTGCCCTGCGGGACCACGGAAGGGGCTAGCGTAATCAGGCTAAAAACGTTGCGGCCGTTGAGGGGCAACTCATTGGCCTTGCGCTGTTCGACGACTTGCCCAATGGAAGACGTTTCCGCTTGCAGAAGCGGCGTCTCGGCGGTGACCTCAATGGTCTGATTCACGTCGCCTACCTGCAGGGTGACATCAATGCGAACCGACTGTCCCACTTCCACGATGATTTCGGGGCGGGTGACCCGCTTGAACCCGGTCTTTTCCGCCACGATGCCGTAGCGTCCGGGCAACAGGTTCACGAAGGCGTACAGCCCATCGGCCCCCGATTGGGCAACTCTCTTTTCCGTCGTACCCAGGTTGGTCAGGGCCACCTGGGCATCGGCGATGGCCGCTCCCGAGGCATCCGAAACCGTCCCGGCAATGGCTCCGTAAGTCGTCTGGGCGGCGGCTGGTTCGCCAAAAAGGCCCGCGACGCAAAGGCAAAGTGTCAACTGCAACGCAACCAATACAGCTAAACGCCAGTTTTTCATCCCCAACGCTCCTCGTTTTCACGATTCACTGCGTGTCCTCACTGCTCGCCATCGACACACCAAAGCCGTGAAGCTCCGTTTGAATGGACCCCTACTGCACACCATGCCCTCGACAAGATTGTGTTCTGCCAATTAGTACGAAAGGATTAGGGAATGTGTACCAAACTCATACGGATGTGAGGTGAAATCTGGCACCAGGTACTGGTCCTACTCGCGGACACACCAAGGGAATTGTTCGCAGGGAAAACTCGGGATTTGTGGGATTCCACTTGGCGAGGTTTAGGGATGATTGGCCTGATTACGAAGCAGCGCGTACAAGAACGGCTTGCTCGTGGGCTTGTGGCTCCCGCCACGAGGCTCCACGGTCACGAATACAGCGTCGATCTCTGTCAGTTGCTTGGGATCGTCAAACCGCATCACCCATCGCCGGTTGGTTTCGTTGTCCATATAAAGGATGCCCAGATTCATGGGGGTGGCAGACTCTCCCTGCGGTGCCTCACGCTGGCCCCAGACCTGGAACGTGCTGGCATTTACGACCCCGGGCTGGTGGTCGAGGTCGAATGCATAAAAGATGAGAGATTTGCCCTGCGTATAGAAAACGCGGCCAAAAGGCTTTTGGGTGCGGCTGCTGCCATCCACGTCAAACACGTCCGCGATGTACAGCTTTCTGGCACCCATTAATTCACGGATATCCCGGTCTGAAGTGAGATATTGCTCGGCATCCTTCAGGCGGCGATCCTGGTCGCGATTCTTCGCGGTCAGGTCCTCAATTTTGGATTCCAGGAAAGCAGTTCGCAGCGACGTCTTGTCGCGTTCTGAGCGCAGGCTCGTCAACTCGGCTTGATTATTGCCGTACGCAAGGCTCGTGGCTTGCAGCTTGGCGTTTAATTCGTCGCGCTGCTGTGCCAACTCCTTCAACTGCGACTCCGACTGACTGCTCTCCACTGTCAGCTCGTTCGCACGAGTTTCAAGCGCGCGCAACGACGCGCGGAGCCTGGCCAGCGCCAGCTCCTTTTCGGCGTTATCGGACTGCAACTGGGCCAGCCTTTTCTCCTGCGCGGCCAGCGATTCGTCGGCGACTCGCTTCTGTTCCGAAAGTTGCCGGTACTGCTCTTCCAAAGCGGGAGCAGTCTGGGCAACGATGGCCGGTTGGCGTGTTTGTGTGCCCAGGCGATATGCACCGGACGCCACAGCCAGCAGCAGGCCAGCTGCAACGGCCATTCCCGCAAGCGCGCGAGCCTTGCCCCTTAGCGGACTATGTTGCTGGATCGTTGCAAGCGAGGGGTCTTTTTGCTCCGGCAAACTTTGCTGCTGGCCGCGAATGCTCATCCAGAGCCGCTCGCGTACCGCCGAATCATCCCAGGTGACGCGCTCGGGTCTTGCCAGATAACCCTCGGCAAGCGTGGGAATTCCTTCCGTGTTCAACATCCGGTATTGCGCGAACGCCTCCCGGCAGGACTCGCAATCTTCCAGGTGGATCCGCAATTCGGACAATTCCAGCGGCGCAAGGCTGCCCGAAGCCGCCAAAGCGCAAAGCTCTTTAAATTTCTCGTGTTCTTCGCCGCCGTCTTGGAACCTTAGCATTGTTTCGTTTCCCGAAGCCTCTGCACAAACGCGCTCTTACGCAGGCGCTCCAATCCGCGGTAGAAATGATGCCGCGTATTTCCCAAGGGTTGGTTCAGTTTGCGGCTGATTTCCCTCAAGTCAAATCCCTCGAAATAGAACAACTCCAAAGTGACGCGCTGGCTCTCCGGCAACTCGTCAAAGGCCTTCTCCAGTTGGATTCGGTTCAGTTTCGCACCGATCTCGCGGTCCAGGTCCGTCTCTCCCAACAATGTATCGTCAAGTGAGCCCGTGTCTGTACCAACATAAAATCCTCTGCGTGCCAAATGAGCCCTGCGGTCCAGCGCTCGATGCAGCGCAATCTGGAGGACCCAGTTCTTTACCGTTCCTTTTGCCCCGTCATAAAGGAAGCACTTCCGGTACAAATGGAAAAAGCACTCCTGAACCACATCTTCGGCCTCGCCCCGGTCACGCACCACTCCGAGGGCAATTCTAAAGACCAGACGGGCATACCGGTCAAACAAAATTTCCAGGGCTGTCGCATCGTTTCTTTGCAGGCGAAGCATGGCTTCGTCATCGCTGGACAGATGGAGTTCTGTGAGTTCTGGTGGTGAGGAAGGTCGCGCCTGGCTCCGGGCCAGGGCAACGGGAAGCGTGAGCGCACGTCGTTGCGGCGAAGTACTCATGGGTTGATCCCCATTGGACGGCCTTTTGGCGATGCCAGAGACAACACGACCGTGGCACCGGAGAACTCCCCCGACGAAGCCCCGATGGTTTCAAGACAATACACCAACATACCGGTTAAAGAGAAGATTTTTCGATAGAGGGTAGTATCTTTGTTTCTGGTACAAGATCACCCTGGGACACGTAATAAATAAAATAGGGACAGCGATAACCTGTGAGTATCGCCTAGAAGAGGAATTTCAGCCCAAACTGCACCAGCCTCGGATTCGTCCCAGTTGCCGTACTCGTTACCACTCCGAAATTCGAATTGTTTGCCGTACAGCAAATCGTGTTTGGCGGCGCGAATTGCGTCCTATTAAAGAGGTTGAAAAACTCCGTCCGGAATTCCAACCCAAGCCGTTCATTGCTCCCAAACCGCGCCCGCTTAAAAACCGCAAAATCAAAGTTGCTGATTCCCTGTGCTCGCAACCGGGAGTCTACCCGAGGTTCGTTCCCGAATGTGAAATCCGGCGGCGCGGTAAAACAAGCAGGGTTGAACCACTCTGCAATCCGCGAGGTGGAACTTTTCGCGGCGCAGCCCAGAATCACATTGGGACGCGAGCCACCGCCAAAAAGAGTCGTGCCATTCACCTGGCCATTCGTAAAGACCAGCGGGAAGCCACGCTGAAATATCGTTACCCCATCCACTCCCCAACCACCCACGATCCTGTCCAACCATCCCTCTGCGGCAGAGAGATACCTTTTGCCTTTGCCAAACGGAAGGTCGAGAACGTAGCTGATGACGAGACGCTGCGGAACGTCTTGCGAAGATAACGAGCGCTCTCCGCGCAAATTGTTGTTGTCCTGAATGGTTCCCACGCCCGGCTCCACCCAGGCCGTCAGCGTATCCGTGTCGCTGATCAATTTCGCATTGGTATACGCGATCAGCAGAGACCCGGCGTCCGCAAAGCGCCGTTGCACCGTGAGCTGAAACGAATGGTAGATGCTGTCATACGATCCTTGTCCGGCAAGCTGCACTCCCGCGTACTGGGGATATGGCCGAAGAAGCTGTCCGACCGTCGTCGTAGGGCCCACAAGAGCCAATGCCTGGCCGTTGATGAAAAATGGATTCGGCGTCGATTGCACCAGCATCACATTTTGTCTCGGGTTCGGAAGCGATGAGTTCACCTCCGCCGCCGCCTGCGCAAGCAATGCGTCCGATATCTGATTGATCTGCTCGGAATATTGCGCCAGATGCGTTCCCCGTGAGCCGACATAAGCCGCGGAAACAAAGAAGTCCAGCGGAAGCTCCCGCTGTACGTCAAGGTTCCATTGCTGGACATAGCCCTGCGGGTGATTGCTGGGATTCACTTCTGTGATGGACTGCACCACCTGCGTCAGGAACTGCTGCGTTCCCACGGTGCCCAGGCTTCGTCCCGGCGGCTGCGCAATCCCCGCCGGAAACGGCAGCCCAATAGTGTTTACCGGGTGCGTTCCATCCACCGTTCCTGTGTAAGTTGTCGCCCCGCCGTTGACCATGTCGTTCAGGGGATTCGAGCTGAACGACACGTAATCCGGTATCCAGAAAATTCCGTAGCCGCTGCGGACCACCGTCTTCGAATCGATGCTGTAAGCAAAACCAACCCGTGGCGAGAAATCCGACTTTCGAAGCGGAAGATTGTTGCGATTGCCCGGGCTGACCAGAAAAGCGTCCCCGAGTACGGGGGGCGAGCCAGCAGGAAGATATCGCGCCAGGTAGTTCGTCGCCTTCGGGTCGAAGTACGACAACCGGTTGAAGCGTTCCGACCAGGGACCCTGCAGGTCGTAACGCAAACCCAGATTTAGAGTGAGTCTGCGTGTGGCGCGCCACGAGTCGTCAAAATACAACGCGCGATAAATCTGTTGGCCCGCTGTGAAGGAAGGAACCACAGCCTGGGCAAAAAAATGGTTTTCAAGGTTGTTGAAATTGTCGGCATATCCCAGCAGAAAATCGGCAAACCCTAGTCCAGTCCCGGAGACTCCCGGAAGGGAAGTAAAACACGCCTGGCCGGAGACGCAGAAATCAAATGCCCCGCTCGCAATATTGGATTGCGAATAGTTATCCCGCCCAACCTCGAGTTGAAAACCGAAGTGAAATTGATGGTGGCCCCGCAACATCGAGAGGCTCGGCGACATGTAAAATTGCGTATTGCGATCCTGAATGAAGCTCTGGCCCTGGGTGCACATGATGTTGTCGGCGAAGTTGGCCACGCACGGCGTCGGCGGTGTCCGCATCTGGACGGGCACGGACGCGTTATAACTCGCGGGCCAGCCGATGGACGTCAGGTCGAAATCCGTGTTCTTCGGGCTCCGGTTATAGGTGAACCGGCTCACGCTCGCGTTGAGTCCCAATACTGTTGTTGGCGTGACGTTGTAGGTGTACCCCGCGGCGGTCGCGTAGGTGTGATAGTCCTCGGCGCAGCGGTCGGCGCAAAGCCCGGTTCCCAACGGATCGATCGGCAAATCCAGAACGTGCCAATAATTAAAGCGCAAGAACAGCCGCTGTTTGCCGGTGATGCTGTGGTCCAGGCGTCCGACGAACTGATTGTGATCTCCGCCCGTAGGCGCGGCGGTTGTGAAATTGTTCGTCGTCGCGCCGGTGTTCGTGGGCGCAGGCCAAAGATTCAGAAGTTTTTGGGAAGTAAAATTGATCCGATCTTGTGGAATGACGTTGTTCAGGAATGGAGTTGGAGCCGCGGTACTCCCCGGGCAGGCACCCAGCGCGTTCACGCTTCCTCCGCAAGGGTCGTAAATCTGGTCAATCACCACCGGCTTGCCGTTTGCGTCCACGCCTCGATCGTTGCAGACGCCTGCCGTGAAGCCCGATTTGCAGATTTCCGAAAAAATGCCCGCTCTTTCGCTTGTGTCCGGAACCGTGGCAGTGAAAGGTTCGCTCGTCCGCAGCCGGAATCCCTCTCCACTGGCGAACCAGAATGTCTTGTTCTTGCCTCCGAAGTGAGGAATGTTCAGAGGCCCCCCGGCGTTCGCCCCAAACTGGTTTTGCACCCAGGGCGGTCTTGGCCGGTCAACCGCACTCAAAAAGAAATCGTTCGCGTTAAATATTTTGTTGCGGAGGTACTCGTATGCTTCGCCGTGGATGGAGCTCGCGCCGGCCTTGGTGCTGAGATTGGTTACTCCGCCGGAAAACTTGCCCCATTCCGGGCCTAAATTGCTGGTCTGCACGCGGAATTCCCGGATCGAATCTTGTGTCGGAATCAGGATCGGCAGGTTGATATAGCCGATATTCAGCGGCTGGCCGTCCAGAAACTCCGCGCTCTCGTTCCCGAACGAGCCATTCACCTGATAGTTGCCCCACCCAAACGGATTCACGCCAACCGGTGTGCCGGTGGAACTCCCTTGCGGCACCACCGACGCGGCAAGTTCGATCAGGTTAAATACGTTGCGCCCGTTGAGTGGCAGCTCATTCACCTTCCGCTGTTCCACCACGGTGCCAATCGTCGAAGATTCCGTGTCCAGCGGCGGCACCCCTCCCCGCACTGTCACGCTTTCCGACGCCGAGCCAAGCACCATCTCAAAATTAATTTCCAGCGCGTCCTGCACGTGGAGAACGAGGTCCGACTTAATGACCGCTTTGAATCCAACTTTTTCCACTTCGATCCGATACGTGCCCGGCGGAAGGTCCGTCACATAGTAGCTTCCCGTCGCATTCGTAACCGTCTCGTAGTGGACCCGGGTGCCGGTGTTGATCGCCACGATCAGCGCGTTTGGAACAACGCCTTTGCTGGAGTCGGTAATTCGTCCGGTCAGCGAGGCATTCGTCGATTGCGCATTCAGTGGGAGAGCAAAGAAAAGAAGGATGCCGCCGAGTGCAGTGGTGAACAGGAGCGCCAGCGAGAGCAGTCTACAGACGATACGCGAAGCCAAAACCATCCGGAGAGGGACCTCAACCCTTCAGCGCTCGCCTCGACTGGCTTGATCGTTAACTCTCTTGTATCAGTTATTTAAATGATGTCAAGAAGCCTGCAGCCCCGCCGGTTGAGTGTTGCAACGGCCCGCGACTGCCTGTTCTAATCGAAGGGAATCGTGGTAAATTTCAAAGAGAGCGCCCGTAGCTCAGCTGGATAGAGCATCGGACTTCTAATCCGAGGGTCGCGTGTTCGAATCACGCCGGGCGCACCATTTTTTTCGTGCCGGCTAAAGTTTCCTTCCAATCCCCGGGAGCGTTGCAAAGCTCGCTTTCGCAATAACATAGTGATAATTCTTGCCGCAGCAAGTAGCTCTCAAGCGCCACGTAGTAACCTTAATATATGCACGTGAACAGAAAGGGGGACATCCTCACGATCGAGTCGCGAGGATGTCCCCGGGCAGAATGCGAAACGGGTGTGCCGCCTCAAGCAGCGCGCTTTATGCTTTCGCCGGCGCTGTCAGGTCGACCACAGGAGCAACCGCGCTCTGCGACGACTTCACCGTACGCCTGGCCAAAGGCTTCAGCCAGAGCAATGCCATGAACGCTGCGATCAAATCGCAAACGATCATGGCCCAAAACACCTTGTTCCAGGAACCGGTCTTGGCAAACAACCAAGCCGCGCCGGGACCCGCGAACATAGCAGCCAATCCCTTGGCGGTGTAGACGATTCCGTAGTTTGTGGTGGCCCACTTGCTTCCGTACAAGTCGCCGGTGATTGCCGGGAACAACGAAAAGATATTGCCCCAGGCGAAAAAACATAGTCCGGACAAAGCCACGAACCAGACCGGATGGCTGATCATTTGCAGCAAGGCAAATACAGCGCCGGCCTCCAGGATGAACGAGCAAAAGATCGCGTTTTCCCGGCCGATGTGGTCGGAGACCCAGCCCCAGAAAGGACGGGTTAACCCGTTCAACAGCCGGTCCACCGTGATCGCCAGCACAAGGGCGGTCATGCCCCACGCTACGATGACATTATCCACGTGGTAGGTCGAGGCCATGGGGTTGAGTTGCGCGGTAACGACCAAACCGCCGAAGGCCAGCATGGTCATCATCAAATAGATCACATAGAACGATGGCTGACGCAGCATCTGCCACGGCGTCAGGTTGACGGTCGAGGTGTTAATTTTGGCCCTGATTTTGGCTGCCTTTTCAGCCCAATTTGGCGGCGTCCATCCCACTGGCGGCCGCGCCAAAAACAGCGCGCAAGCCAGGACAACGACTCCCTGGATGATGCCCCAAACGATGAAGGTGTGCTGGTAGCCGGACACTTTCAGCATATTGGCCACGGGAGTAATCGTACTCGCGGTGCCGATGCCATAAGCCCCTGCCGTCAGGCCCACGCAGAGACCTCGATGGTCAGGAAACCATTTCAGTGCGTTTCCGATGGACCCGCCGTAGACGATACCGGCGCCGACGCCACCCACCCCATACCAAAAATACAGACTTGTTATGGTTTCGGCGTAGCCCGATCCGACCCAGCCGAGGGCCACAAGTATCGAGCCAATTCCCAGCATCAAGCGAGGGCCGATTATATCAACCAGATATCCTTCAAACGGAACGAGCCAAGTTTCCAGAAGGATGAATAACGTGAAAGTCCACTGAACGGCGACCAGCGAGACGTGCAGGTGGGCCTGAATGGGCTTGGTGAAAAGCGTCCAGGCATACTGCAAATTGGCGATCGCCATCATCGCGATGATGCCGGCGATCAATTGAACCCAGCGATTGGCGATGCGAGAGGGATGAATTAGAGCTTCTGGCGTAGCAGCCATACACGAACCTCCATGACGACCTGTTGGACTTCAGCGGAAGTAGTGCAAGAACCAGTCCCCAATTTACCTGCGAGGCCGTCCAGAGAGCCCACATCTCCGCAGAACGGTGCAAAGCCGGAAATTATTCGCTTTCCCCAAAACGATCTCTCTCCCGAAGCGATCGACGCCAAGGCGCGCGACGTACGCAGAGCTTGTCTTCAGTTTTAGCGAATAACCCCGAACCAACTGCCGCAGGAAAATTCCTTGGCGGCGAATTACCGCGGTTTACCCCTTCAACCGCAGTGCCGCGCCTCCAACACCGCCCAGCAGACCCTTCCGCGAACCGTGTTAAACTGGTCCGATGAGTGAACCACTTTGCGGCGGGACGGAATCTAGCACCGTACCTGGAGGCTGTCAAGAAGAGATTGCTTGCATCCTTGTAAGCTATTTTTCGCATTCTATTCCGCGGGTACGTACCGCTTGGGCGGTGCGGCGTCCATCCCGGAGAGAATTCGCCGATGTCTGAAAGCCTGGAAGCGCAGATTAAGGGTTTTGCGTCCCGCCTCGATGGCCTGATTCGCCGCGGACATCAGGTTCGCGACGCGTTGGCGAAGGACTCCTCCAATCCCGCCGCGATCGTGGCCACTCGGGCCTGGCAGGAAGAGTGCGGCGTGGCCATCAATCAATTGTCCGGAGGCAGCAAGGCACACTGGCTTGCTCGCTCGTTCAGCGAGGCGTTTCTGATGCGTTCGGCAAACGGCAATGCCACGGAAGGCGCGCCACCGCAGAAGATCGTCCAGCGCTTGCTCGATGTCCTCACGCAAGCGGTAACCGCGCTTTCCCGGGAGGACGGCGGCCCGGTAATCATCGCGTCAGAGAATGTCCCGCCTCGCCGCTTCGAGTTCGTTCACAATCCTGAGTTGCGCGACCTACTCGAAAAGGCTTACACCGATGGCCGGCTTGCGATGGACGAGGGAGAATACGATCTCGCGATGCGAACTTCCTGCGGAATTCTGGAAGCAATCGTGACCGACGCGCTGGAATACAAAGGCTTGAGTGAATTGGCGGCATCGGGTGCCCCGGCAGGGAAGATCGCCGATTGGTCTTTTGATATGAGGCTCGCGGTCGCGGAGAAAGCCGGTCTCATTCGCGGCGGGTGCGCTCGTCTGCCGGCAGTCGCACGCGCCTATCGAGATCACGGTGACAGCGGCAGCGACGTCTCAGTTTCCGAGCGCGATGCGCGGCTAGCTGGGCAAGTGCTTAATGTAATTATGAGGGATCTAAATCCCGGCAGATAGCACAGGGCCCATCGAAACCGCTCCACCAATTTTTCTCTTAGTCTTCCAGGTCCTGCCGGAACACCGGCTGCGAAGGATCCAGGCTGCCATCAATCACCGCGATGCGCATGTCCTCAAACGCGCGCGTGGCCTCTTCCAATGTGGCGTAGCCCCGCTCCCGCTGCAGCGCCCCGCTGGCCGAATAAATCAGCGTGTAGTACCGCCCCGAAGCGTACTGCAGCTCCAGCAATTTATTCGGTATGTCCGGATCGCCCGTTTGCCCCAGCACGTCCATGAGCGCCACGGTCCACTGCCTGTCTTTCGAGTCGGTGACGACCTCGCGCTCGACGTATTGCCACTCGTCCATGCTCCACAGAGGCATAGTTATCCAAGCAGGTCGGCAAGCGCCCGCGCGACTTGCGAGCCGGTGAAAGGCTTCGGAATCAGCAAAACTTTCTGCGCATTCCTCGAAGTGAGGCTCGCGTCGGCCTTCTCCGGCGTATCGCTGATAATCACGATGGGAAGCTCAGCGTAATCCGGATGGTGGCGCACGATATCGAAGAGAGATTCACTCATATCGTATGTGGAACAGTCCAGCACAAGAGCGTCTGCCTTCAAATCACGGATCAGGTCGTTGACCGTATCCGTAAAGCCCTCAGCGAAGACCTCATGGCCATGGTCGCGCAGCGCAAACGTCAACAACTGAGCAATCTCCGGCGTGTCGTCAATCAGCAGAATGCGTCTCGGCAATGCGCTAGCCCTTGCCGGTGCCCGGCAGTCGCGGCTTCTTGGCCGCGCATGGCTCCAGGTCCAAAACCCACACGCGCCCGCCGGCGGTGTAGTAAGCGCGCTTATCGTTTTCGAACATCGCGCCCCAGGCTTCGAGTGTGCGCATGGCGAAGGTGATGCCTTCGAAGTTGTTGCGCAAATGGCCGAAGACTTCGTTGGTGTGCCAGTTGTCGGTGAGGATGGCATCGCCCGCGTGCACTTTCAGCACGGTGTAAAAGCGGTCGTGCGCAGCCTCGTCGCGGACTTCGCGTGTCGAGCCGCGCTTTTTTCCTTCCGTGACAACATAGCTCTCCTGCCCGGATGCGGCTGAGGGGGACACGTTCGCGGACATGGCGTCTTTCGTGTTCGGTGTGTTGGTGCTCATAGTGTTTGCGCCACTGCCTCGGCTTCCGCCGCTGCCCCCATGTTGACCTGGTTCTTCGGATCCGCGGACTTAATCAAAGCCTCGGGAAGTTGCACGCCCATCATCTGCCACTGCTGGTTGGCGAACTTCTGCAAGTTGGCGATGTGCTCGGCGTGCAGGTGGCCGAATCTCCCTTGCAATTTCAGGTATTCAGCAACCGGCCGCATTGTTTGCGGGCGGAAGCTGTGATCGTACTCGCGCTTCTCCGGATTCCATTCCCACATCGGATAGAGCCCGCATTCGACAACCAGGCGGCCCAGATCGATGGACCGCGGCGTCTCGTACACAAAACCCTTCTGGCACGGCGTGTAGATCATCAGGTACGCGGCGCCCTTGTGGTTCAGTCCCTTGCGCACCTTGTTCATCAGGTCGATCGGATAGCCCACGCTGGCCGTCGCCACGTAGCAGTGCGGATGGCCGGCGGCCATCATGCGCGCCAGGTCCTTCGGATACAGCGTCTTCGCTTCCGGCACCTTCGGCCCTGGAGGCGAGAATGTGGTCATGCCGCCGTACGGCGTGCGCGACGAAGCCTGAATACCGGTGTTCGCATACTGCTCATTGTCGTAGCAGATGATCAGGCAATCATGATTGCGATAGAGCGCTCCAGAGATCGAGGCGAGGCCGATGTCCGAGGCGCTGCCGTCGCCGGCTTCGCAAATGACGTTCGGGAAAGTGCCCTTGTATTTGCCTTTGCGGATCATCGCTTCGTACGCCGCGGCGACACCTGCGGTAAAGCTACCGGCGCTGCCGATCTGCGTGTGCGCCCAAGGCACATTGTACGGCGTACAGAGATAGGAGCTGTTGGCGACGTACATGCATCCCGTGGGACCGACGAGGATGGTGTTGTCGCCGGAGGCCTTGCTGGTCATGCGGTACTGGATGGACGGCCCGCAGCCGGCGCATGTGCGATGGCCGGGGACGAACGGTTCGGATGCGGGGAGGTCAGGATTATAAAAACGCGCGCCCTGATTCGGATTGCCGAGAATCGGAAGGGTTTGACGCTGCACTTCAATAGCTGGCATATCGATTCCTCCTGAAATTCTTTCGTAATTCTTTTTAACCCTTGCAAACTCTTTACTTCGCGGACGGCCTCAGAAGGCCGTCCCTACGGTTATTCTTCGAACCCTACCCAGTGGGTGCGCTTCTCGATCTTGCCGCGCTTTTGCGCGTCGCTCATTTTCTGGGCCATCCAATAAAACTCTTTCAGGACGATAGCTTCGCCGCCCATCCCGGCCATGAAAGACACGATCAGCGGGCGCTTCGGGCTTTCGTAAAGAGCCGCGGCAACTTCGGCGTAGAGCGAACCGCCGCTGCTGACGCTGCCAAGCCCCATATTGGTTTCGATGACGCCGACAACTTTGAACTTGCTCAGCGTTTCACGAACGCGCTCCGTCGGATACGGCCGGATGGTGCGCAGACGAACCATGCCGACTTTCATGCCTTTTTCCCGCATGTGGTTTATGGCGAAACGCGCGGTGACCGCGTGCCCGCCCTGAAGGAAGAAGACGATCTCAGCATCGTCGGTTTTGTATTCCTCGAGCCACGCATCGTAGCGGCGGCCAAAGATGCGCGCGAATTCTTCGTGAATTTCCTCGATGACCGGCATGCATCCTTCCATGGCGCGCGCACGCTCCAGCTGCAGCGGCGGACCCTGTTCCGGCATGATCTGCGGGCCGTGCGAAACCGGGCGGCGCGGATCGAGCGGATACGGGTGCTTGTACGGCGGCAGGAACTCTTTCACCTGGCCGGGGTCAGGCAGGTCCACATCTGAGGTGATGTGCGAGACGAAGAAGCCGTCCTGGCAAACCATCTGCGGCAAAAGAACGCGGCGATCTTCGCCGATACGATACGCCATCAGGTGATTGTCGAACGCTTCTTGGGCATCGCACGACCAGCCCATAATCCAGCCCATGTCGCGCGTCGAAAGCGCGTCGGTGTGTTCGGAGCCGAAGTCGCCCGGCGGATCCAGCGTGCGGTCGGCAATCATCATCTGCACCGGCATGCGGCTCCCCGAAATGGGCGAATACAGTTCGTACGCGAACTGCACGCCGACGCCGGAGCTTCCGGTGAAAACGCGCGCGCCGCTGGACGAAGCGCCGTGAGCGATACTCAGCTGCGAGTGCTCGCTGTCAGCGACGATGTACTCGGCATCCAGTTCGCCGTTGGCGACCATCTGCGCCAGCGCCATCATCGTGGCGGTGTAGGGACGAATCGGATAGGCGGTGATGACGTCGACGTCGGCGAACTTCGCCGCCTGCGCTGCGGCCACGCAACCATTGATGCGAACGGTTTTTCCCTTAATTGATCCCGTAGCTGTTGCCATGTTAGAGCTCCTTCGCCGGACGGCTGGCCAGATTTGCGAGTTCCTGCGCCTGGCGGCCGTGCAGCCCGGGTGTAATCGCGAATGCCGTATCCATGCGGACGACGCCCGCGTCGAAGTCCAGTTCTGGCACGCCCTCGAGGCAACCGGTCGGGCATTCTTCGATGCAAACGCGGCAGCCCTTGCAGTAATCCACGAGGATTTTGTAGAGGCCGTTGGAACGATCGGAGCGCGCAATGCACGGCTCGGGACACACGAGGTAACAGTTGTCGCAGGCGTTGCATGTGCCGCAACTGAAGCAGCGGCCGGCTTCCTCTACGGCTTGTTCCTCGGTGAACGCCAGAATTACCTCGTCCTGCGTCTTTTTGCGGCTGGTTGGATTCAACATGTCCTGCTTGACCCGCGGGAAGTGCGGGAAGTAGGTCATGTTCATGCGGTTGAGATCCACGATGACATCGATGGCGATCT
>Ga0210410_10002588_pt1 | contig 16167 bp, 11 predicted proteins | sample IncBWC4MmetaG_FD_161058 | JGI IMG/M metagenome (GOLD analysis project Ga0210410, IMG submission 161058) | Forest soil microbial communities from Barre Woods Harvard Forest LTER site, Petersham, Massachusetts, United States - Inc-BW-C-4-M | ecosystem: Environmental > Terrestrial > Soil >... | reverse complement strand
TTTGCGGTCGCGCAGTCGAGCGTCGCTAAGTACATGGTCAAGCGACGCGGGCCGCCCAGCCAGGGATGGCGAACCTTCTTGCGTAACCACGCGCCGGACATTGCCGCCATGGACCTGTTCGTTGTTCCACCCATCGGTTTCGACCTGCTCTATGCGTTTGTCATCGTCCGGCTCGACCGCAGGGACCTCGTCTGGATCAACGTCACAGCACATCCGACGGCCGAATGGGTTGCACGTCAGATAACGGAGGCATTTCCCTGGGATGAGGCTCCGCCCTATCTCATCCGCGATCGCGACCGGATCTATGGCAGCGTCGTGACGCGCCGATTGCGCGCCATGGGCATCCGGGACAAGCCTACCGCACCAGCCTCGCCCTGGCAGAACGGCTTTGCCGAACGGCTGATCGGATCAATCCGGCGTGAATGTGTGGACCACATCATTGTCTTGGACGAGATGCATTTTCAAATCCGATCCTTGGCGGACTTCATCACCACTACATCCGAATCTAGGTTTTCGGTACACACAGGTCGACGGCGGAGATCGAGGACAAGATAAATCAGGGTCGAACGGCCTTCGTCACTGCCGGAATCCTGTTGCTGCGCGGCGGCATGCCGATCCGTGTAAACGGCGCAGTCGTGGGCGCAGTAGGTGTTGCCGGCTTGAGCAAGGAGACCGACGCTGAAATCGCGAACACCGCGGCGGCGGCGCTGAGCCCCTCACCGATGACGGCTCAGCGTAGGTGATTGGAATTACTGTTCGTGTGGGCCTGTCGGCACGGAGGATGATGCGATCGTGAGTTCGGGCGTGTGAACGCCGAACGAGGTGCGATGCCCCCATCAGTCCAGTCCAGCCGCAAAAAATATCCGCTTCGATCGCGCCCATTGCCGCGTCGCCCGGCCGGGACGGGGAACGTCTGCGCCGGTCGAAAGAAATGAGCGACGGGGCTCATTGAGATTTTGCATGCGCGTCTTCGGGCTGCACGTCCAGGACCTGATCGGGCGCCGATCAGGCCATCTCGCGGTTCTTCACGTCCGCCGCAGGCAGGCTCAGCTCTTCCACCGGCAGGTGGCAACTGATCCAGTGTCCTTCGCTCGGCGAGACCACGGGCGGCACTTTCTGTTCGCAGATCGGCCCGATCTTGCGCGGACACCGCGGATGGAAGCGACAGCCGGTCGGCGTGTGTGACGAGGCGTTCGCCCCATCGCGAAGCCTGATCCTGGAATCCTCCTTCGTCGCGTCGTTCACGGTCGGAACGGCCGACAGAAGCGCTTCCGTATAGGGGTGATTGGGACGGGAGAGCACCGCATCCGTCGGACCCTCCTCGCAGATCGCGCCCGCGTACATGACCGCGATACGGTCCGCGATATGCGCGACTGCCGAGAGGTCGTGCGAGATGAAGAGATAGGCGAGCTGAAGCCGGTCGCGAAGATCGGCCAGCAGGTTCAGCACGGTCGCCTGAACCGAAACGTCCAGTGCGGAGACCGGTTCATCGCAGACGATGAACTTGGGATTGCTGGCCAGCGCCCGCGCAATGCTGACGCGTTGACGCTCACCACCGCTCAGCTGGTGTGGAAAGCGGTTAGCGAAATGAGCCGGCAGCCCAACGGCTTCGAGCAGCGCATCGATCCGTGGCTGCCGGTCTTGCCTGGGAATATTGCCCAGAAGATCGAGCGATCGCCCGATCGTGGCGCCGACGCGCCGCCGCGGGTTCAGCGAGGATGCCGGATTTTGAAAGACGATCTGCACGTCGCGCCGAAACTCGTGCAGCGCTGCGCCACCCGCATCGGTGACATCCTCGCCGTCGAATCTGATCATCCCGCCCGAAGTCTGGATAAGCCGGACAAGGCAGCGTCCCAGCGTGGACTTTCCGCTGCCGCTCTCTCCGGCCAGTCCCAACACTTCGCCGGCGCGGATGGTCAGTGACACTCCGTCCACGGCGCGGACCTCGCTGCGTTCGACGCGCACCAGATGTGGACCACCGAACCTGATCTTGCGCCCGAGCGCATAGGTCTTTCGCAGATCCTGCACGTCGAGCAGCACGTTCCTCGTCGGCGCGGCGTGCGCATCGACTGCCGTCGCGCCGCCGTCCTCTGCCCGGGGCAGCGAATCAGCCCGCCAGCAGCGGACCATGCCACCCTCCAACGGTCGCAGGAGTTGCTCGTCCTCTCGGCATTCACCGAGGGCATGCGAGCAACGGGGGTGGAACACACAGCCTTTCGGGAGCATTCCCGCCTCCGGAAGGTGACCGGGAATGGGTCTCAGCCGAGCGCGGCGTCGCGGACCGAGCTGAGGAACGGCACGCAGCAGCCCCTGGGTATAGGGATGCAGGGGGCGGTGCAATGTCAGATCCTTCGGGCCTTCCTCCAGTACGCTGCCGGCATAGAGAACGCAGGTGCGGTCACAGATCCTGTTCACGACGCCGAGATTGTGCGTGATGAACAGCATCGCCAGGTTGCGTCGGCGCCGCAGCGTGTCCAGCAGGTCGAGGATCTGCGCCTCGATCGTCACGTCGAGTGCAGTGGTTGGTTCGTCGAGGATGATCAGGTCGGGTTCGCAGATCAGCGCTGAGGCAATCAGGACGCGCTGCTGCATGCCGCCGCTCAACTGATGGGGATAGGCCTTCGCCAACTCCGCCGGTCGTGACAGGCCAACCTCGGCCAGCGCCGCGACTGCACGCGCCAAGGCTTCTTGGCGCGGCATGGCCTTGTGGCGCATCAGCGGTTCGGCGACCTGCATGCCAATCGGCATGCTGGGATTGAGCGTTGCAAACGGGTCCTGGAAGACCGTGCTCAGGCGATTGCCACGCAGGCGGCCCAACTCCTCCGCAGGGAGGCGCGCGAGGTCCGCGCCAGCGTAGAGGATGCGACCGCCTCCGACGGTTGCCTCGGAGCCGAGCAGGCCGAGGATGGCCAAGGCAACGGTGCTCTTGCCGGAGCCCGACTCACCGACAAGTGCCAGCGCTTCTCCCCTTGCCACGGAAAAGGAAACGTCTCTCAGGGCCGGCACGTTGCCGTTCAGCGAGGCGTAGCTGACACAAAGGGATTCGACCCTCAACAACGGATCGATGCTCATCCCGACTTTCCCGCCTGCAGACGTGGGTCGAGCGCCATGCGAAGTCCGTCTCCCAAAAGATTGATCCCGATCACTGTGAGGCTCATGGCCAATCCCGGTGCCAGCGCCACCCAGGGCGCTGCTTCCAGATACGGTCGCGCATCGCTGATCATCAGGCCCCAATCGGAGCTAGGCGGCTGGGCACCCATGCCGAGAAAGCTGAAGGCAGCGCCAAGGAGGATGGCGAATGTCACACGCAACCCGGCTTCGACGATCAGCGGCGGCCAGGCGTTCGGCAGTATTTCCCGAAACAGGATGTACAGAAGGTCGTCATCGCGAGCACGGGCAGCCTGAATGAACTCCTCCTGCGCGATCTCCAGCGTCACGCTGCGTGTCAGGCGAACGATCGCCGGCACGTAGACGATGCCGACCGCAACCATCGCTTTCCAGATGCTCGGAGGCGTCACGGTCAGGATCAGCAGGCCGAGGAGGATGGGCGGAAACGACATCAGCACATCCATGGCCCGCATGATCATCTCGTCCACGGTCCGGCTCGCATAGCCGGACAGAAGGCCGAGCGGCACGCCGATGGCGAAACTGATGAACGTCGCGCCAAACCCCATCAGCAGCGACAAGCGCGCTCCGATCAGCGTGCGGCTGAGAACGTCGCGACCAAAATCGTCCGTGCCGAACCAATGGGCGGCGCTCGGTGGCTTGAGACGGGTGAGGATATTCATGCCGTCGAACGGATAGGGTGCGATCACCGGCGCCAGGATCGCCAGGACCAGGATGACGCCGGTGATCGCCAAGCCGACCAGCAGCGTGACGGGTAAACGCCACTTGCGCCGGGCGGGCCGAGGTTCGACGAGCGCGCTAACCATAACGGATCTTGGGGTTGAAGAAGGCGTAGAGCAGATCCGCGACCAGGTTGGCGCAGCAATAGATCGCCGCGATCACCAGAGTACTGGCCTGAATCATCGGGAGGTCATGCCGTTCGATCGCAAAAATCAGCGCGCGTCCGAGACCCGGGTAAGCGAAGACAGTTTCGGTGACGACGACCCCACCGATCAGCCAGCCAACGTCGATTGCCAGCACCGTGATGGTGGGCAGCAAGGCATTCGGCAGCGCGTGACGCATGATGACCGTGCGTTCCGACATGCCCTTAGCCCTGGCGTGCCTCACATATTGGCTTCGAAGGACACCGACCATGCTGGAGCGTGTCATCCGCGACACGTGCGCAATGAGGGCGAAAGCCAGCGTGAGCGAAGGAAGAACGATATGCGAGACCAGGCGTCCAAGGCCGGCATCCGGTTCGGAAGCCCCGCCTGCCGGCAGCCAGTTCAGCCAGCGTGCGAACACGAGGATCAGCACGATCCCCCAGAAGAATTCCGGAACCGAGATGCCGAGAAATGTGAACATCGACACGCTGTGGTCAAGAAATCCGTTCTGCCTTACGGCGGAGAGTACGCCAAGGCCGATGCCGAGTACGGTCACGAGCACGAACGCTACCACCGCCAGTATGGCGGAGTTGCAGAGCGCAGCCCAAAGCACCGGTCCGATCGGCCGCTCGGTGATCAGCGAACGGCCGAGGTCGCCGTGAAGGAGGCCGGCCGCCCAGCGTCCATACTGGACGTAGAACGGATCGTTCAGGCCGAGTTTGACCTCGATCGCTGCGATCATGTCGGGCGTCGCGAATTGCCCAGCGATCACCCGCGCCACGCTGCCGGGCAGGGTCTGCGTGATCCCGAAGATCAATACGGAGAGCACGACGAGGATCGTCGCGATCGAGATGACCCGTTTCAGCACGTACGTCAGCACGTGCGCCTCCCGCCCTTGATCGAATCAGCCACGGGAGACATCCCTGAGATCCAGCCACATCATCGGGCTTGAATGGAAGCCTTTGACGGCTTTGCGATAGGCGTTCACGTGGTTGATGACGTAGGGGATGATGCCCGGCGGATCATCCAGCGCGACGACCTGCATTTCCTTGTATAGCCGGGCCTGGTCTTCCACCGATCCGGCGGCCCGGGCGGCGTCAAGGATGCGATCCATCTCGGCGTTGCGATAGTGCCAGAGCGTCGTGTTCCAGGAGCCGGCGCTGTTGTAGAATGGATAGACCGATGAATCGATCGTCGGCCGGCTATAGAAACCATCCACGAAGAAGACCGCTTTCCCTTCGATGTCCGTGATGAATTTGTCCCACGGCACGCGCTGGACATCGACATTGATGCCGAGCGGCTTCAGCATCTCTCTCACGGCGGTGCCGGTGCGCTCGCGCGTCGGTCGTCCTGCGGGCACGTAGATCGTGATATCGAAGCCCTTGGGGCGCGTGCTCTCGGCCAAGACTTTCTTGGCCCGATCGAGATCCGGCCCCATCTTCAGGTCCTTGTTGTAAAACGGATGATTGGGCGGAATCATCGTATGCGTCACGGTCCCGAAGCCGTTCAGCGCGAATTCCACCAATGCGGCCTTGTCGATGGCGAGAGATACGGCCTGGCGTATTTTGGGATCGGTGAATGGCTCCAGACTGTTGTTCATGATGATCCCGTCCCAGGTCGAGGTCGGGACAGAGTCCAGAGTTACGGAACTATCGGACTTTAACTGCGCGATCGATTCCAGAGGCAGGTTCCAGACCAGGTCGACGTCTCCCGACGCGAGCGCCGCGACCTGCCCGGCGCTTTCCGGAATGATGCGCATCACGACGCCGTCGAGCTTTGGCAGCCCCGGCATGTAATAATCCGGGTTGCGGACCAGTTCGACCCGTTCGCCTGGGCTGAAGGACTTGAAGCGGAAAGGGCCGGTGCCACTGGGCTCCGAGGTCAGCGTCGCGAGCCTGTCGCGCGGCAGGATGCGTGCCTGCCGATCGCTGAAGAGGTCGGCGAAACCTACATAGGGCTGCTTCAGTACGAAGCGGACCGTATGGTCGTCGACCGCCTCCATGTGGTCGATCAGCTGGAAGTTGACACGCGTCACAGATCCGGTTGCGGGATCCAGGATGCGCTTGATCGTCTCCAGCACATCCTGGGCATCGAGTTCGCGCCCGTGGTGCCATTTGACGCCCTTGCGCAAAACGAAGGTCCAGGTCTTCAGGTCGTCGCTGCGCGACCAGCTTTCGGCGAGGTCGGACTTCAACTTGCCGTCGTTCTGGATCTCGGTCAGGCCGCTGAAGACCAGGAAGCTGATGATGTATTCTTCGCCGATCTTGGTCTTCGCCGGATCGAGCGTGTTGATGTTTGAGGAGACGCAGACCTTGAGCGTACCTCCGGCCGCCCATGCGGGGCGGACCAGTCCGCTCGTGCTTGCCATAACCGCGCCCATGACGACCTTGCCGAATGTCCGTCTTTTCATCTGTCTCTCCATCTGTTCTTGGCTATTCGTCCCGCCTTTGCGGTGACGCTTGTTCCGGATGAGAACACCGATCTGGCTTTGGCCGTGCAGCAGGCTGTCCCTATGGTGTCGCGCCCGCGATCCGGCCTGCCTGCTTCGCCCCGGCCTCGCGACCATCGAAGATCGCGCCCAAGAACTCGGCGATCAGAGTCGTCGCGAGCAGGCTGGTCTGTCCGTGAACGTCCACGGACGGATTGACCTCGACCAAGTCGAACCCGACGACGTTGCCCTTCCTGGCCACGCCTTGCAACAGCTTGAGGACCTCGTGGTAAAGCAGTCCGTCTACCGACGGCGAACCCGTCCCCGGCGCAATCGAGGGATCGAGCCCGTCGATATCGATCGTCACATAGACATTCCCCATCGCAGGCACCCTTTCCAGGATGGCGCGGGTCCCCTCGTCGCGGATCGCTTCTCGCGTGAAAATTCGCGAACCGAGGCGGGTGGCATCGGCGTAGTCACCCACCCTGGAGCGGATGTCCCTGATGCCGAAATGCGTCATGTGGCGGACGAAGCCGAGTTCGCGGATCCGCCTCAGCGGGCTGCCACTAGCATATTTCAAGCCAACCACGTCCTCGATGAAATCGAGATGCGCATCGAAATGGACGATGTCTAGCGGACCGAACCTTTCAAAAGCCCTCACGATCGGAAAGGTGACCGAATGATCACCGCCGAGCAGCACAGGCATGGCTCCGCGATCGAGGATGGCGCCTACGGCATCCGTGATGAGTGCCATGTTCCGCTCGATGTCGTAATAGGCGATATCGACGTCTCCGCAATCGACGATGCGGGTTTCGGCAAGCATCTGCCTCTGCTGGTTGATGTCCCAATATCCTCCGCCGCCCTTCCACGCGCCCCAAGCGCTGAAACGGGTCGAATTGCTGCGGATATCGCGCGGTCCGAAGCGACTTCCCGGCCGAAAGCCCGTTCCGCCATCGTAGGGAATGCCGAGCACGGCGACATCAGCATCGACCGCTGAGAGATCCTCGCAGACCGGAGATTTCATGAAGGTCGCTAATCCGACGCTGGGCAGGTTGGCGTTGTAGCGTTGCATCGTGTCGATGTCCTTCCGTTCGTGACGCGTTGTGGTTCGCGAATTCACGGAAAAAAGCTAACGGCGCGATTTTGCGAAGGAAAGCGGCCCCAAGCGGGAGCGAGGGTTAGGGACTGACTGGATTGCCGCGATCGCGCCTGTCGCCGATGACTCGGGGACCAAACGCAACTCGTGGCGCAATATCCTGATATTGAATGATAAAAGACACCAGGTCGGGGCGAAAGAGCTGTTATCTCAAGACAAATCTGGAGTTCTAAAGGCGGTCCCGATACATCGAATAAATTGGGATTAGTATAAGCATGGCTTTGGATATGCTGACCGACAAGGAGGAGACGGATGTCACCGATTGGCAAGGGTCCAATGACAAACTCGTTTGGCTTCGATTTTCGTTCTCTCGAGGCGTTCGTACTGACCTGCAAGAGAGGCAGCATGGCGGCAGCAGCCCAGCGTCTGGGCATGACGCAGCCGGCAGTGTCACAAATCATCAAAGGTCTGGAAACGTCGCTCGGGGTCGCGTTGGTCGATCGAAGCCATCGGCCACTACTTCTGACCGCCAGCGGGATTTTTCTCCGCGAAGCCGCGGAGCATCTCCTGGCGGAAGCCCAGCGGATTCCGTCACGCCTGCGGGAGATCGAGGGTGGATTTCCTCCCAGCCTCCGGGTTGGCCTGGTCGAGTCGCTGGCCTCTCCTTTCGTGCCCAATCTCATATCGAGCCTGCAGCCCGCGCTTCAGACCCTTTCCGTTGCCGCGGGGCTTGCGCACACGTTGCGCGAGGCATTTCTCGATTTTCAGTTCGACATCATCATCACCAATGATCCGTCCGACGACTTGAACGGGGTCGTGCGCCACACCATCCTCACCGAGCCCTACATCCTAATCGTTCCCGAATCTGTCGCAGAAACGGATGAGGAACTCGACCTCGGGACGCTCTCGCGGACGCTGGATCTGGTGCGATGGAGCGCGCGATCCCGGAACGGCGCGGAAATCGAACAGCATCTGCGGCGGTTGCGGATCGAGATCCCCCGCCGGTTCGAATTCGACTCGTCGGACACCTTGGTGGGAATTGTCGCCGCCGGCCTGAGCTGGGCGGTCTTGACACCGTTGTGCCTCGTCAACAGCATCTCCCGACTGGGATCGGCACGGGCGCTGCCGTTCCCCGGTCCAAAATTCTACCGCAAGCTTACAATCATCAGCCGCGCGGGAGAGCTCGACAAGGTCGCTGAGCGCCTCGCGCACACCTCTAGAAAAATCCTGCGGGAAAAATACCTTCCAGCCATGCTGCGGGTTGGCCCTTGGCTGGGCGACCAGATCACCCTCGATCAATGACGATCGGACGGACACCAGAAGGAGCATACACGACATGCCGCGCATCAATCGCCCCTATGTGGGCATACCAAGCTTCCTGCGGTCTCCAATCGTCGAGGACATTGCCGGTCTGGACGCGATGATCGCCGTGCTGGGCGTGCCTTTCGACGAAGGCTCGCCGTTTCTGCCGGGTTCGCGCATGGCTCCCAGGACACTGCGCGAGCATTCGCTTCGCTTCGCCGGGCGTCCCGGCTTTTACGACGTCGATACCGGGCGAGAGTACCTGCGCGAGGAAGTGACCCGCCGCCTGATCGCCGATGTCGGCGATGCCGACATTTACCCGACCAACCCAGAACGGACCTTCGACGGTGTGACCGAGCTGGTGCGCCAGCTGATCGGTCGCGGCGCTATGCCCGTGGTCCTTGGCGGCGATCACTCGATCACCTTCTCGGTCGTCCGGGCGTTCGACGAACCGGTCCATATTTTGCAGTTCGACGCCCATACCGACTATGCGCCGATCACGTCCGACCTATCCTTTACCAACGGCCATGCCTTCCGTCACATCGCTACGATGCCTCACGTTACGGGCGTGACGCAGATCGGCATACGCAGCATCCGCACCTCGCCGGAGCAGGTGGCGGATATCCGTGCGGATGGTAATCGCATCATCACCATGGGTGAGCTCAAGAAGCTCAAGCCCGAGGACGTTGCGGCCACGTTGCCCAGTGACGCGCGCTGCTACGTTAGCATCGATGTCGATGCCCTCGACATGTCTCTGACGCCAGGCTGCGTCTCCGGCGAGCCGGACGGCATGAGCTACGTCCAGTTGCGCGATACGCTGCAGGCCATTGCCCGCCGTCTCGATGTCGTTGGGTTCGATTTCGTTGAGGTCAACCCTACGCTTGATGTCGGTACCGGAGCGACGTCCTACCTCGGCGCCCACATTGTCGTCGAGTTCCTCGGTCATATCTGCGACCAGCCGCGCTGGATTTCGCGACGGGAAGAGCGGATCGCCAGGACGGGCGGGATCGCGGCCGAGGCCGCGCCCGGTTGATTGCCGGCAGACCGCGCCGAAAGCCCACCAATCAATGAACAGCCGATAACCACGAGAGATCACAATGACAGACGCGCTGACAGTCCGCCCCCGGCAGACACCGGCTACCTTCCTGCATTCCGAATACGCCCCCGACCTGATCGGCTTGCGCGCCGACATCGCCTATCTCGGCATCCCCTACGGCCAGGCTTACAACTACGACGACATCGTCAACGACCAGGCGAACGGACCGACGGCAATGCGGGCGGCATCGAACCAGATAGTGCGCGGACTGGAGCGCTATGATTTCGATCTGAGCGGCACGCTCTATAACGGACTGAATATCCGCGCCGTCGATTGTGGCGACGTGCGCGCCGATCCCACCGATCGCCTGGGCCACGTCGCCCGGTCGGAGGAGGCGGTTCGTAATATACTGGCGGCTGGCGCCATGCCAATCATCCTGGGCGGCGATCATGCCATACCGATTCCGGTCCTTCGCGCCTTCGGCGGCGCGACGCGTGCCGGTGACAAGCCGATCACGCTCATCCAGGTCGACCAACACATCGACTGGCGCGACGAGGTGAACGGCGTCAGGGAGGGGCTTTCCAGCCCGATCCGGCGCGCTTCCGAAATGGCCCATATTGGCGAGATCTTCCAGATCGGCTTGCGGGCGACCGGCAGCGCACGAGCTGAGGAAGTGGATGCCGCACAAAAGTATGGCGCCCACCTGATCAGCGCCTATGAGCTTCACGACCGTGGGATGGAGGCAATTCTTGCACGGATTCCCGATGGCGGGCGCTATTACTTGACCCTCGACATGGACGGAATGGATCCTTCGGTGGCTCCGGCGGTGAACGCCCCCGCGCCAGGTGGCGTCAGCTTCCCGCAGGCACGGGCGCTGATTCACGGTCTGGTGCGCAAGGGTCAAGTGGTGGGCATGGATGTGGTGGAGATCACCCCGAAGCATGATGTCAACCGGATCACCTGCATCACGGCAGGTCGTCTGATCGTCAATCTGGTCGGTCAGGCGGTCAGGGCTGGATACTTTTCGAAAAAATAATCGGGAGGAAGCTGTTTTCAGTCAGGGCGTGCGCCGACTTTTTTGACCGTGATTCGGTGGCAGTCCCAGAATCGCACGGCGCGGCGATGCTGACGCGTTCCGCGAAGCGGGGATCGAGCCGAAGGTGGCAGAGTATGTCTTCCAGCGCGCGACCACCCTGGCACGGACTACCGACACACGAACGAGCCTTCCGAGAGCAAAGGCACAAGGACGCCATGACCTAGGCGCAAACCGGTCAAACCGCCACCATCAGCGAATGTCGGTATCGGGTGTTGCGCCTCCGGGATTTGAACCTGGCGGCACAGCCGGCCTGCCGAATTGGGCGAGCGATGCATACTAAGTCCGTTGGAGCACCACCCATGGGAGCAGTCGGCCGCTACCGTTCTCCTGAGAACGCCGCAACGAAATCGCAACGAATTGAGTGAAACGACAGTGAACAAAACGTCGCGAAAACACCTGCCGTAGCAAGAAAAAATCAACAGCTTGGAAGAGGCCCCTTTTGGGGCCGCTGGGTCGGGTGGGCTATATATCCTGCGATTCGCGTAGTGGGCGGTTATGGAATGACCGCTTATGGCGCGAAGCGGACGTTCGGTTGAAGGTTTGATACAAGAGGTGAGGACCAAAGAGCCCGCGTGCTCCGTGGGCTGGCCTGCTTAAGACGGTTTGCAGAATTGGCGTAACCTATGGATATCGCTACACACAAAAATGGGTCGGTTTGCAAAATTTTGTAGCAATTACAATGAGAGCCCGAGACTACGAATCTGGGGGTCAGGAGTTCGAATCTCTTCGGGCGCGCCACTTAGTACTCATCTGCGAACCCGGAATGGACCCACTCCGGCTGGCCAAGACCGCTCGCTCCAGTGCGTCTTTGCCGCCTTTGATACGGATTTGGGTATCATCGACCTCAATCACGTCGATGAGGGATTGATGGCGCCAGCCCGTCGGGAGCCGCGAAATTGATCGCGCCGTCTGACACGTAAGCCCTCAATTGCGGTTGATCGTCCAACAGGTTGCGGATTGAGCCACGAACCATTTCGATGAGAGGATCCAAGATTGCTTCAAATTCGCCGCTGCGCGTTACAAGGAAAATCGAACGCGACGAGTTTCCGCGCTCGACCGGCGCGAGATCGATAAGATCGACGAAACGAGTGCCTGTCTGTAAGAGACAAGTTGGCGTTGTGATCGCCCATCCGAGCCCTTGCGATACGAGCAGGGTTAGGGTGTCAGCATGATCAACTTCGAGCTTCCTTGGTGGATCAATCGTATTGTAGCGTAAGATTCGTTCGATCCGGATGCCGAGCGTCGATGTATGGCTGTAGCGTATGAATGGATGGCTCGCGGCAAGCTTCTGTAGGCTCGCAGGCTCACCAGCACCTGCTAAAGCGCGACTGACGATCGCGACAAAGTTCTCGCGATATACAAAGCGATGATCGAATTCAGGGCGCTCGAGAAACGCATTGGTCGATATAATCAAATCGACCTCACGATTGATCAGCGATTTTTCCTGGGCGATTGCCATTCCGATCTGCATCGAGAGCCCGCTGGTGTGCTCAAGGAGCCACTTAATCAATGCAGGCCCTATGGTATTGGCAACAGAATCGATCAAGCCGATCCGAAGATACGCGATCTTCCGTCGCGCGGCCTCGACCGCGAACGTCTTTAGCTGGCGCGCAAGCGCGATGAGGTGGTCAGCGTTGTGATGGATATAGGTCCCTGCCGAAGTTAGAGCCAACGGACGCCTGGACCGATCAACGAGCGATAGCCCCAGCGAGCGCTCGAGTTGTGCAAGTGCCTGTGAAACTGCAGATTGGCTGATACCAAGCGCGACGGCTGCACGCGACATGCTGCCTGTCGAGACGATGGTTAGGAAAATGTCCAACTGATGAAGATCAATCGGGCGATCCACCTGACGAATTGTCGGCATCGATCCCTAGTCTCCTCCCGGGCTCGCGTGACGCGCAGCGCATGTCGAACGACTGATTTACGCGATCTTCCTCCGCGACTACCTCAAGCAGTGTGGTCACACTGCTGTGGGCCGCGCAGTCTCCATTCGATTCTTCAAACCAGACTATACGATTTTATTATAGTGCCTTCAAACGCTCGACCGCGTTGTGTCGCACGTATATGACGTTGAATAACGTGGTGCCTGCGACACAGACAAAGTAAAATTTTCGGAACAATAGAATGACAAACAACACGGTTGCTGCACAAAGAGAATTTCGCACAGATTCGGATTCAATTGGCAAAAGAACGCTGCCAATGAATGCATTGTATGGGATTCACTCGCTTAGAGCGAGTGAGAATTTCAATTATTCTGGAGAAACACTTTCGATTTATCCGAGACTTGTTGCGTGGCTGTCTCGTATCAAGATGGTCATCGCTGATGTTAATGCCAAACATGGTAAGATAAGCGATGAGCAAAGCCGAGCGATCATGCTTGCCGCCAACGAGTTGGCGAACGGCGCGCATAAGGAGGCCTTCATCGTCGACGTGCTTGAGGGAGCCGGCGGTACGTCGATCAACATGAATATCAACGAGGTGATCGCTAACCGTGCTCTGGAGGTGATGGGGCACGTTCCGGGGCAATATGAGTACCTCGATCCGCTAGACCACGTCGCTTTGGCGCAGTCGACCAGCGACGTGCTTCTAACGGCCACGCGACTGGTGCTGATCGAGGAACTCGAGGATCTTGCCGGAGCCCTCAAACGCCTTGCCCGGTCATTCCGAGAAAAGGAAGGCAAGTACGCAGCGGTTTTGAAACTTGCGAGGACTTGCCTGCAGGACTGTATGCCGATGCGCCTTGGGCAGGCTTTCGGTGCCTATGCCACCCTTTGCGAGCGGCTGGCTGAAAGCGCACTTGCGCATCTTGGGTCACTTGCGAAAGTGCCAATCGGTGGAACTGGAATTGGATCCGGGCTTGGTACCTATCCTGGTTATCGGCGGGCTGTACTCGATGGATTGTCGACTCTCGCTCGTCGAGAGCTGACATCGAACGCCGATCTCTTCGATGCTATTCAGAACCTCGATGAGTTCGCAGCGGCCTCGGCAACGATTAAAACGGTCGCGCTCTCTCTCGGGAAGGTCGCCTCGGATGTCGCCCTGCTAAGCTCTGGCCCGGATGCGGGTCTGAACGAAATACGCTTGGCGGCTGTTCAGGCTGGCTCATCGATGATCCCTGGCAAGGTCAATCCTGTTCACGCAATGGGGATGTCGCAGGCTGCTTTTTTCATCGCCGGGATTGACCAAGCCGTCGCTCTTGCGGCATCCGGCGGGCGGCTTGAAACTAACGACTATCTGCCACTCATCGTCACGGCCCTGATGAAAAGCGCGCGGGCATGCCGCGAAGCAATCGTGTCCTTCGATGAGCGGTGCATCCAGACCCTGACCGTGAATGAAGAACACTCTACCGAGAATCTGGTGAAGTCGGCCGCGATAGCGCCGGTCCTGAAACAAGCACTTGGGTACAAGAAGGCGGCAGAACTCGTTCTTCGCGCTCATCAGTCGGGGAAGACGGTCGCCGACATCGCCGTCAGCGATAACCTGATCACGCTCGAAAGCATCACCGCCCGTCTCAAGGAGGCAACTGTTCTTCCGGCTGCAAACATTTGAAATATTTGGTCGAGCGAACATTTCGTCCACAAACAAAGCTGCCTTGTAAAGGAATGACGGGCAAACCATGAAGATCCAAGGGTTGAAGGGCCGAACGGCGATCATCACAGCAGCAGGACAAAACGTCGGGAAGGCCGTCGCGCTCGCGTTCGCAAAAGCTGGAGCTAACATCGTCGTCAATGGGCTTTCCGACATGGCTAAGATCGAGGAAACCGCACGGCAAGCAAAAGCGCTTGGCGTGCAGGCTCTCCCTTTCCTTGGCAACGCAGCCGATTGGCCGTTTGTTGAGAAGATGGTGGATGAAGCCGTCAAACGCTTCGGCTCCGCCGATATCACTGTCTCGGCGGTCGGTATCCGGCCCCATCAAGCCTTTCACGAGATTTCCGTCGATGACTGGGACAAGGTCATCAAGACCAACCTCAACTCTGCATTCTACCTTGCCAGGGCTGTTCTGCCGCATATGCGAGCCAACAAATTCGGTCGCATCATCCACATGGCAGGCTCAGATGCTCAGTTCCCATTGGCCAATCGGGCGCATGTGGTCGCATCGAAGCACGCCCTCCATGGCTTGGTGAAGGCGTTGGCGATCGAGTATGGGCCAGAAGGCGTTACCGCCAACAGCGTCGCGCCTGGCTGGGTGATGAGCGACCGCAACCCGCAGTGGTTCCCCGATCTTGAAAAAACGCTGTCGCACCTACGGGAGACGCTCCCGTTACGCCATCTCGGCGACGTCGATGACATCGCGAATGCTTGTCTCTATCTCGCTTCGGACATGGGGAGGTTCATCACAGGCCAGATGCTTCACCTGAACGGGGGAGAGTATATCGCCTAGTACGCGCGGCGGATTAGGTGATGTCAGAAGTGCCGTTTATATAAAAAACGATCTAATATGGGAGGTATACATGCGCTGGAAAATATTATTCGGCCTTTTGGGCTTGGCATCGATGCTCACATCACAGGCTTGCTTTGCCCAAACACAGAAAGTGGTCGTCGGTGGCAAGGATTTTACGGAGCAGCGTCTTCTTGCCGAGATCACTGGGGACTATTTGAAGTCGAAGGGATTCAGCGTTGATCTTCGAACGGACATGGGAAGCGGGCTGGTTCGCCAGGCTCAAGAGAACGGCCAGATCGACCTTTACTGGGAATATGTCGGCACCTCTTTGATCAGCTATAACAAGATCAAGGAGACCCTCGGTCCAGCCGACGCTTTTAATCGGGTTAAGGAACTGGACGATAAAAAGGGAATCGTCTGGCTCAATCCCTCGAAAGCGAACAATACCTTCGCTCTCGCGATTCGGTCGCAAGACAAGGACCGGCTAAAACTCGCAACTATCAGCGATCTTGCCGAAGCGCTCAAGGCCGGCAAAGAACTGACGCTCGCAGGCGGCATTCAATTTGTCTCACGGCAAGACGGGCTGCCTGGCCTCGAGAAGGCCTATGGTTTCAAATATCCCAAGGCTTTGATCAAGCAGATGGACACCGGGTTGACCTATCAAGTTCTCCGTGATGGACAGGTCGATCTTGGCACCGTCTACGAGACGGACGGGCGCGTCGGCGCGTTTAACCTGCTCGTTCTTGAGGACGATAAAGGCTTCTTCCCTTCCTACGCGATGGTGCCGGTCATTCGTAAGGACATACTCGGCAAATATCCGAAGCTCAGAGTACCTAAAT
>Ga0210410_10002587_pt1 | contig 16171 bp, 22 predicted proteins | sample IncBWC4MmetaG_FD_161058 | JGI IMG/M metagenome (GOLD analysis project Ga0210410, IMG submission 161058) | Forest soil microbial communities from Barre Woods Harvard Forest LTER site, Petersham, Massachusetts, United States - Inc-BW-C-4-M | ecosystem: Environmental > Terrestrial > Soil >... | reverse complement strand
GACAACACAAGCTGCGCTCGATAACACAACGAAGGTGGCTACGACAGCTTACGCTAATCTAGCCGTAGGCGTCGAGACGACGCGGGCTACGACCGCGGAAGGCTTGCTGGCACCGCAGGCTACGCCTACGTTTACTGGGTCACCTCAAGTATCTGGTGTTGGTACACAGGTGCTTTTAACTAATCCGACACCTGGAACTGTGCTCACCACCAATGCTTCTCCCTCGCTTGGGTTTGCTGCTTTCGGATGGAACAGTTCATCCTCGTTTCAAAACAAATGGCAGATAGGTTTGAGTATGCCAGCGGGGATAAATACCCTTGGAACTTTAGCCTTTACTTACGCTGGCGCAGGATCAGGAACGGTTTCTTTTCCAGCTATACAATTTGGTGCAACAAACGACACCGGGCTTTCGCGCCTTGCAGCCGGAACCATTGGTGTCGGCAACGGCGCTAACGGTGACTGGACCGGCAACTTACGTCTAGCGAGAGCGTATTTCAGTCGAGCGAATGCCACAACGTACGATTACGTTCTGGACCCCTCGGTTTACAATAACTTGAGTTTATCGAACTCGTTCGGTTTGGGTTGGTCGTCTACGACAAACGCGAACGCGGCACAAGACACTGGGCTGTCGCGGACTGGCGCCGGCGTTGTCGCCGTTGGCAACGGCACCGTGGGTGACGCGTCGGGTACGGTAACAGCCGCTACTGTGCAAGGAGCACAGGTTAATAGTACCGGCGGTCTGTTTTTGGGTGCTCACAGTTTCTCGGTTCCGACGATTAGCGTGGCTACAACGATACCCGGAATTGGGTCAGGTAACGGCTTGCTCAACTTGCGTGATGCTACGTCAGGTGGCAACGCGGTTTTCATTCTTGATCCTAACGTTGGACCGCAGTTGCTGGGCGCTAGTCATATTACGGGCTTGGCCGGAACCGGGATTGCTCTTAGCGGTAGCTGGCAGATAACGCTGACAGCGGGGACGTTTCCGCGCACGTTGACTTGGACGTTGTTGCAGTGACAAGACATTAACAAGACACAAGAAAAGGCTGTCAAATGAGTATCACTCTGACGAATTCAGCGACGGTGGCCGAAGGCGGCAACACTATTGAAACCGATCTAAACGCTGCGGTCGCGTATTTCGAGATGTCGTATCCTAGCTCGTTGCGGATTTTCATTGCCTACGGCAACACGACCGGGCAAGCGTTCGCTGCTGGACAAACGGTTCCCAAGATCGTCGTCACGATCAATCTGGCCACTGGCGTTTGGACTTCGTCAAATGGACTCGGCGGCACACTGACGGCACCGCAGTTAACTGCGATACAGAATACAGCGTTAGCCATCCGCAACGGTCTGGAGACAATGGCCGCGTTGGGTATCGCGCCCGGTGTAACGGTCCCGTGGACGACGGCGATGTTTGTATGAGCTACGCTAAAAACACGACGCTAGCGTTGTTACTGTTGATGTCAATGGGCTGCGCGTCGATGCGTAGGCATCCGTTGATCTACGGCGCCATCGCTGGCGGCGCAGCCGGACTTACGTATGGACTTTTGAGTCGGCAACATCACTGTCCAGCGGTGCCGGGCTACCCTGCGGGTAGTGGTGACCCGGCACCCGGTTATGGTTGCCCGACGCAGTGTGTGAACGGCGAGTGCTATTTCAAACCAGGAGGCAGACAATGAGAACGAGAACGTCTTTTCTGTTCGTGTTCGCGCTGATAGCAGCCTCCGGACAAGATAATTCGTATACGACCGACGGCTACGCCGAGCTTCCACGTGCGTATTTTGACACACGGCTGTTGGTAACTCCGAGTCCTGGACCTACGGTCGCGATAGCCGCTGGCGGCGATGTATCGGCGGCTTACGCCGCTGCCGTCTGTGGACAGACGCTGACGTTGGCCGCAGGTCAAACCTACAAGCTACCGACGGCGCTACCGCCCAAGGGTTGTCTTGATACGCAGTGGATCACAATTCGTAGTGACGGTCAGTTGCCAGCCGAAGGCGTCCGCGTGACGCCGGCGGCAAAGCCGCAGATGGCTACGTTATTGTCGACAGCTGGCGGTAACGGCGTGCAACTCAGCGTGGATCACGTTCGTTTCACTGGCATCGCGTTTATGAAGCCGGTAGGCAGTAAGATGCTATCGGACTTCGTCAATGTGACCGCTGGGTCAAGCGTTATCTTCGACCGAGTGTACATGCACGGTAACCCGCAGGAAGAAACGACACGTGGGGTTCTCTTCGGTAATGTGACGCGACTTGCGGTCATCGACAGTTACTTTGATGAATTCCACTGCCTCGCGGGTGTCGGCAGTTGCACTGATGCGCAGGCTATCGCTAGTCTGGGTGGATCGCAGCCGACCGGGATCATCAAAATTGTCAACAATTACTTGCAAGCCTCTGGCGAGAACATCCTGTTCGGTGGCGGCGCGGCGTTGCAGCCTGTCACTGACGTCGAGGTACGGCGGAATCACTTCGACAAGCCACTGACGTGGATGGACAAGACGGCGACGCCAAAACCGTACATTGTCAAGAATGACATGGAATTGAAGAACGCTCAACGTGTTCTCGTTGAGGGTAATGTGATGACAGGGTCGTGGGGTGGATTCTCGCAAAACGGCTTCGCTATCGTGATAACGCCGAAGAATCAAGCCGGGGTGGGACCTAATAACACCAAGATCAATCTGTGTTCGACTTGCATCGTGACCGACGTCACCATTCGTTACAACTACATCGCTCATGTTGGCGGCGGCTTCGCGATAGCCAACGTGCTGTCGGATAACGGCGGCGCGGCAGCCGACGGTCAACGGTACTCGATTCACGATGTTGTTATAGATGACATTGACGGTACGAAGTACAAAGGCGCTGGTGAACTCGCAGAAATCGCGACCGATCTAGGTGCGGCGTCGCCGTTGTTGCAGAATCTGACCATTGATCACGTAACGGCGTTCCCGGCAGCGCATTTGCTTATTGTTGGTGCGTCGGCGACGAAACCGATGAAGAACATCAATTTCACCAACAATCTGGTGACCGCTGGTCAGTATCCGGTGTGGAACATGGGCGGGGGCACAGCCAATTGCGCTTACGCAGACGTACCTGTTACCACGGTCGCAAAGTGCTTCAACCCTGGTGTCTTCACTGGCAATGTCATAGCAACCAACCTGTCTAGTTACGGCGTAGCCAAGTGGCCGCCGAACAACACTGTTGTCACTTCGGTTGGCTTTGACGCGACAGCATATCCCGGTAAGGGCGCGAATGCCGCGCTTGTGGCTCAATACACAGTAGGAGTCAACTAGCGTAGCTATGATTGAGTACCGCACAATACCGGTCGGCGGCCTGACGGACGAACTGCAAGTGCTCCGCGCTATGCGGTTGAATTGTCTGGGATCGCTGTTTTACTTCGTCAGAAACGCGCTGCGCCGTAAACGACTAACGTTGAATTTGCATTACCCGTTGTGTCGGTCGTTTGAGGCAGACCACATTAAAGATGTCATTGAGATGCCCCGAGATCACTTCAAATCCACTTGTGCTAGCGAAGGCTTGGCGATGTGGCGAGCGCTGCCGTTTACACGTCAAGATGAAGACGACTTCAGCGCCTTGGGCTACCCGACGGAGTTCATCCGCTGGATGAAGCGATCACACAATCCAGACTCACGTAACCTGCTAGTGTCAGGAAACATCACCAATGCAGCCAAACTCGGGAAGAAAATCCGCTGGCATTTCGAAAGTAACTCGATCTATCGGGCCTTGTTCCCTGAAACTCTGCCCACCACATCCGAGACGTGGACCGATTACTCTTTGCACGTCAGGCGACCGTCAGGCGGCGCGGGCGGAGCTCATGGCGAGGGTACGTTTGATTTCCTCGGCGTTGGATCAGCTGTCCAGTCACGTCACTACAATGGCATCGTCATTGAGGATGATCTCATCGGCATTAAAGAGTCTGAATCACAGACCTTAATGGACAAAGCCATTGACTACCACCAATTGCTGGTCGGTATTTTTGAGGCTGAGGACCCCAATCATGAACTCGATGAACTTGTCATTGGAAACCGATGGGGCTACGCGGATCTCAACTCCCACTTGCGTGAGCACGAACCGGAGTTCAGATTTGAAAGTCACTCTGCTCTGGGCGGCTGCTGTCCGCACCACCCCCAAGATGTACCAATTTTCCCAGAAGAGTTCTCGTTTGAAAAACTGCTCAAAAGGAAACAGCGGTTAGGGAACTATAAGTTCTCCTGTCAGTTCTTGAACAACCCGTCCGCGCCCGAAGACGCCGACTTCCGTGTGGAATGGCTACATTACTTCGAGTTGAAGTGGTCGGATAAAGGCCGTTACAAGATCGTGCTGCCTGTGGAAAACGGGATCGTAAGACCCGATATACGTCAATCACAGTTGAACGTTGCTATGATAGTTGACCCGAATCACTCGGGTAATCAAGGCCGCGGACGCTGTCGTCACGCTATTATTGTGGATGGTGTTGATTCGGAAGACAACCATTATGTTCTGGAGACGTGGGCGGAAGCCGCTTCGTTTGACACGTTTTACAACAAGATATTCGAAATTGCGCAGAAGTTCCAGCTTACGCGAGTCGGCGTTGAGACGGTGGCGGCGCAGAAATACGTGGCGCATCATATCGAGCATTTGTGCGGGATCAAGAACTACTCGCTAAGAATCGATCCCTTGAAAGGTGAGGTCGACTTGGGTGACGGTGAAATCAGCACTCGCAAGGAATTCCGGATACGCAACGTGCTGGCGCCGATAGCGGAGCAAGGCCGGTTGTTTGTCCAGCAACGTCAAGTCGGGTTCATCAATGAGTACCAAACGTTCCCCAAGGGACGTTACGTCGATCAACTTGACGCCTTCGCGTACGCGCCGCAATTAGTCCGTAAGCCGATGGACGATGCTACGCATTTCGCGTTGCTGGCTGAGAACGAGGCGCAGATGAATCGGATCGGCCAGCCGTATGCTCACGGCTATGGACGGCGTAGCGGTGGTAGCACATCGTTGTTTAACTAGGAGAGAAGCGATGCCACAAGATGACAGATATGAAGCAGAGGCTCCGCCGCTTGCGGTTTGGGACAAGCAGATGCAGCGTCGGATATCTACTGATGCACCAAAATCCAAGGTGCCCACATATCGTCACGCTCAGAAAGAAGCCATGAAGACAGGCGACGTGGGAACCTACAATATGAACAAGACTAAGAAAAAGGGCTTGGATCAATATTTTAGGACAGGCGATGATGCTATGGAATGGGATTCCAGGCAGCCGGGCCGCAAAGACAGGTGATCGAGATGACACACAAAAAACGCCGCAAACGTGGTGATCCACAGGTTGACGAGCGAGCATACGAGAACCTGCAAAAACCTCGCTTCGGCGCAGCCGCGTCAGTGAAAGCCGCGAAGTCGGCTAGCGCCAATTGGACGAAGTACGACAAAGGAAGAAAGGACCGTTGATATGCCAAACCCGGTCGAGATTTACAACAAACAACCGTCGAAGACACCGGCGGCGCCCGACACCGCTGATCCAACAGCGCCCAAGTCGAAGACGGCTGGCGTTGACTGGGCTCAGAAGCAAGCAACGCCGTTCGGTGATGCAACGACGTATTTCGGTGGCAAGACACCAGCGCCGGGCCGTAAAGACCGCTAACGCCAGTTGACGTTATGTTGTGCGAAGCAGCATTAAAACAAGGAGACTTGTATGGACTTGAAAACGTGGTTCTGGGCTATTTATGTGCTGTCAGTGTTGTTTGGCGGCTGGTCGTATTACGACGGCACTGCCGTGGGCTACCGACGGTTCGGTGGATACTTCATTCTGTGGCTGTTGGTGGGTATCCTGGGTTATCACGTGTTTGGATCGGCTGTGAGAGGCTAGCATGGCCGAGACAGTAAATCAATCGAATGAAGGCGTGGTGGCCCGAGTCTCTGTGCTAGAAGAGAAGGTTACCGCTCTTACCATATTGATGACGGACAAGTTTAACTCATTCGATGTAGCGATGGTGTTGGCGACAAGTACTGTTGAGAAGACGTTGAGCGCAGCGTTGGTGTCGCAGGACAAGTTGACCACGGCGGCTTTTCAAGCGGCTAAGGAAGCCTTAAAAGAAGCACAGGGTCAGTTGGCCGAGTATAAGAGTTCCTCGAATGAATGGCGAGCTACGTTAACAGACTTGATTTCCAAGGGGATGTTACGACCGGAGATCGAATCGTTGATGCGAGCCGCTAACGATAAAGAAGGTTTGTTGGAAAAACGTGTTAACTCACTGGAAATTACGCGAGGCGAGGCGACGGGTAAGGCCGCAGCTTACGCGTCGATAGCGGGTTTCATCGGGGTGGTCGCAGCGATAATCGGGCATTTTTGGCACTAAGAAAGCAGGATTGCTATGGCAAATAAGTTTATCAGTTTTCTCGAAGCAATTGGACGTGACTTTAACAAGTACGTCTTGCCGGTAGCGGAAGCCGCCGCGCCGTTTGCGTCCTACGTCCCGGCGTTTGGACCGCTGTTTGCACAGACCGTCAATGCCATTGTGCTAGCAGAACAGAACTTTGCCGCCGCTGGCAAGCAGAACGGTACGGGACCACAGAAGCTGGCTGCCGTCATAGGCGTCAGCGGCAACCTGATCAAGCAGGGAATGGTTGATGCGGGTGTGTCGAACCCGACGCAGGCGCAGGTCGAAGGCTACGTGTCGTCGGTCGTAACGGTGTTGAACATGACACCGGCAACGGCCATTGTCGCACCTCCGGCGATAGCGGCGTTGCCAGGGACGATAGCGAAGCTGTGATGCGACTTGACCACGAGCTAGCGCCGAGGGCAACAGACGTAGTCGACTTGGTGATCCGCGGTTACACGAATCGACAGATCGCCACGGCGCTAGACATGACCGAGGATACTGTTAAGCAACATTTGTATCATGTTTATGCTATGTATGGTATCAACGCGAAAACACACATGGCGCGGATTTGCTTGGCGATGCAGGTCACGTACGAGCGACACCCGGAGCTTATGCCGTTTTTCGACGGTGACCGGGCGTCGCAATACGGGTATCCGTCGGCAATGGACAATCTGCGCACGGCAGCGGAAACCGATGCGTTTAACTGTAGTGACACGTTGGTTACAAGCCAGAAGAAGTCGAGAGCGAATCGAGGTCTGGGAAGGAAATAGACCATGAGAACAGGTGTCTATCGACACAAGAAAAATGGTCACTTCTACCAGTTTTTGCTACTGGTCAGAGACCACCACAACGGCAACGAGGGTGTGGTTTACATCCCCTTGCGGATTGAACCAGAATGGGCTGGTACTGTTCGACCTTGCTGGATCGTCCGTGAGGAGTTTGAGGAGAAATTTGAGTATGTTGGAGAGGGATTACCAAAGGACATCGGATGACACTGCGTGACAAACTACGAAGGCCGGTCTTGTTTCATACCGTCCTGTGGCATGGTAAAGACAACCAGCCGTCGCCCACAGGCTATGTGTCAACCGACCCGCTTGTCATCGGAGATCAGTTGTCGCTGATGCAAGCGTTCGGTGGTCCTGGCGCTGGCGTCGTAGCGTTGACCTACGGTCCTACGGTGTCACCGTTTATCCACGACGCTTGCATGGAAATGTCACTTCAGTGCGCGGAGCGCCAGATGCCTTTCGCGCTCTGCTTTGACCCGTGGACTTGCTCAAAGAACGGCGTGAAGTACACTCAACAGGCTGACATCGACCAGGCTATGATACTGGCGCTCAACCATCCCGATACAAAGATCATATTGAACTCCAGGTCATATCTACCCGCACGGCCAAGCGCGTCCGGCTACGGCGTGCCGGTGCTGGACTTTGCTACAGGCTGTAATCGAACCACGGTACAGGCAGCTTGTAAGAACGTTCAGTTGTGGATGAACGGACCCGATTTCTCGTGGCCTCGCTTTCCAGGCAAGACATCCAACGCGGTGATCCAACTGCCGTGTGTCTGTTTGGAGTTCAATGACGGTACAGGTAAGGACCGTAATGTGTCGGCCACCGCAGGTGGACCGGCTCGCATTATACCGGCGTTGTCCGGTGGCTTCTGGAACTCGCTTGTAGCTACGCTTCCAGCAACACTTGGTTACGTTCAAGTGATAACCTGGAACGACGTCAGTGAGGGTACTGATGTGGAAAAAATTGCATCAGCTTTATACTAAAATGTCACAAATAACCATTACTATCGATGTTAAAGGTTTACAAGAACTGATTGACGAAGTCCGTCAGATCAGAATCTTCTTAGAAAACGGACCTAAGAAGCCAGGAAAAATGGAGTTGCATTTTGGTCAGTCCGTCAACCAGATCGATCCAGATGTACAAGAGGAGTTTAAAATGCCAGGTAAAGAGACAGATACCCAGACAGTGCCGTGCTCGGAAGTCGAAACCGATGGACAGGGCAACGCCGTTGTACTCAACCCTGCCAACGTGGTGTGGGCTATTGATGACACAACGATTGCCACGTTGACACAGAACGCCGACGGCTCGGCTACGTTCAAGGCTGTCAAGCCAGTGCCGCCAGCTGTGAACCCACGCACCGCGCACGTGACTTGCACTGATACGGTCACAGGCACCGTGGGTGCCGACACGCTGGAAGTTGACGACAGCCCGACAGTGCCCGGCAAGATGGTACTGACGTTTGGGACAGCCGCGTAAACAACATCACGGCGCCTAGCTGAAACAAGATAGCCAAAACATCAAAATTGGCGGAGTACTCTTGATAAACGTGTACAGGTAGGCTAGGCGTCGTGTTAGTTTTAAGGATGTGAAATGATCAATTTTGATCCAATACCGTTTAAGCTGGCTAAAGACAGCGCCGCGGAAACACGCATGAAGCGTTTTCTAAAAGACCGCGTAGCTGCGCTAGCCAAAGGTCTGACGAAGTTGCATGGCACCGACGGTGTGGTGAAATGGCGCAAAGCCTATGAAGCCGTGCCGGCTGAAGAGGTACGCGAGTTTCCGTGGCATAACGCTAGCAATCTTGTTGTGCCGATTGTGGCGATACACGCTGACACGTTGCTGGCTAGGGTTATGTCCGCAGTGATGAAAACGCGGCCGCTTTGGACTATACGCGAGGTCGGTGATTTCGCGAAGTCGACGCCAGCAGGCTTACGCGACTCGCTGGAAGAATTCTTTCAGTATATGGGCATGGAGCCAGCCGAACTCGACTTGTATCGTGTGTATCACGAGTGGTTCGGCGAAGCCATTCAACTCGGTACGAGCGTGCTGAAAGCGCCGTGGATCAAGCGAGTCATTGACAAATACGGCCCCGCTGGCGACAGCTCGGGTGCTGGCAAGAACGGTTGGTATCGAGAGACGTTGTACGAAGGTCCGCGGCCAGAGAAATTGAAATACGAGAACTTCAAGTACCCTGTGTCGGCGGCCACCATTGACGCGATGGATTTCAAATACGACATCATACAGATGTCCAAGCACCAGCTTGAAGAGCGTAAGGCGCGGGGGATCTACGACCGCGTAGCGGTCCAGTACGTGCTGGCGCAGCCTGACCGACAACAAGGCCGGCCCACCTCGGTGCAGTCGCAAAAGTACCAAGACGCGAAGGTCAGCCCGCAGCAATCGTCGCACGCGGATGAATGGGACATCTGCGAATGTCACTTCGAGTATCGAGTGGATGACACTCATTTTGCGAAGCTGATGGTGTGGTATCACGAGCGCAGTGAGCAGATCCTGCGGTCGTATTACCATTACTATCCAGATGAAATCTACATTGCAGCCAGACTTTTTTACCGCAATGACATGTTCCCTGGTATGGGCTTCGGCGAAATCCTGTTGCCGTTCCAAGAGGAAATATCGGAGATCCACAACTGGCGTCGTGACAACGGCACCGTGGCGAACACCAAAGCCTGGGCTGTCGATCCCGATAGCAAGCTGCATAAAGGTTATCGGATCTTTCCGGGAGCGATGCTACCAGCGAAGCAGATGCAGGCTCAGAAAGAAATCGAGCCGTTGGAAATGGGACTTCCGGTGCAAGGTGAAATCGACAGCGAGAAACTCAGCCTGGAACTGGCTGAGAAACGCAGCGGTATCACGCCGCCGATGCAAGGCGCGGGCGCTGGGTCCAACACCAAACGTGGTGTGTATACGGCGATGGGGACGTTGTCGTTGATGCAAGAAGGCAACACCAGAACGGACTTGAACATCACTGATATACGGTACGCGCACACCCGTTTGGGACGTGTGTTGGGCTTAGAGTACGGTACGTTTGGTGTCGATGATCAGAAGCTGGAAATGTTCGGTGCCAAGGGACCCGTTATCAAAGAGGGCTTGAAAGCCCTGATCGAACGTCGCATGGCGCTGCCTATCTACGCCAGTAACGCCAGCATCAACAAAGAGGTTGAGAAACAGTCCGATTTGATGATGACGCAAGTCATGGAGAAATACCACAACAGCATCGCTGGTATGTTGCAGGCTGTCAGCACACCGACAACACCCGAACCGATCAAGAAATACACGACAGACGCGCTGCACGCCGCTCGCGAACTCATGGTCAGCGTGCTGCGGAACTTTGATCGAGACGAAGTCGACCGCCTACTACCGAAGATACCGGATCTTACGGAGCCTCCGCCGCAGCCGCCACAAGGTGGTCCACCGCAAGGCGCGTTACCGCCCGGTCCCGGGCAGCCGCCAGGCGGTGGTCAACCGGGCATGTTGCCGCCGACGTTGATGCCGCCTGACGCTGCTGGCGGCGGAAAGGTCATGTGACATGCTGAAATCTGAGTATGAAGAGATGTTGGTGAAACAGAAAGGCGAGCAGGACGCCGAGGCAGTGCGGCGGGATAAGATCCGCCGCTGCTTGCAGTCGGAAGATGGACAGGTTTTCCTAGCTGACGTCTACGTTAATTACAAACGAGCGTTGCAGCAGTTGAAGTCAGTGCGTGAGCCGATCGAGCTTGGTCGGTATCAAGGACGAGTCGAGGCGTTGGAACAAATCTTAAAAATGAAAGGGGAGTGAGATGAGATGGGGTCAGAGATTTGATGTGGATGAAGAAGTCCCGGAAGAGCTACGTGGTAGGTCGCCGTCGGATGTAGCGAGGGATCTGCGCGAAGCTAAGGCTGCACAGAAGAAAGCCGATGAAGCTGAGGCTGCGCGCGCGAAGGCCGCTGAAGAAAACGACCTTAACAAGTCTGAGCTGGAGAAAATGCGGCTACGCATGACGGAGTTGGAAGCCAATCAGAGGCCGCCCGAACAGCCTGTCGAGGAAGAACCGCCATCACCCTGGCTTGATCCGGAGAAGTTCGTTGATTCAAGGATGACTGGCCTGAGCGCGGTCGCGTTGAGCAGCGGCATGATGACCGCGGAGATTTACTTCAAGCAGAACCTGAACCCACGTGACTTGAAGATTTACAACAAGTACAAAGACGAGATCGTGAAAGGCGTCAACACGTTCTCACCGCCACAGCGTGTCATGCCGCAGTCGTGGATGAACATGTTCATTTACATCAAAGGTTTGCACGACCAGGATATACAGAAAGCCGAGTCCGACCGGACTGACTTTTTCAGCGAACCTAGCTCACGCGGGCTACCGCATGAGGATGAACCGGATGAGAAGTTGACGCCGGACGAAGAAGAAGTCTGTCGCAAATTCCATTACGACCCAAAAGCGTACTTAGAACGTAAGAAAACCGCTGCTCTCAGCCAGTCATCGAAAGGAGCATATGCCAGATACCCGGTTCCAGCCACCGCCAGCAAGTAAGCCGCCTGCGCCGCCTGCGGCGTCAGCCGCACCACCGGTGCCAACGATGACTAGCGCGTCGTTGATACCACCACTCGAAGAGGTCCCGATGCGTGGGTCGTTTACCCGCGCGCCGGAACTCGACGATGATATTGTCGCCAGACCGATGACACTGCCTGACTTCGTCAACGTGCCATTGGCTTCGCCTAACCTGGCCGCGAGGTGGATCTTCACTGATCCACGTCGTTTCGCACAAGCGAAGGCCCAAGGCTGGCGAGTCGCCAAGAAAACGGACGTCAAGCCGGGTTATGCCTCGTTGACACCGTATGAGGAAGAAGGCGGTACGAAGTACATCAATGGTGATCTCATTTTGATGGTCATCGACAGGAAAATCTATCTGGGTGCCTTGCGGTACAAGCATCAGGTCGCCGCGGCGCTCAGTGACGCTGCGGTGCAACGCCGCTTGTCAGCCGGTGCAGCCATGAGCGAAATGGGTAGTACGGTCGCCGCGGTTAACCAACGTCGCGTGGCGGCGGGCGGCGAGCCTATTATGAGTGTGTTTGCACCGGGCGTCGCCGACCTGGGTGACACAGTCTTGGGTAAAACCGGTGTAGCCGGCAAGGAATTAGGTCGCATGGGCGGTGCTCGTGACACAGGTTCGTTGGCAGATTTGGCAAGCCAGGCTGACGCATCTAAAACTTAACGCAACACAACACTAACTCGTATTAAGAAGGGAGTTCAGGTATGGCTTCGGCTTTGATTCAAGAACGAGAGACGATCAGCGGCAACCAGATGCGCATGACACGTCTCAATGAAGACGCCGCGCAGACTTTTCTGCAAGGCACTCCGTTGATGGTTAACACCGCGACAGGCGGGTTGAAAGCCTGGGACGGTGTCACTATTACAATTGGTCTTGCTGGTATCGCGAAGGAATTCGGTGCCAACCTGACCACTGTCGGTATTCCGCTAGGACCTGGCGGTGGCGTTGCCTTCGGCTCCGTGCAGAATGAACCGTTGGGTGTGAACCTGTCGCGGCCGGTCTTCAACGACGGCAAGACGGGTATCGTGCTGGCGATTCCTGACACCGTGTTCTACGGTCAGATCGGCCCCGCGCAGACATTGCTGGCAACCGATATCAGCAAGCAGTACGGGATGACCAAGGACTCGGACAACCACTGGTTCGTCGACAAAACCAAGACCGGCGCCAGCGCCGTGTTAACGATCGTTGGCTTTGACGCTGTCGACACGCTTCGCGGCGTGTTGTTCTCGTTCTTGCCTGCGGTATCGCAAATCCCGGCGTAATGTCGGCAGACGCAAGTGTTCTCGATTAAGGAGGTTTCACGTTATGATGGTACGCGGACAGTACTTCCAGTTAATGGCGCCGGGTCTACACGACCTGTTTGTCCATTTTTTGGATCTCAAGCAACGCGACGAGGAATACTCGTACATTGCTAACATAGAGGATTCCGACGCTGCGTTCGAGGACGAAGTCGAATTCAGCGGTCTGGGTCCGATGCAGCCAAAGCTGGAAGGCACTGCCGTCCAGTACCAGGATATCATTCAAGGCGGCACCAAACGTTATCTGCACACGCCGTGGGCACTCGGGGTCAGGGCTAGCTGGGAACTGGTGAAAGACGATCAGTACAAACTGATCAATCAGGCTCCCAAGTGTCTGGCACGCAGTGCTCACTTCGTGAGAGAGATCCAGTTCTGGAATGTCTTGAACCTGGGTTTCACCACGACCACGGTCATTGACGGCGCGACGCTGTTTAACACCCAACATCCGCTGCTAGGCGGCACGCAGGCGACGAACATTGGGCCGGGTGTCGGCTCAATTATCGCTGCTGCGGGCACTTACCCGAACCGTCCGTTGACAGACATTGACCTCAGTTTCACTGGGATTCAATTGGCTATCAACATGTTCGAACGGTTGATTGACTCACAAGGCTTGCCGATCAGCATGAAACCGAAGTATCTGGTGATTCCACCGGAACTGAAGTGGATGGCTCGAGAAGTCTTGGGCTCGCCGCACAAACCATACACGGCCACGAACGAGATCAACTCTTTGATCAAAGAGGATTTGATGTACTTCGTGTGTCATTACTTCACCAGCACCTCGGCTTGGTTTCTGGTGGGCGACAAAGAAGCGCATTCGCTGAAGTTCATGAATCGTGAACCTCTGGAAGAAGACTTCTCGGATGACTTCGACACCCGGACCATTAAACAGATCGCCACGATGCGGTTTTCGACCGGCGCGACGAACTGGCTCGGCACCTGGGGTTCAAACGGGCCGTAAACACAGCAGACGTTATGCTGTGCGATACAACATAACGTCAGTGTGTTTCGGTGAAGGAGGTGTCGTATGCCGTCACAGAGTGGGTCGGGATGGACCGGAACGCCGTGGCATCATTGTGATTGCCATCAAAAGGCTTATCCAGTCTCGCAGTTAACACGTCAAGATGGTCTGATAGTGTGCCCTGCGGGACTGGACGACCCACAACGTACACGTACTGTCGACAGACGGCAAACGATCATACGTCAGAGGCTTAGCGACCCGGTTCAGGAACCGGCGTTAGCTGAGATCCTGAAACGAACGGAAGACAACACGGACGACTTCTAGGCCATGTTATGGGACTGCGTATTGAAATTAAGACCGTACCACACTCGCAGCAACGTTATGAGACCGTCGGGGATTGGTTTTACGGACCCGACGCAACGTGGTGTTTTCACATCAGTGACATGGGCAACTGGCGCATGGAGATGGCCGTTGCCGTGCATGAGTTGGTTGAATGTGCGTTGTGTCGCTACGCCGGTATATCAGCGGACGAAGTAGATTCGTTTGACATGGCGTATGAAGCCACGCGCACGCCTGACAACTACGACGAGCCAGGCGATGACCCGCGGGCGCCGTATCATAAACAACACTGCGTCGCTACTGGCGTAGAGCGTATCATCGTGTGTATGCTGGGTTTGTCTTGGAAAGAATATGAAACAACGATCAACTCGCTTCAATTTGGTGTCGGAAACGGCTGATGGCTTCGGCTTCGCTGTCCGGTTACAAGATGAAGGTTATCCCGTACGGATGTGGGCAAGGCATAACGACGCCCGTCTGATCGGCGATAACATGATTGAGAAGGTTGGCGATGTCGACGATCTGTTAGAGGATGCCGAAGGCAGTGATGTCTTTGTGTTTGATACGACAGGCAACGGCATTATTGCCGATTACATCCGCGACCAAGGCTTCGCTGTGCTAGGCGGTAGCATGTTGGCTGACCGACTAGAACGTGACCGTGCCTTCGGCTATCGCGTGATGAAGCAAGCTGGTATCGATGTACCCAAGACAAAGACGTTTAAGTCGTTTGAGGATGCCATTGAGTTTGTCACGGAGAACTCCGACACAAGGTGGGTTTACAAGCCGTCGAAGCAACTAGGCGATCTGTCGGCTTCGCATGTGCCGTTTGACACCGAGGATATGGTGGAGATGCTACAAAACGTCAGCAAAGACGTTGACATCGCCGACCCGTTGTTCGAGCTACAAGCCTTCGAAAAAGGCACGGCCTTGAGCACAGAGATGTGGTTCCAGAACGGCACGTTAATTGAACCGTTAACGAACCACACGCTGGAACGCAAAGAATTGATGAACGATGACATAGGACCCAGCGGCGGTTGTCTGGGTAACCTGACGTGGTTCTGCCGCGGCTGCTCGGCGTGTTCTCAGGCGAAGAAGCTTGTACCCTGGGCGAAGCGGATGGGTTATCATGGAATGCTGGATGTCAACGCAATCGTCACCGGAACCGGGGACTTCTACGGACTTGAATTCACTCCACGCTTTGGTTATGATGCTTCTCCCACCTTGCTCTGGGAGCTTGTTAAAGGTGGTCTCGGAAGATTCTTTGAGGATGTTGCTAGAGGGGAAGTCAGTGAACTGGACCTTCGAGAAAATTTTGCTGGATCGGTTCGTATTACAATCCCTCCTTGGCCCACTGAGAAACACACGGCTGAGGAAAACATTCCTATCCGCGGTATCACCAGAGAGATGATGGAATCAATGTATCTGTACAACGTGAAGAAAAACGACGTGGGTCTGTGTACCGCAGGTGGATGGGGCATTATTTGTTTGTTCACAGGACGCAGTGTTAGCCCGGTGATGGCTATGCTGAAACCGCTAGATGTTTGCAAAAAGCTACGCTTGAAGGACAAACAATACAGAACTGATTTAGCGAAATGTTTCAACAATGACTTGGAAGACTTGCGCGCCGCTGGCGTCGAGATTAACAACGTTCACGAAGAGGTGTCGTAATGGCGTTTACGAATGTGTGGGACACAACTCAACCGCCCGACTCGCAGCTAGCCAATCAACTTGGCTTGGACTTGCGTAATTTCCGCCTTGACGTACAGCAACGTATGGGCTCGCTGTCTGGTCTTGACGCGGCGAAGCCTAATTTCGCTGGTGACGCGCAGCCTGCCAACTGGAACGGCATGTTGTTTTTTGC
>Ga0210410_10002586_pt1 | contig 16172 bp, 28 predicted proteins | sample IncBWC4MmetaG_FD_161058 | JGI IMG/M metagenome (GOLD analysis project Ga0210410, IMG submission 161058) | Forest soil microbial communities from Barre Woods Harvard Forest LTER site, Petersham, Massachusetts, United States - Inc-BW-C-4-M | ecosystem: Environmental > Terrestrial > Soil >... | reverse complement strand
TGTGTCTCACAATCTATCTCAGGTACCACCCCCAAGATCCATGGATATTAAAAGTAAATTAGCACTTGACAAATCAAACTCTTTGTGGTATAGTAGTGGATTGGCTCTTTGAGCCTAAGGATTGGCAATGACAGACGCTCCCGATATTCAGCAGCAAGACCCCACACAAGCAGGCGCGGCAGCAACGCTGGCAGGTCCGGCACCGAACGCTGCGCTCGCAGCGACCGCGCCTATTATTCAAGGCGTCCCTGATCTTGCGACAGCTGTGTCCAAGGCCTTCTTGCAGCACGTATCACAGAACGCCCAGAACTCAACGCTAGCTCTCAAGACTGCGGAGATGGAAAAGCAGAAGGCTGCAGCCGCTGCGCAGCCTGTCGTAGCCAAGCCAGCACCAGGATCGTTCGCGGAAAAACTAGGCGGCGCTGCAAACGGACTGATGGGCGCACTCGGGGACGCGTCTCACGCTTCGGATACTAAAGGTGGATGGTTGTCCGGAGTGGCCAACACGTTGAACGCACGCAGCAAGCGTCTGGCCGAGAACGAGAAAGATAAAGCACTGCTCGCCAAGACACAAGCAGAAACTGTAGCGATGCACCGCAATATTTATCAGCAGGACGCGGGCATCCGCCAAGCCGCATACAAAGGCAACCAGGATTTTGAAAACGCCTACAAAGAAAATCACGATATCGAAAACGACATCGATCACGCAGAGTTGATGAAGCGAGCCCAAGCTGACAAGGACTTCGCGACCAAGTATTTCGTACGAGCCACGGGAGAGAATCCGGTACTCGACGCGAACGGAGAGCCGACCAAGGACAAGGATGGAAATCCTGTCACGTCCCCGACCTACTCTATCATCACCCGCGATACCAAGAACGGAGAGAAGGACGACAAGACCGTAACACCTGAGATGAGCGCAGACTTCAAGAGGTACGGCGTCGCCGCGTATCCTCCGAACACGAAACTAACCAGTAATCAGTTCGCTGCGTCGAACGGGCAGCTGAACCTGACCCGCAATGCAGTGAACATATTGAATAACTCCCGCGACAAGGAACTGACAGACGAGCAGATGAAGGTACTTAATCCGTACCTGACCGATACATCGATTCAACAGGCGATCTCTCACGTCCCGGGCTCCGCTTACGCGGGGCTGTTGCAGTATCAGCAGAACGCTGACCTGCACATCCAGGACCTGCAAGCCAAGGCACAGGTCGCTGCGGCGAAGAAAGATCAAGCCGGATTAGACAACATCACCACACAGATCGACGATGTCACGAAAGAGAAGCAGAAGGTCTCCGCGTTCACATCTCAAGCGGTAACCGAGAAGCAGGTCGAGGCCTACAAGAAGGATTCCGAAGAGGGCATCAAGTGGGTCGACAAGATTCTCCACGACCCGACGTCTCTCTCGGGCGATAAGGCTTCCGGAGTCATCCCCCAGCTTCAGCAGGCATTGAAGACCGAGACAGACCCGGGAAATAAGATGAAGCTGACGTCAGCGATTGACGCGGCGAAACTGGCCCGCGATAACTACTTCGAAGATATGAGCCGGAAGGCGACAGCAGACCAGATGGCCAAGCAGGGCGATCCTGTTGCAGCCGGAAGAGCGCTCGCAGACGGCAAGATGACCCTAGCCGACCTGCGTACCCGTGGCACCACGGCGGACTTCTTGTTGAAGGCTACCGACGAGGCGACCAAGCTCGACAAAAATTACAACCCAGCCGACGAGGTTAACTTCGAACATATCGCGAAGTCCCCTCAAGGCGCTACGTTCTTCGGCTCCGCTCGATCTCTCTTGTCGAAGGGCGGGACGATGGACCAGCTCACCGAGTGGGGAAAGAAGATTCCCAACAACAGCCTCCCGACCTTGAACACGGCGGAAGACTGGGTAAAATTGAAAGAGGGCAAGGGTCCTCTCGCCGGATACGCCGCGCTCGTTCTCGGAGTGGCAGACGATTACGGTAAGGTTATGGGCGGCGGCTCCGCGTCCGACAACGCTCGCGACGCGGCCCTTCACCTATTTGCCGCCGCACAGACTCCGGAACAAAGGCGCGACGCAATCAACGCAACGCTGGGCGCTGTAGGCTCTCAGTTCGACGGACGCGTCGGCAACAACCGATTCCTGGCCCGCGAGTACGGCGACTTCGTTCGCTCACCTCTCGCGCCCGCTTCGGAAAATCCTGTGCAGCAGAAGATTAGCGGCACTCAGCCTGCAGCTACAACCGCAGCGCCAGCAGCTGGCACCACTGCGGCTGCGAAGCCAGCCCAGGTTCACGCGACAGACGTTCAACGTCCTAAGGACCTGCCGACCGCAACGAATACAAAAGAGTTCAAGAACGCCAAGACAGGCCAGACACAACTGATGTGGGCAGATATTAGCGGTAAGCCGCTCCGCGCGGTAGCTCCAGGCGAACTACCGAAGGAATAAAATGGCAGACGAAACGACTCAAGCCGCTACGCCAGCACCAGCACCTCCCGCGACACCGACAGATATGTCCGACTGGACTCCGGTCGAGGGCAGTCAGAAGGTTTTGCCTGGACAGCATCCAGAAGCTGCGATGTCAGACTGGGCACCTGTGGAAGGGACGGAGAAGAAACTAGCTCTCCCTCAACAGCCGCCGACCCCGCCTCCTACTCAAGCGTCGGGAGTTATTGGTCCGACGAAGATCAGTCCTCGGGAGAGCGGATTTCATTCCTGGCTGCAAGACCTTCAAGGCGACGTAAAAAATGGAACCGCGACAACGTGGTTTGGCGCAGGTTTGAGAAAATTAGGAGCGAAGGGAACCAACTACGGAGTCGATCCTAGAATTGGTGAGTTCATGGCGGGTCCAGCCGCAGGTATTCCTAAGGCGCTGGAAGGCGGCGTCGAACTAGGCCAGCAGGCTTACGAGGGCGTAGCCAATAGCAACCTGGATTTGAATAAGGTTGCGGGCGGTCTTAACAAAGTTGTCGGCGGCGTATTTCAGTCCGCTGGTCCTGTGGGCGCGATAGCAGCGCCTGGTGGAGAAGCGCTGGCGGTCGTAGTCCCAGCGATGATAGCCCAAACAAATATGCAGAAGGCTGCAGAGTATATGGGCGCGACTCCCGAGATGTCCGAACTGGCAGGGAACGTTGCAGGAGTTGTCACTGGCGGACTGGTTCACGCGAAGCTGCACCCCGTAGTAGAACGCTTCGGGGTCGCTATGAACGCGCATACCGCTGCGGAACAAGAGTACACGATGCGGTCCAGGGAATTGGAAACTGCTCGCGGCCAAGCTGCAGAGATGCAATCCCGCGCGGTTGACACAGCTAGCAAGGAAACTCAAGGACAAGCGAAGCCAGCGGATACAGACGCGGCGCGCACAGCGGCCTCGGAAGCAGCAAAGAACGTAGGCAACGCGCAGAAGGCGTTTGACGCTGCATCTAAGCGCAAGGCCGACGCGCAAATTACTGTAGAAAAATTAGGCCGTCAGATCACAAAGTCTGCGGAGAAGAACAAGGCAGAGGAGTACGAATCTAAGGCCTCAGAGCAGAAGAAGGCCAGCGATCTATTTCAAAAGGCCGTCCCGTCCAAGGGCGCAAACAGATACACGCCGGAAGACGAAGAGATCGCCCGCGCTCACATGGAAGCTGCGAAGGCAAGCGGCACGAAGATCACAGACCTAGCAACGGCTCACGAAGCTTTGGAAAATGCGCGACAGGGCATAGAAGACAAGCTGGACCCGTATGTCGAGAAGTATAAGAACGAGCCGCTAACATCGAAGGCAGAAGACAGCCCGAAGGTTAAGGTTGCGCAAAAGTTGGCAGAGATGGCGAAGGTCGACGGAAACTTCGACAATGCTATGGACGCGCTATCTGACTTCAATATCACCGACCCGACGGTTGGCGAAGCCAGAGAGATGATAACGAAGCTGAACAATTATCAGCGTTCGGCTATGAAGGGCGCGAACAACTGGGACATCCATAACATGATCGAGACGAACCCAGACTTCGCGGCCAGATTCTTTATGGCCGACGAGCTGCGGGACGCTCTCCACAATAATCTTGAGGGACACGGCGTGGAAGGCTCTCGCGCTGCTCGCTTGGAAACCAAATCACTGGTAAACGTACGAGACGCAATCGGCGCACAACTTCGCGCTAACCGTGGCGGCACGACCGTACGCGGCAGCGGCACCCAGAACGCGATGCGACTCCTAGTCGGGAAGTTGGTCGGCAAGTCTATCAAGGGCGCGGGCATAGCTGCAGGCGCGGAGATGGGCGGCGTACCGGGAGCTATCGCGGGCGGCGCTGTCGGAGAGATGATCGGCCAGCCTGTGGAAGATTTCCTAGCGCCTCGTGACCAAACGAGAGACGCGCATATCGAACAGTCTTTGAAGTATAAGGGCACCAACAGGAAGCCCGTAGAGATCAAGGGCACCGGCACCCCAGCCGTAATCCCGACCGAGGCTATCCCGCCAGCGGTGAAGCAAGGACCGAGTTCGGTTGAGCTAACTCCCCGGGAGAACACCGATTTGCACGCGGAGCTTGCCGCTCACTACGGCGAATCGAATCTGGAAGACTCCTCGTATAAGGAACTGGAACAGGACCTGCGGGAGGACGTTGCGAGGAAGAACCGAAGCGGCGTCGAGTTAGACCCAGCCGAGAAGACGCTCCTCACAAAGATACTAAAGGCCGACTCAGCAGACCGAGCGCTACAACAGGCTGCTGGCAAGCCGAGCACGGAAGTCAAGATCGAACCTACGAAGGAAAAAGAATTACTTCAAGCCGCCGACCAGCGCGCGTCCGAAGGCGAAGCTACCAAGCTTAACCCGACGCTCGTGTCTTTGGGACGCGGCGACGAGTCCGCCCTGGTATCACACTCACCGGCGATGAAGGCGCACTCACCGGCGATGGTAATCCCAGGCCTGCAAGAGGGCCTGACATCGGAAGACGGTCACTTGGAAGAGTGGGCGCATAACGCGGTAGGCGCGGTCGACGGGCTGGAGCCTGTCGAGATTCGCTCAGACCTGCACCCGAAGAGCGAGAAGGGCGCGGGCGCTACGTCCGTGTTCAACGCGGCAGCTATCCGCAACCCGGACGGCAGTCTAAACGTTCCGGAGCTAGCGAGACAAGAGGTCCAGTGGCTGACCCAGAAGATGGCAGGACCGGCGTCTCACGAGGTCTTCAAGGGCATGACGAGGGATGATATCAAAACCTCTCCCGCGAACCGGTCAGACTTCAGGCAAGCGCGCGCTATCATCAGAGAGGTTCATCCCGATTTCACGCCGTCTCAGGTCGAGCAGGTTATCGATCTTGCTTACGACCGGGCACACGAGTTACTCACGAAGCCACACATCGCAGACCGCATCCGTGCGAACGCTGCGGTGAGAGAAGACGGACTAGCACAAACGCTCCATGCGAGTCATGGGCGGGTAAACCAATTTGCGGAGGATATACGAAATGCCCACAATGAATACACAGGAACTGACAATAGACCAGATGGGGGAGGGGCTGACGAAGGCGGCGAGAAGGCTGCGGCGGGAGAGCCCGAAGGGAAGAAGGACGCAGGAGAAGGTAAAGTCGGACGCGAGCCAGGAGCATCAAAAGCTGCTGGAAAGTCTGCAGAAGCCGGTGGGGGAACTGTAGAAGGTTCGGACATCAGCAAGAAGATTCCGGAGCGCTCGACAGGCAAGCCTGAGGTCGACGAGAGTATCCGCGCGGGCGGTGGCGTCCCTGGCGGAATGCAGAAGGGATTCGAGTACAAGGATAAGGCGACAGGCGAGACGCGTCAGTACCCTGACATGGCTTACGTCCACGAGCCCGAGTCGGGAACGTCTTTGAACTTCCCGATGGACCAGATCACTCCGGAGTTCGTGAAGGAACGGCTGGCCGAGAAGCGCGCGGAGTACGCGGCTGCGGAAGCGAAGCCGGAAGAGTCGAAGATTGGCAAGGAAGAAGAGTATCATCCAGACCTTCAAGCGGTAGCCGATAAGTTTGGCACGTCGACGGACCCAGCTGGAGTTAAGCGCGGGGCTTCGTTCATCGCGCCAGACGGAAAGTTTATCCACTTGGGAGCTACGGAACATCCTGTTGCTATCGAATCGTCAACAGGTCGCACGGGCGACGCAGAAGCAATCGGCGAGAAGATGACCCGCTCTATCGGACCAGAAGACAGCCGTATCGGATTCATAAAAGATACGGGAGCTATTCGTACACGTTTCCGTTCGTCGATTGCGGGCAAAGAACTGGTCGCATCAGTTCCGGCTGGCGGCGTGACAGAAGAGCAGATATCTGCGCTGAGACAAGCTGTAGGACAAGGACTAGGACGAAACGGTAATCTCTTGATGGAAGTGGGAGAACCCGGAGGCAAGTCTGCTACCAAGGAATTCGCTTCACCTAGAGACGTCGAGCCGATGCTGCGAGAGATCGGCGCTCACCCGGAGCAGGCCGGTAAGGGCGGTTTCCAAGAAGTTCCAACACAAGAGATGCCTCGGGAAGATTTGACCAAGGCGTACAAGATGTTGGCAGACGGAAAGATTGGCAAGAATCTTCTGACAGGCATTGTAAATGGCGATCCGGAAGATGTTGCGGTATTCCGCATGTTGGACCGTCACCCAGATGGCGGCTTCACAGTTAACCCTCACACCGGAGAAGTTCCCAACGATGGCTACATGGTGGAAACTGCGAACAAGGACAAGGTGTTCGATCACCCTCCGACCGCGAAGGAATATCAGAATTTCATTAAAGACAATCGCGCCACGTTGGACGCGGACCCGTCTCTGCATATCGGCGGCTGGGTAAACCCGGATGGCAAATACACCGTCGCGTTATCTTCGAGAGTTCCTGACCTTGCGACTGCGACAGAGCTAGGCAAGAGCCACAACCAGATTTCAATTTTCGACGTCGCTAAAGGAAAAGAGATTCCGACAGGCGGTACCGGAGAGGCTTTGAAGCCGGAAGCGGTGGAGCAGAGTCAGATCGCGAAGGACCGCGTTTCCACACGTCAGCCTGCTGGCAAAGATTCTACAGAGAACCCACTGGTCGGCGCTCCGTTAGAGATCGGTCGCGATACTATCGCGAAGGCACCGGAGAAGCTGCAAGCGAAGTTCGCAGGAACGGTTCGCAACTACCCGGGCGTTAAGATTCCAGATAGCATCAAAAGTCCTGCCAAGGTCATGGACAAGTTCGTCTCTCACGTAAAGGACAACCTTAAGTTCCTCTACAACCAAGTCGACCCAGCTAAGAGGGCGCAGACAGGCAAGTGGTACGAGTCCGCGAACAAGCTAGCCAAGGGAATGGCTGCCGACAATAATATTACAGAGCAGCAAGCTGCTGCTACAATCGCAACGCAGTCTCCTCAAAAAGATTGGGACATGAACGTATCGTTGGCGCGTAGAATCACAGACATCAACTCGAAGCAACAAGACACCGTAACGACGCCCGAGATGATTCAAAAGGGCCGCGATATCGTAAAGAATACTGGAGCTAACGAGGACCTCGGTAAGGTCATCGATTACCTCCAAGGCAAGAAGCTGTCCGATTTGAAGGGCGAGTCCGGAGCGGAGAAGTACGACCGCGCGGCGTGGATTCGTCTTTACGACGAGGCCCACAATCCCCGAGACTTTCACTCCATCGACCCGGGAACGGGAGAGAACGGAGAGCTGCGCACCAACGCGAACGGCGCTCCGAGCAAGATTGCTTGGGGAAGCTTGCCTCAAATCGAGAACGCTCTCTCAGTGTTGGAAGACGGCAGCAGGGAAAATATCTCCGACAAGCTGGGCGCTCAACACAAGGTTCGTAACTTTTACAACAACATCATCGACCCGACCAATCCGAACGACGTGACAATCGACACCCACGCTGTCGCTGCAGGACTGATGCAGCCTCTGTCCGGCAACTCCGAAGAGGTTACGCACAACTTCGGCGGCGCTGGCAAGCACACCGGCACGGGCATTTCCGGGACGTATCCGCTTTACGCTGACGCTTACCGCCAGGCCGCGAGCGAGCTAGGCATCAAGGCGAGAGAACTTCAGAGTATCGTTTGGGAGCACGTTCGAGAGATGTTCCCAGCCGACTGGAAGTCCCCGGAGAACCAGAAACTGGTCAAGGACGTCTGGCAGAAGTACTCCGACGGGAAGCAGACGCTGGATAATACCCGCCAGCAGATATTGAAGATATCAGAAGGCGCTAAGAAACAGATAGCAGACGCTAGGGCAGAAGCCCAAGCGAAAGCAGCCGCGAAGGAAACAAAGGCGAAGAAACCTGTTGACAAACAAACCGAGATGGTGTACAGTGGTGGGATGAGCGGACTGGGAGGTAAGTAATGGAAGACATCGTTTTGTCAAAGATGAAGCAGCTAGGCGTCGAGCCGACGAGGAAGAACTATCTCGACTTCGCGTACTTCGGTACGCCTCCTGAGGTTCTGTCTGCGGAGGAAGAGGCCCAGCTACCGTCTCAGTTCCAAGGTAAGGAAGAAACGACCGAGCTAGCGCCGGACAATCAGACGGACTGGGTCGATCAGTTCCACAATAGCATCAAAAATTAAAAGAGAGTAAAGGAGACAACAATGCCAAGCGACGTAGGAAGTGGAGACCGTTTAGCCAGGGGCGCAGTTCGAGCCACGTTCCGTTCAGACGGCAGGAAGATGACGGAATCGCAGTGGAACAAAAAGTTTGAAGGCAGCACGGGTCAGCAGTTTCAGTACATCTACAAGTGCCCGACGCACGGACACTTCGCAGCAGACCGCGCGTCCGATATCTTCTTCGGAGCGCCTTACGAAGGCAAGACATCAAAGTGCTTGGTTGATGGTTGTGACGAGACAGCCGTTTACGGCGGGGAGCAGCCTTATGGAAGCAGTGGTCGCAATCCCTACAGCCCGTCGACCGGAGCTACTAGCTCTGACGCTCGAAAGGTTAGCCGCCGCAAGCGGTAGACTGGAAGTACATATATACGCGGACTCTGTCACCGAGTCTTGCTTAACCGAAATCGAAGCCGCCCGGGATGAGTTCCTCCCGGGTGCTTTTCTATTTCACGCGGCCCCTCACGTCTCGGTGCCAAGCGGCTGCTGGAACATCCTCAACGCAATCAAGAACGCCTCGAAGCACGCGGACGCTGTGTACCTTGTGGAAGAGGATGTGCAAATCTACCCAGGCTTTTTTAAATTCCACGAGTCCCAGACCGCCGTCGCCTCTTGCGGCAGGCGACACCCCGACCTCCGCTGGAAGTACCGACACCTTTACACAAACCCAGGCAGCCTCTTGCGGCGTCCTTTATTGGATAAGCTGGTCCCGCATATCTGTATGGAGTACTTCCAAGACCCCCGTGGCTATCTGGACAAGACCTTCGGCCCTTGGCACGAGATCACGCACCTCGACGATGGGCTGATAAGAAACGTGATGAGGGAGAACGACTGGCTGCCCGCGTACCCCGAGACGCCTGTTTGCGCGCACCAGGGATTCCGGAACTACAACGTGCTGGATATCTACCAGAACAAGGAAGGGGATTTGAATCAGAGGATATCCCGCGCGAGGGAGATTCTGTCGACGGTCAAATCAACAGACCGGTACGCGCGGGACTTCGAGCCTTACCAACCCTAGACTGGTCTAGAGACCAGTTCTTTCAAAATATTTCCCGCCCTCAGCTTCTCGCCTGTCAGCTTGCACATGTACTCGTACAGCCTGATGTCCGACTTGTCGGCGCAGTTACCGAAGTTGGTGACCGCTGGCGGGTCGGTCTTTATAGCGAACCCGAATACGGTGACCTTTTCGGCTGCGGCAGTTTGAAGCAAGTACCGCAGCGCCTCGGTGACCGACTCGGGCATATCAGTTTTCAAGTTTGTGGTTTCCATTCTTATTCTCCTTGGTCTTCGTAAGCGTGGCAGTGGCTGACCCACTCGCCGTTTTCAAATTTCAGTCCGCCCGTCTCGTTGAAACCGTGAGCCTCGCACTCCTCCGGAACGTACGCCTCGCCGGTCGCCTCTCCGTATTCCCTGTTCATCACAACACCAAGATGATGCTGCTCCCAGGTGTGGCCGCACTTGCAAACTCCTGTGAGTCCGGCTCCGGAGTACCGAGGCCTGTATCCGGCGTCGATGCACGACTTGTCTTCGTCCATGAATTCGTTCATAGCTTTCATAACCTTCCTTACCTTCTTCTGTTTCTCTGCCATTATAAGTACGTACATCTGTCCTCGTTTCGTTCGGGGGGCTGAGTTCCCGTTTAACTTTTAACGGCTTTTAACGGACTTTAATTCTCTCCATATCGCATACGCACTTCATCAGGTTGTTGTTAATCAGCTTCTCGTTTTTAAGCCTGCATATTAGCGTATCGATGGTCCGCGTCGCTTGGCTTGATTCATCTTTCCAATAACGCAGCTCTTCGATCTGTGCGTCCTTATCTGCGACCATCTTGACAAGCTCTAAGCAGCACTGGCACCCCGCCACTGGTTTCACATCATCGACATAAGACCAGTTGAGACAGCTGCCGCGCTTCTCATGCGGCTCCTTCATGCACTCGCAAATACCGTATCTGGTGTCGCTCATCCTTGGCTCCTCGGCTCTTTAAAGAAGTTTGTATCCATGAACTTTCTCGCGGACTCTGCGAACGCGGCCTTCATCTGCTCGTCGGTCGCGCCGGTTTTCTCTTGGACTTTCTTGTAAATCTCCTGGATGCTCTCTTGAATACTCTCCCAGCTGAACGCTGAATAGTCTTGCTCTTCCATTATTTTCCTCCCTTGCATATGTCGAAGAAATGCTTGCACATCCCCATCCAGGCCCACTCTTCCAACCGGCTCTCGGGCTTGGATAGAACGTAAACCCACTTGTAGAAAAAGAATTTCATGTCGTTTTGGGTTCCTTGCCCCATTTTATAACCAGTCCCCGTAGAATTTCGTTCTTGCGACCGCACTCGCACGAGCCGATTAAAACCTCGTTCTGGTGCGCAAAAACCCATACACCGAACTCGTTCACGCGCCCACATTTGCACGTATAAGATTTTTTCATCGCTTCGCCCGTCTCATGGCGGCGTTCGCCAGTTCTCGGACCCTGTCAACCTCTTCCATCATCTTCTTCTCTACCGCCGCACCCATCGTCGCCGCGACGACCGCTGCGACCAGCTTCGGGTCGATCTGCTTCTCAATTTCGGCGTAGTGATCTTCCACGAACTTGTCGGCCATCTTAGATACAATAGCCTGCAGGATGTATTCGGGAGCGAGGGAGATGATGTCGTAGTCAGAGTACTTCAACGTAATCGCCCTCCTAGAGAGAGTCGGGTCCGCCGCAGACAGCGATGCGTAGCTATTTAGTTCGAAGCTCATGACACTGTCCACAAATAGGGCCAAAGCTCTTCTATCTTTATCCTTATTACAATCAGGGCTGTGCCATCTCGGAGATCAGAGTAATGAAATGCTGGAGCCTCATTCGGTGCAACGACAGAGTAAGTGTTGCCGTCGCTGTCCGTCATACATACGATGTTGTTTGCGCTCATAAGCTGAACCCCAATCCGGCCCTCTCGGACCAGTCCTTTCTCTCTTGAATCTTCGAGCCCATCTTGGTGTACTGCTCAGTTTGTCCCTCGGCTGCGTGTCCGGCCCAGAACTTGGTCAGCATTTGAGGCACGTTCTCGGCCTGGAGGTGCGTGATACGGAAACGGCGCATCGAGTGAAAGCCGTGTATGCCAAGCGCCTCGATTTGGCGGCGCAACGTACGCTCAGATGTCCGGAACAGCCTGCCTTCGGCATTCGCGAACTGGAGCCGTAGAACGTCGTTCAACCGGGTGTCCAGGTCCACTACCCGTGTCCCTGCCTTCGTCTTGGTCGCGTTCTGGACCTGCCCGTCGACCAAAGTCGTGCGGAGATTAAGCGTCTTATTCGCCGCATCCCAGAAGCTGTTGACCCCGTCGTCTTCCCCTACCATCAAGGAAAGAGCCTCCCCGACCCGTAGGCCGGTCCCAGCCAGTAAGGCTACCAATACCCCAACTTCCCCGTTTGACGGCTGTACGGCGCTCTGTAGAGCAGCAGGGTGGGCTACAGGCGTCTTCTGGGTGGACTTATCGACCTTGGGGGCGTCTATGAACCGGGTATTCCAGGTTCGGGGGTACAGCTGGTTGCCCTCGTCGTCGACCGCAGACTTGACGATCTGCTTCACCAGGCTAACCGCTAATGTGATTGTGGCCGCGCTGAGGTCCGCCGAGACCAGGCTGGCCACCAGAACCTTGGCCGTCTTGTTGCCGACGTCCTTCATATCCAGACCGCCGATGAGCGGGAGGATGCGGGAGGACAGCAAGGAGCGGTAAGCCTTGAGAGTATTCGCCCTCGCCGGACCACTCTGGCGGTTGGCGATCTCGGTTAGGAATAAGTCTGCTTGTGTTCGGAAGTCCATGAACGTATCCTCTCACAGTTTCCTTACTTTGTCAAGGCCTATCTTGAAGCTTCGTTACCTGGTACCGGGGGACGTGCGTCCCGTAAATCGCGTCGATCAGTCTGGCACAGTATGTGCCCACGGTCAGGAACATGCCGACCGTTACAATCGTGGCCGCGAGGAAGATTAGTACTCGGGTCTGTTTCATTGTTCGTCCGTAGGGTGCGGGCAGAACTCTTTGGAAAAGCAGCGGTCCTGGCAGCCGCTGTCCTGGTGGTGACACTGGCCGTGGCAGGTCGTCTTTTCTTGGTGATACCCAACTGCTACGACTACAATCCAGGCAGCGATTGCCAGAAGAATGAATAGGTCAAGGATTCTCTTTCTCATATTTTTGTCCCCGCGAGCCAGTCGCCTATGGGCAACCAGACGTTCCAGTTTCCTTCCTTCAAGTCGGCGTGGTGAACCATATGATGTCCTTCCAGATGAAATCTGTGAATCAAGAGATGAACAGCTTCCAGCATGACGAAGTAGTAGAACGCGAACACGGCCAGAGGCAGCCATCCGAGAGGGGCCCACAGCAGTGCGTTACCTCCGATCAACAACGTGGCCAGGAGAGCGCCCCGGAGATTGTGGACGAACAAGACCGTGTGAGAGGAGTCGTTGTGGTGTCCGGAGTGCTGCTTCCACAGCCATCCGTGGAGCATCCACCGGTGAATCGCGTACTCTAACAGGTTGGCGTAAACGAGGAGGCCGATAATTTCGAGAACTGTTTTCACTTGCCCCTCGCGTTCTGGTTTACGAATGCGATATCGCTGAGATGTTTATTTTTCTTGTTTCCCAGACCGAGGAGGCGCATCTCCTCTACGATCTCAAGATTAATCTTTCTCGCCTTGGCCCTCAGGTCCATTCTTTCCCGCCACGTTGTAACTTGCGCGCAAGTCGAAAATTTGTCTACGCTCATTCGGCCTCCAGCTTTAACGCGTTCGTAGCAGGCAGGAGAACCTCGTAAAGGTCGCACGCGAAGTCGTAGCTCATCCGGCCAGTCAGGTACTCGTACCAGATCGCGACCTTAACTCGCGATAGCGTCATTTGTTCCATCGATGATGACATTTGCTACCTCCTTCGTTGTGTAACGCGCCGCGTTCAGCGCCTTCTTACGCGCCATCCACGCCGCGTGGGCGGTAGGATTCTTCCTCTTCGGGTGTGACTTTGAATCGTTGCTCTTCGTCTTGGTGTTCATGCGGCCTCCAGCCAGGATATAAACGTCTTCCACTTCACAGACTTTGTATCTACAATATTTGTGCAGTCCGACTCGGGCCACTGGATTGAGACGTACGGCCCGACCGATACGACGGTGCCGACCTCGACGTCCAGCTTGACCTTGGAGCCCATCGGCAGGCTAGCTAGCTGTTCAGCCGTCATACGTGCTCCCTTCTGAAAAGATACCACTTGACCTGATGCCCGCCAACGTTATGGGATAAAACCTGTTTTTAATCCACCTGCCATATTTCTCGCTGTATGCCTCTCGCACGATAATATCCTCTAGCCAATATGTTTTTCCGTTTTCGGCTGCATGAGGCAAGAAGGCAAATATGATTCTAGTCCGGTCAGCGGCCCGTTGCTGCGGTTTTGTTTGCCATCTCATTACATCTGCTCCGCGTATCCGTCGATTATGATCTCCCTGAAAGCGCCCTGCATGTCTAGGTTCAGCATGCACCCGCGCCACTTCTTGCCGTGGTCTATCTGCATCCCCAGCGAGTCCATATCTTGCATCCAGGTCTTCTCGTGACACATCTCGTGCAAAAGTGTTTGGTCTCCGATGCGAGGAGCGGCGACGTACTTGGGATTGAAGTGAATGATACAGTTCCCGCTCTCGTCGCACATAGTGCTGGCCATATTGGAGTCGTTCGGCTCGTCCATGTCGATGACGGGCGTTTGGGTCAGCTTGTTTTGGAAGTACCCCTCGTTGTAAGCCTGGTACGCGTGTTGGAGGTATGCCGCGTCGGTCACTCCGTACGAGACCGCAGGGACGCCGACGTAGTGCTCCCGGGAGCAGCCTTGGAGCCAGGAAAAGACAACCGCGAGAAGAACTGTAATAAAAACTTTCTCTCTAAGGCTCAGTTTCATTTGTCACCTTCCTCTTTGTGGCTCAGAATCTCTGATTCCTCTTCATCGAGCCGGATGATGTCTTGATGCTCGTACAGGCTATCAGAGTTTTCCTCACTTGTCAAGGAAAATAACTCAACCTCGGGAAGTTTCGGCTGGCTCAACAAAGGCGAGTCCGACGGCAGGACGGAGAACTTCGGCTTAACCATAAGCCACTCGTGGGTGTCCGCGTCCTCCCTGTAGACCACCGCCTCGGGTACGTTGTACCTGGTCGGAACGGTCTCGTCGGGACGGAGGACCACCCTCGCGTCCTTAACCGAACCGCCCGGCTGGAATCCTACGATCACGCTTCGAACCCAGGCTTCAATTGGTAATCGTCCGGAACTACCATGAAATAACGGGCGCAGCAGCCGAGTCCAAAGTGCTCCTCGTATTGCTCGTTGATAAATGCGCAAATCTTTTCTGCCATCTCTTTCGGCATGCATAGCAGATGAAAATTCTCATTCGGGTAGTCGCCGCCGAAGTTGTCTGTGTCGATGATTCTCATTGTCTGTCGTCCTTGTGTAGCGAGAGAAAGTCCACGATCTCTTGGGTGCATCCGACATCAAAGATCGCGTTGTTCAATGTGCCCCATACGTACTTTCGCCAAGTGGGGCGGTATTCGATAAATCCAAGTTCATTACCTGCCTGCAAGCTAGCCACGTTGAAGATTAGCCAACGACAGGTCTTGTTACCGGGATTGGCGACAGGTTCAAAACTGAGATGTTTCATTGAGTTCCTCTGACGTAATAATCTCCGCCGCTTGTTTCGCTGCAACCTCTACCGCGAATCGGTGTATCCCTGCGAGTTCCGCGTTCGCCGCGTCCAAGCTGCGGAGGACGGCTGCGGTCGCCTGCTGGGTAGGATAAATTCCAGACTTCAAGTCGATGCGGAGAAGGCGAATCAGTTCCTCGTCCGAGATGATCTGCTTTGCTGTCTTCTCTTCTGTACGGCCTTGTGACTTTGACATGTTTCCTCCTGAATTTTTTAAACCTGGTTCCAATCCTTGCAATCTCTGTTCCTCGGGTGCGGCGTGTTGTGCGTCTTGCAGCTTCCCAACATCATCACCACGCTCTCGAAGACCTCTGCGATGTACCGTTGCTTTTCGCCCGTCTTCACAACGGTGAGTTCGTAGAACCCGCCGCCGACCGACTTGACTGCCTCGACCTCGATTCCGCCGACCAGGTATCTCATTAGCTAACCTCGTCTTCGTACTCGTACTGGCGACAGGCAGCGTCTTCGTAGGTTTCGTCGTCAAAGAACTCGACATCGTACTCGGACGAGTGCTGGACGCGAATCAGCTTAAAGTCGGCAATAGAGTAGTCGGACGTGAAATTGATATTGTTGCCCAACGCGCGGGCCTTCAAATCTTTCAACTCTTCAAAAGCGTCCTCCGGTGTGGTAACGCCAGCCTCCACCGACTGTATGATGCCTAAGAGTAACCGCTGTACGCCCGTTAACGTTAAGGTGCTCACAGGAGTTCAATTCCTGGGCTATTGAGTTCTCGAAGAACTTCAAGAGCAAGGTCGGCTATCAGGAGGAGATATATATCTCCGGCGGCGCGGGCGGAGGCGGCGTCGGCGGCACTGGCGGCGGCGTCGGCGGCACTGGCGGCGGCGTAGGCGGCGGCGCGGGCGGCGGCGGCGGCGTAGGCGGCGGCGTCGGCGGAGGCGGCGGCGTGGGCGGAGGCGTAGGCGGCGGCGCGGGCGGCGTAGGC
>Ga0210410_10002585_pt1 | contig 16173 bp, 11 predicted proteins | sample IncBWC4MmetaG_FD_161058 | JGI IMG/M metagenome (GOLD analysis project Ga0210410, IMG submission 161058) | Forest soil microbial communities from Barre Woods Harvard Forest LTER site, Petersham, Massachusetts, United States - Inc-BW-C-4-M | ecosystem: Environmental > Terrestrial > Soil >... | reverse complement strand
CGCCACTCCCATCGCATAACCGATGCCCTGCAGGCCGGCTTTCTCGGTCACGTCGGTGAAAGTGCCGTCGCCGTTGTTGCGGAAAAGACGGTTCCAGTAAGCAGGACCATTTTTTTCGAGTGATGGTATGGCCGCGCCATTGGTAAAGAAAATATCCAGCAGGCCGTCGTTGTTGTAGTCGAAGAGGGCCACTCCGCCCACCATCGTCTCGAACGTGTACCGTTGCGGACTGACGCTGTTCTTGAGCTTGAACGTGATCTTCGATTGTTCGATGACGTTCTCGAATTGGATCGCCGCAGGTTGGATGGCCGATGTCCCTGCATTCGCGGACCTTTTGCCAGGAGCAGTTCGGCGGGGCTGCGTTGCCTGATGCGGCGTGGGGCCCGGGACCTGCGTGGGCGGGAGAGCGTGGGCGGGCAGGGTGGCAGGGCCGCACAGCAGGCCAAGAGTCAACCGAGCAGCGAGAACGATTTCGTTGGCGATTCCTCTCAAATTCACGTCCACATTACGCGGTTGGTCTCCCAGTTGGGAGGTGCCCGATGCTTGCGTGGATTTAGCTTCGTCGCGATGCAAATCAAAAACCGGGAATCCGCACGGAGTTCGCAGTGAGGGCTGTCCTCACCCCGTTGCCGGTCTGTGCGGAAATTAAGGTCAGGGACCGACGAACACGGACCGTCCGACCAAAAGGATACAAGGTCAACAGTCGTGGTGCAAAGAGCGGATACCACGGAAAGAGTGCCAATCTCTGTGGCGTCGGAAGGCGACATCACAGTTACAATCCCTTGCAGAGGAGTAATTTCCATGACAAATAAAAAGGGACCGGCGTCCAGGGCCTCTGAGTCGAGGGTGGAGAGAACGAAATTGGTTACTCAGGTGAAAGGGAGTCGTAGCAATGTGAGTCTTCGGCTGAGAGTATTCGCGCTAACGGTATTGATCCCGATGCTTTCCGTGCGGATGTTTTCCGAACAGAAGAACTCTGGGGACACATCTGCGCCGGTTCAGTCTTTTCTGGGGCGCTGGGATTTGACCCTGAAGACTCCGCAGCGCGAATATCCCTCGTGGTTGGAAATAACCCAGGAGGGAGGCCAGCTCAAAGCTCGACTGGTGAGCCGTTGGGGACACGCGCGGCCGCTCCCGAAAATTGAGCTCTCGAATGGCCAGATCACGTTCGTTTCGCCAAAGGAGGAGGAAGAAAGGAAGGATGACATGGTCTTTGAGGGCAAACTTTCTGGGAAGACGCTCATAGGGACCACGACAGGGCCCGATGGAACTCCGTGGCAATGGACGGGCGAAAGAGCGCCATCCCTCAAAAGAAAGAGTGCTCCGAAGTGGGGTAAGCCGACACCGTTGTTCAACAGCAGGGACCTAAGCGGGTGGAGGATGAGCGATCCCAATGCAACACCGACCTGGAAAGTCGAAAACGGAACGCTGGTGAGTCCCGGGCGCGGCCCTGAACTCATCAGCGATGCCAAGTTCGAAGATTTCAAGTTGCACGTCGAATTCAATTGCGCACCAGGATCGAATAGCGGCATCTACCTACGCGGCCGGTACGAACTTCAGATCGAAGATGATCCGGAGCCAGAAGGACCGACTATGCGAACTGGAGGCGTGTATGGCTTCTTAGCTCCCTCGCCGGAACAGACGCGCAGGCCGGGAGAATGGCAGACCTACGACATCACGCTGATCGGACGGGTGGTTACTGTTGTGCAAAATGGTCATACGATTATTGACAAACAGGAAATTCCGGGCATCACAGGCGGGGCGTTGGAAAGCCAGGAAGGACTCCCTGGCCCGATCTATTTGCAGGGCACTGAGGCCGGACACGTCGCTTTTCGGAATATCATGATCACGCGAGCGCGGTGACCGAATAGTAGAAAGTGGTGCCCTGAGCACATCAGGGGCTTTCGCGTCTCTTTCTCCGAAAAGCAACGCGCAGTCTGGTTTGAATTTGCCAATGAAGTGGGGATTTTGAGATGGCGAAGATGGCGCTAAGTTAGAAAAGAAGGGCGCAAAGCTCCCCGTGCCGGTAGGCTTGCTCCCCCAGCTACGCTTTGGGTAGATCGAACAGGTCTAATTCTTCCATCGGAAAATCTTTCCGATTGTCAGTCATCAAGGTACAGCCTCGCTCTAAAGCTATGGCGGCTACGATCATGTCTGCCAGCGTCAGGGTGCGCCCCTTACCCGCCCACTGCTGTTTCAGGGCCCCCGCCCGCCGTGCCGACGTTGCTGTCAGGTCATAACAGTCCAGCGCGCTCAGCAGCGCTTCAGTTCTCTGCGCTTCATCCGGACGCATGCCCGCATAGACTTCTGCGACATTCAGGGCACTTGTGACCAGCGTATGTCCCGCCTGAACGAGTACGGCCAGCAGTTCGCGGCGGTGATGGCGAAGACGGAGGACATCAATCAGCACGGAGGTGTCGAGCAGCAGCCGCATCAGTTCTTGGCACGCATCGTCTTTTGACGAGCATTTCGACGATCGTTTCCACGCCCGGTCTCGCGTCCGCGCGAGACCTCGCTTTCGGCGCGCAGCTTGCTCACCCAGTTGCCTGCTCCGTGCACCAACTCGGGGTGGTCTTCATCTTTCCACGCCGGGTCTTTGCTCTCGAGAAACTGCAGCAATCGGTGACGGCGAACTTCTTTGCGGGCGGTCTGCACCAGGAACGCGCTGCGCCCCCTCGGACCTACGAGTGCGTCAATTTCCTTGAGCAGGTCTTCGGGTAGAAAGATGTGGGCGCGTTTGGGCATGGTGTGTATATCAAGTGTGCTATAACTATGGGCCTTCCGTCAACACACATCTCAGGTGGACGAATGGGACGCCCGCCTCTCAGAGAGGAAGATCGATGTGAAGCGGCCGAATCGATCTCGAGCGTACCTTGCCGCAAAACGATGGGACAGCCGAGGGTGGCTGTCCCAAAGGTTCCTAACCGATCGCTGACGGCTGATAATTGACAGCTAGTTAATATCGAACTGCTCCTGATGCACCGCCGCGTCGCTCTTCACGATGATGGTGCGTTTGGTCAGCTCTTCCATTTCGTTGAGCAGCTTTCCGTTGTTGGTCTTCAACTCTTTCGCCACATCGGGATGCACGCGCAGCATCACGTCCTCGCGCTCCAAGTGCTTGGCGATTTTCCGCATCTCTACGTAAATCTCGTTGCAGACTGTAGTCACGGACTTCACGTATCCGGTCGACTCGCAATAGGGACAAGGCGCGCCGATGGTGCGTTCCAGCGATTGCTTGACGCGCTTGCGGGTAATTGCGACCAGTCCGAAGTCGTTGAACTGCAGCGTCTTTGAAGGCGCACGGTCGTGCCGGAGTTCTTCTTCGAGTGCCTGCATTACCCGTTGACGGTTTCGGCGCTCGTCCATGTCGATGAAGTCGATGATGATGATGCCGCCGAGATCGCGCAGCCGAATCTGGCGCACGATTTCTTTGATGGCGTCAACGTTGGTTTTGACGATGGTGTCTTCGAGGCGCGAGGTTTTGCCGACATACTTGCCCGTATTGATGTCGATCGCAACCAGCGCTTCGGTCTGGTTGATGACGATGTATCCGCCGCTCTTCAGCCAGACTTTCGACTTGAGAGCCTTGTTCATTTCGTCGGCAAGGCCGAATTGCTCGAACAGCGGCGTCTCTTTCGTGTAGAGCTTCACACGCTTCACCAGCGCGGGCTGGAAGCGGTTGAAGAAGCGCAGAACGCGCTCGTATTCGGGTTCAGTGTCGACCCAGATCACGCTGAAATCCTGCGTAACCTGATCGCGAAGCACTCGCTCTACCACGTTGAGATCGTGATAGATCAATGCCGGAGGTTTCGAGCTTTCCGAGCGCGTCTTGATGTCGTTCCACAGGCCCTTCAGGAAACGGATGTCGGCTCGCAACTCTTCTTCGCTCGCACTTTGCGCGGCGGTGCGGACGATGAAGCCTCCGTGGCCATTTTCGCGCTCGCTGAGCAGGATGCGCTTCAGACGCTGGCGCTCCTCCTCGGACGAAATTTTGCGCGAGACTCCTGTGTGATTCACCGTCGGCATATAGACCAGAAAGCGCCCCGGCAGCGCGATGTGGCTGGTAATGCGCGCGCCTTTCTTGCCGATGGGCTCCTTGGCGATCTGGACCAGAATCTCCTGGCCTTCTTTCAGAAGATCGCTGATCAAAGGAACGGGAGCGGATTCACGGCGACGGAAGCGGTTGCGGCCGCCACCGCTGCGGCGTCCGCGCTGGCCGCCACCTTGACGGTCAAAATTCGGACTGGTTCGCTGCGTGCGTTGCGTATATCCGGCGGTGCTCGCGGGGGCGCGAACTTCCACCCGGGCGTCGGCCGTGCCGTTGCCTCGCGCTTCGGCGTCGAGCATAGCTTCCGCTTCGGCCTGCGCCGCTTCGAGTTCAATTTCTTCGCTGTCGTCTTCGGACGGAGTAGGCGGAGCTTGCCCGGAGTCCGCCAGCGACGACATGTGAATCTCCGAAACCATTTCACGCGCCTCGGAATTTACATCGGGGCTGGCTGCGCGTGTTTCTTCTTCGAATTCCTCGTAGCCTTCGTCGGAAGAAGACTCGTAGTGAACGGCGTCAGCTTCATCTTCGTCGATGGTCTCTTCTACCATGGTGCCGGGTGCGGCGAAGACGGGCTTAGGCTCGGCGTGCACCTCCGGCTCGTATACTTCCGGTTGATGAGTGTGCTCGACGGGGCTGCCCTCCGCGCGGTGAACCGCTGCTTCCTGATCCCGATCCGCAACCGAGGCGTGAATCTCTTGCGGTACTTCTTCGTGATCTTCAGCTTCCTGCCGATGCCACGCTGCCGCGGGTGCAGGTTCAGGCTCAACCGCTGCCGGCTGCTCCTCCCACGCGGGCGCGGCGGCAACTTCCGCGCGCCGGAATTCCTGATTCCAATCGGTCGACACCGACGCGGATTCAGCGTGATCAAGTTGCCCATGCGCGTCGTCATGCTCCTCGTGGAGGGGTTCGGCGACCGCGTCGCTGCCCGCAAAGATCGGTTCATCTTCCGGGAAAGTGGCAGCGATGGGGTGATCCGGTTCAAAATCCCTTTCGGATGTTTCTTCAACCGAAATGTTAGTCGCCACGGGCAGAGGCACGGTCGTCTGCTGTGCGAAGCGCTGATATTTCGAGATGGACTCTCCGGGCAGCAGGATTGGTTGATATCCCGGCGGCGGCCCAAATGCGGGACGGCTCGACTCCTGCGGCCTGGAGGGCGCGACGTCAGAAGGCCGAGCATACCTGGAGTCGCTGCCCCGATCACCGCTGCGCTCGAAACTGCGCTCCGGCGCGCGGTCGGCCAAGCGCTCGGGAGGCCGCTCCGATATCCGATCTGAACCCCGTTCTGTAGCACCACGATCTTGCCCTCGGTCCCGACCGTCGCGTCCATCCCTGCGTCCACCGCGGCGTCGCCGTCGTCCGCGACCCGGTTCGCGATCACGACTCTGCGTATCGCCACCGTTTACGGGACCGGCGACTCTGTTTCCGCTTGATGCGGATGCGGACGGAATTTCGCCGTCACCCTCTGGTTCTTCAAATCCCTGCTCGGATTCCGGTTCAAGCTCCGGGCCATCGACGTTTCCGGCGTCGGACAACTCGGCCCCACCAGCACCAGCGTCGAGCCTTGCCGGCTGTGGCCGCAGATCCTGCACCACACGATTTGCCGGGACGGCTTCGGTCAAGTCCTCGTCGTGCTCTTCCAACTCCATAAAGTCGGAGACATAGAGGAAGGCATCGCGCTCAAGGCCGATGTCGACAAAAGCGGACTGCATCCCGGGAAGCACGCGGGTCACACGTCCTTTGTAGATGGATCCGGCCAGGGTATATTCGTTTTCGCGTTCGAGGTAGACTTCCGCGAGCAGATCATCTTCCACCAGGCCCACTTTGGTCTCATGTGGGGTGGAAGAGACAAATAATTCTTTATTCATGCAACACTCCGGTCCCGCCGTTTAGGCGAGCTTTACCGGTGTGAAGTCAGGAAAGGTAGGGGAGAATTAAGCCTGACGATGCTGCCCCGAACCGGGGACGGCTGCGGCTCGGGAGTTTTCTCCCGGGCTGAGTCCGCTGCAAAAGCTTGGGAATCTTGTGCACTTATCGTAATTTTTTTCTGCCGGGTTTGTGACCGCACTCTCAGACCATACTTCGGTCGGGGGGCCGTTCCCTGCCAGCAGCCTTCCAGCTTTAATCCTGCCCGGTCTTTCGACTGCTCGACGACCGGTAAAATGCCCCCTTTACGCGAGGGCGATCGATATTTTTGGGGCTGCGCCTCCAAAGCGCAGCTACTGCTCTTGCCGTTCTTGTTGGAGGATCTCGTTCATGCACCCGCTGTGTCCAGCCGGATCCTCAAAAATCCCAGCTAGTTCACGAATCGGCGCATCCGAACGTTCATTACCATTCCCAGCGCCATGAACATGAACAACACGGAAGACCCGCCATAACTCATTAACGGCAAAGGTATTCCAGTGACCGGCATAAAACCGACCACCATGCCGACGTTGACCAGAATATGGAAGCTAAGCACAGCCACCACACCCATCACCACAAACGTTCCAGCGCGGTCGGGCGCTGTTTGTGCGTTTTGGGTCAAACGCATCAGCACGATGAAGTATAGCAGCAGAACCCCTAGCGCGCCTACGAATCCGTGCTCCTCGGCAAAAGCCGCGAAAATGAAGTCCGTTTGGGGAACGGGAAGGAACGCTCCATGCGTCTGTGAGCCTTTCCCGCCCCACAGTCCACCAGAACCCACGGCAATCTTGGATTGCTCAACTTGATACCCCGACCCCTGCGGATCGAGTTCAGGATCGATAAAACTGGTCAGCCGCTGCTTCTGATAGGACTTCAGAACATGCACCCGCGGAACCAGAAATACCGCCCCGATACCCACAGTTGCCAGCAACGCGACGGTAAGCCCCTGCTTCCACTGCATTCCCCCCAGAAACACTCCCATAATCGCGATGGGGATATAGGTGAGCGCGGTCCCGAGGTCCGGCTGCGCCAGCACCATCAGCATCGGAATACCGACAATGGCTCCCGCCTTCACCATGTCAGGCCAGGAAAGCTCGCGCTGGCGCATGTCGGAAAAATACTTCGCGACCGCCAGAATCAGGATCAGCTTCACCCACTCCGAAGGCTGGAAGTGATTGCCACCCGGCATCTTAATCCAGCGCCGCGCGCCCAAGTACTTCTGCCCGAAGACCATCACTGCCATCAACGCCCCAATCGCGGCAATATAAAACCAGTGAATCTGATCGAGCAGGGCCTGATAGTTCAGCAGGCTGATCAGGAACATCGCACCCACGCCACCCAGCACCCAATAAACCTGTTTGATGTGTGACCCGGCAAACTTCGTGTGCGTAGTGGCGCTATGAATCTCCATAACGCCAAGGCTGCAAATCATGAGCACAAAGCCCAGCAGGACCCAGTCGAAATCGCGAAATGAAACGTAACGTGACATAAAACAGCTTCTAGCTCTTAACTCCTAGCCTGAGTAGCGCCGGCGTCCCGCCGGCTGTCGCGAGAGCGTCTCGCTCTCGCATCCGTATATCAATTATCACTGCACAGACATTCCCGGCGCCGCCGTCGCCAGCGGCATCGCCCTCTTCGGCAATGCAATCTCAAACCGCCCGCCTTCCAACTTTTCTCCATCACGGCTGTCCCCGTCGGAATCAGGCGCAGTCCATAATCCGCCGATGTCCACCGTCCCAGTGCTCTTCGGCTTCTCCACCATCTTCGTCGGCGTACGCTTCTGCTTTTCCACGTAGGCCTTGATCACCTGCGTTGCAAGGCGCGCTGCTAGTCTTCCGTGTTCGCCGCCCTGGAACAAAACGCACACAACAATATCCGGATTGCGCCGAGGCGTGAAGCCTACGAACCATCCATTCTGCGCAAGGTCGTCGCTGTTCTTAAACCTGGCACGCGTTGCCAGCGACACGATCTGTGCCGAGCCGGTTTTCCCCGCAATGTCAATTCCTGGAACATGTGCCGACGGCGCAGTACCCTCAGGCAGCAGAACGCGCGACATCGCGTCGGTGATAAAGTTCCAGCCGTTCGGATCGATCGCGACCGTCTTCACTTCCGTATAATGCTGCGCTTCAACATAGCCCGGAGGTACGTCGGTTGGATTGATTACATGCGGCACTACCATCTTCCCCCCCATCGAAATCGCCGAGACTGCCCGCAGCAACTGCACCGGCGTAATCGCCACGGCGCCCTGCCCGATGCCGACCGAAATCGTTTCCCCCGCGAACCACTTCTGTTTGAAGTTGCGGATCTTCCACTCTTCCGACGGCATCACCCCGCTCACTTCGTTCGGCAGATCGATTCCGGTCTTCTGCCCCAATCCCAGCATGGTTGCGTATTTTGCGATACGGTCGATCCCCAGCTTTTCCGCCAAGGTGTAGAAGAAAACGTCACAGGATTGATAGATCGCTTTCTCCAGACTGACCGCTCCGTGGCCGCCCTTCACCCAGCATCCGAAGCGGCGCCCGTAAAACTCGGCACCTCCGGTGCAGTTCACATGAAGAGTCTGCGCAATCCCTTCCTGCCAGCCCGCCACCGACATGATGATTTTGAACGTTGACCCCGGCGCAAGCTGCGCTTGAATGGCTTTGTTCAGCAGCGGCTTATCGGGATCGGTAACGAGTTTGTTCCATTGATCGCGCGAAACATGTACCGCAAAGTCATTGGGATCAAAGGTCGGCCCGCTCACCATCGCAAGTATTTCGCCGGTATGCGGATCCATCGCAACGATGGCTCCATTCTTTCCCGCCAGAGCCTCTTCCGCTGCAATCTGCAAATCGATATCGACCGTCAACTTCAGAGGCTTGCCAGCCACCGCTTCAGTCTCACCGAGCCGGCCCACCTCCCGTCCGTGGCTGTCGACCAGCGCCTGCCGCGATCCATTCTGCCCCATCAAAACTGTGTTGTACTGCCGCTCTACGCCAGAAATTCCCACCACATCGCCGGGATTGTAAAGCTCAAACTGCGCTTGATTCAGCATGTCTTCGCTGACTTCGCCGACATAGCCGATCAGGTGGGCCATGAATCCATTGCGGGGATAGAGTCTGCGATGGGCGACGATAGTATCGAGTTCCGGTAACTCGTTGCGATGTGCTTCGACGAAAGCCAGTTCATCAGGCGTGATGTCTTCCTTCAAAAAAATTGGCTGATATTGCGGCATGGACGCAAAACGACGGATGCGCGTGCGCACCTCCGCCGCATCAAGATGCAATCCTTGGGCAATCAGATCGGCGTCGGCGTTCAGATCGCGCGACGAGTCTCGCAACAGTAGCGCAGAAAACGACGGATAGTTGTCGACGATGGTGCGGCCTTCACGATCCAGAATCTTGCCGCGCGGCGCCAGCACGGGAACGTTGCGAATGCGATTCTTTTCCGCTGCCAGCGAATAGAAATCGCTCTGCATCACCTGCAACCGCCACAGTCCGTAGGCAAGCACCAGGAAGATGGCGAGGATGGAATACTGCGCCGCCGTCAGGCGTATCCCGGATACTTTTTCGTCGCGCCCAAACATATTAGTCGTTGGTCGTCGGTCGTTGGTCGTTGGCCATCTTGAGTGCCTCTATTGTAATGCTCTGAGTTGAAGATTCGCAGATCTCTGCGGTGACGGAGGTCACGATCCGTGATGCGTCGTTGGCCGTTCGTCGTTGGTCCATAACCAGCGGCGAGAACACCAAGGGACTTGCCAACGACCAACGACAAACGACCAACGACGGTTCTCACGTTCTCTGCTTAAACTTGTCCAGCAGAAAGTACAGCAGTACCCCGAAAATCGCATTCGCCAGGCCGGCCAGAATTCCGTCGGACCATCTCCATGACTGCGTCATGTTCACCAGTCCACGGGCCACGGTAAAGTAGACGGCGGAGTGGATCAGATAAAATCCCAGCGTCACCAGTAGCCTCGCCCCGGCGTTCTCCACGTCGAGCTTCACACCGAGCGATGACGCTCCATATCCCACTACAGTTTTCGCGATGCCATACAGTCCAATCGGATTGTGCCCCAGCATATCCTGCGCCAGCCCAATGAACGCTCCTGTGAAAAGCCCAGAAATCGGATTGCGCCGGGCCATCGAAAAGAAAATCGTAACCAGCAGAGGCAGATCAAAGTAGACGGCGAATCGCGGAAAACGCAGCGGAATGAACGCCTGCACAAAGAGCGCCAAAAGCGGCACTCCGATCGTCACCGGAATACTGAACCGGTAAACCTCGACCTGCTCGCCGGATGTGTAAGTAATGGGCACTATTGCGGACCATTCCCATCAGCAGCGGGCGGAACGTTTGGTGGCGGATTCTCTAGCTCAATCGCTGGGGGATTCAGCGCCGGGGGATTCGAGGTTGGGGCCGGCCGCTTGCTGCCCGGAGTTGCTGCGGGCTTTGCTGGCGGGGTCGAAGGCTTCACTGGCTGAACGTTAGGTTTCGTTCCTTGTGCCGATGTAGTCGCACCGGCAGCCGGGGAGGTCGCGCCCGGCTTCGCCCCGGCAATCGGCGCGGTTGCAGGTTTCGCAACTCCCAGCGCAGACGCTGACTTCGCGTTATTCGTAACGGTTCCTGCAGGAGTTGCTCCAGATATCGAGCCAGCCTCGGTTGCCTTGCCATCGGTCGCAGGCTTATCCGGAACCGACGGTAGCCGCTGCGCCAGAATATCCGCCGCACGCACTCGAACACTGTCTTCCGCCGTCGCCTGCCGATCCTGCTTTTCCACCAGTACCAGCACTTCTTCCAGCTTGCTCAAGTTGGCTGCAGGTTTCACCTTGATATTCAGAAAAAGATCTTTCCCGTTGCTCACCTTGGTGACCGTTCCCACCGGCAGGCCTTTGGGGAAAATTTGATCGCCGCCGCTGGTGAGCAGCGCTTCCCCGACCGGAACCTGCTCATCGCTCATCACTCGCTCCAGAACAACTTCTCCGGTGGAGGTTCCGCGCAGCACCCCTTGCAGCCGCGACTTTTCCAAGATCGCGCCCACGCCGCTGCTCTGGTCGCTGATCAAGAGCACCTGAGCGACCGACGGATACACCAGCAACACCTTCCCGACAATCCCGTCGGAAGTAATGACGGCCATGTCGCGTTTCAAGCCCGCATTCTCGCCCCGGTCAATAAAGATCGTGCGCGACTGGTCGCTGCCGCTCGATCCGATCACCTGCGCGGCGACCGTTCGCGAGATGAATTGTTCCTTGAAGGCAAGCAGCGTTTGCAGACGCCGCGCCTGCGCCGCGTCCTCTCCCAGGCGGACTTGTTCCAGTCGCATTTCTTCGATCTGCTGCTTGAGTTGGCGATTCTCGGCGCGCACTCCGCGGAGATAAAAATAGTTGTGCCAAATGTTGCCTGCCCCGCTCTGCATCCAGACCAGCGCGCGCTCGAACGGCGAGATCGCGCCCACCGCCCATACCCGGATCAGCCGCGTCTTCTGCAAGTCGTGCCCGCTGCCCCTGACCTGCGTCGCCAGCCCCAGCACCTGCAGAAACAACACGCCTACAAGAATGATGAGGTTGCGATAACGGCCGAGCACAGAATCCATAAAACACCAGTTTCAAAGTTTCAAGGTTTCAAAGTTGCAAGGTCTCAAATCATGTCGGCGGCCAGTTGTGCATCCACCCGACATGAAACCTTGAAACTCTGAAACCTTGAAACCTGCACACTCGAAACTTCTACTCAATCGAAATTTTTCTCAGCAGTTTGAAATCAGACAGCATCTTGCCAGTGCCCAGCACCACGCTACACAGCGGATCGTCGGCAATCGAAACCGGCAGCCCGGTTTCTTCACGAATGCGCTTGTCAAGATTCTTCAACAAAGCCCCGCCTCCCGTGAGCACAATGCCGCGGTCACTGATGTCGGCGGAAAGTTCAGGCGGCGTCCGCTCCAGCGCGACGCGGATCGCATTCATAATCGTGGAAACACACTCGCTGAGCGCCTCGCGAATCTCGCCGTCGTCCACCGTAATCGTCTTCGGCACTCCTTCGATCAGGTTACGGCCTTTGATCTCCATCGTCATCGGCTTGTCGAGCTGATGTGCGGAACCAATCTCCATCTTGATCTGCTCCGCCGTACGCTCACCGATGAGTAAATTATATTTCCGTTTCAGATAATTCATGACCGCTTCGTCCATCTGATTACCGGCCATGCGTACCGATCGCGAATAGACGATGCCACTTAAAGAAATCACTGCAATGTCGGTGGTGCCTCCGCCGATATCGACGACCATGTTGCCGCTCGGTTCGGTAATCGGCAGTCCCGCCCCAATCGCCGCCACCATCGCCTGTTCCACCAGATGCACTTCGCTGGCTTTGGCGCGATAAGCGGAATCCATTACCGCGCGCTTTTCCACCTGCGTAATCTCCGACGGTACTCCGATCACGATGCGCGGATGCACCAGCATCTTCCGGTTGTGCGCCTTCTGGATGAAATAATTCAACATCTTCTCGGTGACCTTGAAATCGGCGATGACGCCGTCTTTCATCGGCTTGATGGCCACGATGTTGCCCGGCGTGCGCCCCAACATCTCTTTGGCTTCTTTGCCTACGGCCTCCACTTCGCCGGTGTTTTTATTGATGGCGACGATGGAAGGCTCGTTGACAACGATGCCCTTGCCGCGCGCATAGACCAGAGTGTTGGCGGTGCCGAGATCGATGGCCAGATCGCTGGAAAAAATGCTGAACAGCGACCGGAGATTATGGCTGCGTGTAGGAGCTGAATGAAATCCGTTATTCGACATGACGAAATTGTTTCCGCGTCTTTCTCATTCGCATCTGCTCCGGGGCTGCCGAAGCTTTCTTTGTTTGGGTTGGGTAGCTGTCCTTATTCTACGGGATGCCGCCTCGCCCTGCTTTGTCAACATCCAGGTTTCAAGGTTTCAGAGTTTCAAGGTTTCAACGAGAAACCAAACTTGCACGTCCAGGTGCACCAAACTTTGAAACTTTGAAACCTTGAAACTTTGCCCTATATGCCTACTGAATGATAATTTTCTTCTGCTGCGTATTCACTCCGCCCTGCGCCGTCTGCGCCGTCACCGTAATCACTGCTTCGCCCGGCGGCAGTGGCGGCGTGAAGTAATGAAAGCTGCCGTCGGAACCGATCATCGGCACTTCGCTGCCATTCACCATGATTCGCGCACCAGTCTGCGCCTTGCCCGTCACTTCAATGACGTGTCCGTGCTGGATGAAAGGATCCAACTCCAAATCGATGGCTTCGGTCTGCTTGCCTTTCGAAATGATGGTGAAGCGATTCTTCTCGCTCTCCAGCGATTCCTTGCCCGCCGCGTCGTAGGACTGCACTTCCCAGTAATAAGCGCCTTCGCCCAGGCTGGTGACGGTTACCGCCGCCGTATTAACCTTCTTGTCAACTAATGTAGAAGAGAAGTAAGGGTTGCGGGAGATGCGCAGGCGATACCCCACCGCGTTCGCCATCTTCGTCCAGGCAAAGTCCACGTCTTTCGTGGCCTCACCCGCAGAGAACAACGGAGCCATATTGGCGGGCGAGATAGGCGTCGGTGGGCCAATCTCTTTCGCCTTCTCCATGTGCCCCTGTTGCCCCTGGAAACTCACCTTTTCCCAGTTGGCCAGTTGCACGGTCTCGCCGTTACGCGTGACCTCGCCCGTACCTTTTTTCATCAAGATTTCGTGCTGGTCGGCGGTGGGATCGTTGTGCACCTGCGCCGCCGACTCCGGAGACAGCGACGCCGTCGCACCCGCCACAATCACCTGCGACTTCGACCCCGAACTAAACGTCGCCGTCGAAAGATCCACTGTGCCCGTGCTCACCGCCACTGCGACATTGGTCTGCTGCTGATCGTTCGCCGAATTCTCTTCGATCACAATCAGCGAATCCTGTTTCACTGTGTAGCTTGTGCCGTCGTTGAACACGACCTTCGCCATGCCTTCGGAGCCGGTCTGCACGACATCGCCTTTTTCCAGTGGAATGTTATAGTCCGCCGCGACCCAACTGCCGTTGCCCTTTTTCACGCGCACCGTGCCGTCGAGTGCGGTGATGTGTGCCTGCTGCGCGACGGAGGCACCTGCGCCCGCCGGAGGAGCGATTCCAGCGACTCGTTCCAGCAGTTTGCTGGCAACACCATTTACCGCCTTGACGCCGGTGTCAGTGAATTGCGGAAACGCCAGCCGCATCCCCAGAAAAAACAACACGGCGCCCGCCAGAACTATGAGAGCTACGCTGCGATATGTGACCGTCGTCCACGCGACGTGGATCCCCGGTTTGCGATTCGAAGAAGACACTGTGGCCCAAGAACCTTAGTGAATATGAGGTAAAGGCAAACGTAGCACAAGCAAAAGCGAGGAAAAAGCAGGTAATCGGCTTGGGACATTACCTTGGTGTGAAATGTGCGGTTTCTCATTTATGAAGGCTGTCGTTGCGGAACAAGCCGAGCACGAGTTGCGCCTCCTGGATATCGCCAGTCCTTCATGTGACGCATACCGATCTTTTCCGATATCCTGATCGTCCCATGGCCAGCGATGTCCACGCCATCCCCACTAGCGATCCCGATCGGAACGCCCTCTTCGCCTCGGGCATGGCCGTGATCTGGAGCATCGCCCTTGCCAATCTCGTCTTCCACATTTGCTTCAACAACCGTTACGGCTACTTCCGTGACGAGTTCGATTACATCGCCTGCGGCGACCACCTTCAGTGGGGATACGTCGATCAGCCGCCGCTCATCCCATTCCTGATTCACATCTGCCGCGCTGTCCTGGGAGACTCTTTGCGCAGCATTCGCTTCATCCCCGCGCTGGCCTCGTCATTACTCGTTGTGCAGACTGCTGTCATCGCCCGCGAACTGGGCGGGCGCCGCTACGCCATGCTCCTCAGCGCCATCTGCGCCGTGATTGCGCCGCAATATCTTTCAAATGGCAGCCTGCTTGGGACCAACTGCCTTGAGCCAAATCTCTGGATGGGTTGCGCCTACTTCGCCATCCTGGCCGTCAAGCGCGCTGATACGGAGAATGCCCCGGGCTACTGGCTCTGGTTCGGCGTCGTCGCCGGGCTCGGGATGGAAGAAAAATATTCCATTTCAGTCTTCGGCCTGGGAATTGTCATCGGCCTGCTGCTCACCGAACAACGCCGCGTCTTCCTCAACAAATGGATATGGCTGGGCGGCCTCGCCGCTTTCCTGATTTTTCTTCCCAACCTGTTGTGGAATATTCATTACCAATGGCCGTTCGTGCAGTTGATTCGTGCCATCAAAGCCGAGGGTCGCGACGTTGTGCTCGGGCCCCTCGACTTTTTCCTGCAGCAAACGCTGCTGGTAAATCCGTTAACAGCGCCTCTATGGTTAGCGGGACTATTCGCTCTGCTTTTCTCGACACGCCTCACGCCCTACCGCGCGTTGGGATGGTGCTATCTCGTCTGCTATGCGGATTTCTTCATTCTGCACGGTAAAAACTATTACCTCGCGCCTGTCTATCCGATGCTGCTCGCCGCGGGCGCGGTCGTGTTGGAAACCGCAATCAGCCGTCCGCGGCTCTCTGGATTGAAACCCGCCATCGTCGTAATTCTGCTCGCCAGCGGTGCGCATCTTGCGCCGGTCGTCGTTCCAGTCCTTTCGCCGGATCGCTTCCTCGCTTACGCCAAGACTCTTCCATTCAAACTTCCGGTGATGGAGCATGCGCATGCCCGCGCAGCGCTGCCGCAGTGGTACTCCGACCAATTCGGCTGGCAGGAAATTGTCGGCGAGACTGCATTTGCCTGGAATCGCCTCACGCCCGCGGAACAGAAGGACGAAGCATGCGGCATTTTCGCGCAAGACTACGGCCAAGCCGGCGCCATCGACTTTCTCGGCCGCCGCTACGGACTGCCCCGATCCTTGAGTGGACACCAGACATGGTTCCTCTGGGGACCGCGCGGCTACTCCGGCGACTGCATGATCGTGCTCGACGACAGCCGCGAAAATCTGGAACAACTGTGGCAACACGTAGACTTCGTGGGCACGTCCGCATCGAATCCCTATGCGCTGGAACAGCAGATCGATGTCTTCATTTGCCGCGGCAAGAAATTCGAATCTTGGGCCGCTCTTTGGCCACACATAAAACGCTGGCGCTAGTGAGTTTCCGCGCTTGGCAAGCTGCGCCAGAGATGGCGACGCTCGATCGACCGAACTGAACCAGACACAACACCGAGAACTGTTTCGGTTGACAACTGCCAGCACCCTCCAACAAACTTACAAACG
>Ga0210410_10002584_pt1 | contig 16176 bp, 9 predicted proteins | sample IncBWC4MmetaG_FD_161058 | JGI IMG/M metagenome (GOLD analysis project Ga0210410, IMG submission 161058) | Forest soil microbial communities from Barre Woods Harvard Forest LTER site, Petersham, Massachusetts, United States - Inc-BW-C-4-M | ecosystem: Environmental > Terrestrial > Soil >... | reverse complement strand
ATAACGCTGCCGCAGGGGTATGGAGTGGATGATTTGCCCCCGCCTATCCATGCGGAATACAGCTTTGCGAGCTATGACAGCAAGACAGAGGCCAGCGGAAACGTGCTGCGGTATACAAGAACGTTTGAAGTGAAGGAAACGAGCGTGCCTTTGAGCAAGGTCGAGGATTTGAAGAAGCTATATCGAATTATCAGCAGTGACGAGAGGAATACGGCAGTTTTGAAGCCGACGGTGCGTTGAGAAAGCCACAAGAAGCTGGGCCGAAGGCCGGTCCAGTCAGGCGGGGCAAGCCTCGCGCCTACTAATGATTGCTGCGTTGCGCGCGCGCAGCGGGGACCGACCACGTTTCCGCGCTTTGTCCTAGAAGAAAAACCAGAAAACAAAGAGCAAAAACAGAATGGCTTAGGCTTGCGCCGAAGTATTGCCAGGCGGGGGCGGAGGCGCCGGGGTAATCGGACGAAAAAAGCATCGTGAGCATGAAGATCAGGCCCCCGGCGCTCGCCGGGCGTACCAGGATTCCGAAGATCAAGGCTAGACCGATGGCGAATTCGCTGTAGGCGACTAGGAAGGCTATCGGCGTGGCGTGGGGGAGGACGAAGCCGCGGAGGATGGGGGCCATGAAGGGGTAGGCGCCGCCTTGTTCGAGAAAGCGGCTGATCCAGAATTGGAAGCCGCCGTGAAGAGTGAATTGCGTGCCGAAGACTTTGTATTGGCCGAAGATGAGGAAAAAGATTCCAACGCCGATGCGTAGAACGGCTAGAGCTCGGGAATTGTGGTCATTGTTTGGACGAACGGAGACGATGGATTTGGGCATGAGACCTCACATCGTAGAGAAATTTTTGTCAGGTGAGGCGGGCGCGGACGCGGTCACTTAGAGCTTTGCCGTCGACAACTTTACCTTCCAGGTGGGCTTTGGCGGCTTTTACCACGGCACCCATTTGTTTTATGGAGTTGGCGGCGGTTTCCGTCATAGCTGTGGCGATGGCGGCGTCCATTTCGGCGTCGCTGGCGCTGGCGGGGAGATAGGATTCGAGGATGGCGAGTTCCTTGGTTTCTTTGTCGACCAGATCCTGGCGATTGCCTTTGCCGAATTGGTCGATGGATTCTTTGCGCTGCTTGACGAGAGTTTGCAGGATCTGGATGGTTTCGGCTTCGTCGAGCGTGTGGATTTTCTCGGTTTCTTTGTACTTGATGGCGGACTTGATGCCGCGGAGCACGCTTAGGCGCAATTCGTCTTTGGCGCGCATGGCGTCGATCAGGTCTTTTTGGATTCTTTCGGCGAGAGTCATGCGATTCAATATAGCAGAAGAAAAAAAAAGAAAAAGAATTTACAAACAGGGCGCGAAGGGCACAAGAGTTCACAGAGAAGAGTAGCGAAGATTTGACAGCCTGAGAGTGGCTCGCTACCTTGGATATCTTACGTTTGGCGGGTTTCGCCCGCCTGTGTGCATGGCAAATCCAACCAGAGTGGATGAGGGCTCATGAAAGTCATTGTGGCGGACAAGATTAGCGAGCGCGGCGTGGAATTGTTGCAGAAGGCGGGATGGAATATTGTCCTGACGACGAAAGACAACTTGAACGCAGAGATTCGAGACGCGGACGCCTTGATTGTGAGAAGCGCGACGAAGGTTACCGCCGAATTGCTGGATAAGGCACCGCGATTGCGAGCGGTGGGACGTGCCGGCGTTGGTGTGGACAACATTGACCTGGATGCGGCCACTACGCGCGGAGTGCTGGTGATGAGCACGCCTGGCGGAAATGCCATCAGCGTGGCAGAGCATACGTTTGCGCTTTTGCTGGCCTTGGCTCGACAGGTGCCGCGGCTCGATAAGGCGATGCACGAGGGAAAGTGGGAGAAATCATCCGCGGCGGGAACGGAAGTGCGAGGGAAAACGCTTGGACTGATTGGACTTGGGCGCATTGGGAGCGAAGTGGCGATCCGCGCGGACGCGTTTGACATGCGCGTGCTGGGGTATGACCCGTACATTAGCGAAGTGGCGGCGCGGGAGGTACAGGTCGAATTGGTGCCCCTGGAAAAGCTGCTGGCGGAGAGCGATTTTGTGTCGCTGCACACCGCGCTGAGCCCAGCAACTCAGAATCTGATCAATGCGGCAACTTTGGCGCAGATGAAGACAGGCGCGCGGATTATAAACGCGGCGCGAGGGGAACTGATTGATGAGACTGCACTTGCCGACGCGCTGAAAAGCGGGAAGCTGGCCGGAGCGGCGCTGGACGTTTTTGTGCAGGAGCCGCCGAAAGATTCGCCGCTGCTGGGGATGGCGAATGTGATCGCCACGCCGCATGTGGCGGGTTCGACGGCCGAAGCACAAGAAGAAGTGGGGACGCAGGTGGCCGTGCAGGTGAAGGATTACCTGGCCGAGGGGTTGATCCGCAACGCCGTGAACTTGCCGGCGTTGTCGGCGGACCAGTACCGGCGGGTGCGGCCGTATTTGGCGCTGGCGGAGCGCCTCGGGTCGCTCGTGTCCCAAGCAGTGGCCGTCAGGCCGGCGCGCATACGGATTCGCTACGCGGGTGAGGTAGCGGAGGTGGGGACTCACCTACTGCGCAGCGCGGTGCTGGCGGGAATGCTGAACGCGGTGCTGGATGAGAAGGTGAACGTGGTGAATGCCCCGGCGGTGGCTGCGGCGCGAGGCCTGGCGGTGGAGGAAGAGACACGGCGGCGGGAGCGAGGGTTCCCTAACACGTTGGAAGTAGCGGCCTTACCGGAAAAGACAGGTTCTGCGACAGGCTTTTCCGCCGAGGGCACGGTTTTGTTTGATGGGTCGCCTCGGGTGTTGCAGATTGATGGGATTCCGCTGGAGGCGGAGCTGGCTGGGACTATGCTTTATTTGCGGAACCGGGATGAGCCCGGAGTTATCGGGCAGGTTGGTTCGACGCTGGGTAATTTGGGCGTGAATATCGCGACATTTGCGTTGGGGCGGCGCGAAGCAAGTAAGGGAGCGGAGGCGGTGTCGCTGGTGCGGTTGGATGGCGATGTTTCGGATTCTATCCTCGGAGCCATCCGCGGCATTCCGGCGATCACCGTGGCCCGGCTACTGAAATTGGGATGAAATCATTTCTTTTGCGGGCAGAGTGAGGCTTCCTGACTATCGATGCCGGAACTTCTGATTCGAGCGTTTCTTCCTCAAGAATCTAAAATTTCTATAAATCAAAATCCAAAGACGAAATCGAAGTAAATTCAAAGAAATTCAAGGAACTTTCCTTGACAGCGAGATGTGGTTTGGCCTAAAACCTACGTTAATGGTTGCTTGAGTGGTGGGGCAGTGGGGAAGGTTTCCTGATGTCGCATTCTTCTTCCAGGTGTTGAGACCCGGCAACGAGCCGCATTGTATTCGTGGTGGCTTGGTGCTGCCCGCCAACGTACAAAACAAGAATAGGCAGGGGTGCGCGAAAGGAGCAGTCCATGAGGCGGGATTTGATTAAGCGCAATTTTTTGGTTTTCTTTGGTGTATTTCTTCTGGTGGCGACATCTGCGGGGGCGCAGACCGGAACGACTTCACTGCGGGGAACGGTCCTGGATAAAACCGGGGCGGCCATCGTCGGTGCAATCGTGACCCTGGATAACAATGCTCAGGGACTGCATCATCAGGTCAGAACAGTGGCGAGCGGCGAGTATGAGTTTCTAGCACTGCCTCCGGGCACCTATTCCCTGACGGTAGAGACCAGAGGATTTCGAAAATCGGAACAGAAAAACCTGCAATTGTTGGTGAACACTCCGGTAACGCTGAATGTCACCATGGAAGTTGGCACCACGACGGAAACTATTGAAGTCTCGGGCCAGGCCGAGACCCTCAACACGACGGATGCCTCCTTGGGTAGCGCTTTTAACGAGAACCAGGTCAAGCAGCTTCCACTGGAGGCGGGCAACGTTCCTGAATTGCTTTCTTTGCAAGCAGGTGTCACGTATACCGGAAACCGCTCGGACATAAATAAGGACACGGATACCCGGAACGGCGCTGTAAACGGCGCCCACAGCGACCAAAGCAACATCACCCTGGATGGTGTGGACGTCAACGCCGACACCAAAGGATATGCATTCCAGTCCGTGCTGCCGATAACGCAGGATTCCGTGCAGGAATTCCGGGTGACAACGACGAACTATAACGCGGACGAGGGGCGGTCTTCCGGGGCCCAAGTGTCCTTGGTAACTAAAGGCGGCACAAACCTCTTCCACGGCTCGCTTTTCGAGTCCCATCGAAACACAATCACGAGCGCCAACGATTACTTCATCAAACTTGCCGAATTACAAGGTGGCAAGTCCAACACGCCGCCCAAGCTGCTGCGAAACAATTTCGGAGGCGCCCTTGGTGGGCCGATCAAGAAGGATCGGCTGTTCTTCTTCGTAAATTATGAAGGCCACCGCCAGCGAGAAGCGCAGAGCGTAGTGCGCATCGTGCCCAGCGCAGCGATGCAGGATGGCATCATCACTTACCAGTGCGCGGATGCGACACAGTGCCCTGGCATGGTGGCGCAGGGGGAGAACACGACCCACCAAATTGCTGCCGGCTTTTATGGGCTAGGGCCGGCTCAGATCAAGGCCATGGACCCGCTGAATTCGAATCCACCAACGGGCTACACCGGGTCGGTGGGGGTCAGCCCGATTATGGTGAGTTATCTGCAGTCCTTTGCGAAATTCGTTCCCAACGACAACTCCGTGGGAGACGGGGTGAATTTCGTGGGCTACCGATTCAGCGGACCGGTGTCAATCAACACCAATTGGTATATCGCGCGCGCCGATTACAAGATCACCAGCAGCGGCAACCACAGCATCTTCTGGCGTGGTGCCTTGCGAAACGACACCAACGGCGGAGTTCCCTATCTGCCAGGCGGGGCTCCCGAGCGCACCCAGGTGGACTACAGCAAGGGTTATTCGGTGGGATACTCCGCCGTGCTGCGGGCGAATCTGGTGAATAACTTGCGTTATGGTTATACGCGGCAGAGCTTTGGTGAGATTGGGAACCAGACGCAGGATATCATTTCCTTCCGCGGACTCAACGACAACAGCACGTCGAACAACTCCAGTTTAGTTTACACAAACAACACTAACTTCCAGGTGCCTGTTCACAATGTTGTGGATGACGTCTCCTGGATCAAGGGAAGACACACCTTGCAGTTCGGCGGAAACCTCAGTTACTTGCGTAACCCGCAAGCGAACAATACGAACTCTTTCTCGTCGGCATCTGACAATCCTTCGTGGCTGGATACCGCTGCCATGGCGAACAGCGGTGTGGCGGGTCACTTCGATCCTGGTTTTGAGGGATTCCCCGCGGTGGCCAGCGGATTTGGCAACAACTACGACTACCCAATGGGCGCGCTTATCGGGATGGTCGCTCAAGTGAATGCTCAATATAACTTTACAAAATCCGGTAGCGCGCTTAGCGACGGAGCGCCTGTCTCGCGGCGCTTTGCGGCGGACACCTGGGAGTTTTATGCGCAGGACTCCTGGAAGGCCAAGCCGAACTTGACCGTGACGTTCGGACTTCGCTACTCGCTCTTTTCTCCGCCGTGGGAAACAAACGGGCTGCAAGTTACTCCTAATGTGAGCCTGAGCGATTGGTTCAATGGGAGAGGGACCGGTATGCTGCAGGACACGCCATCCAGCGCGGCTCCGCGTCTGAGTTTCGGTTTGGGCGGCCCCGCCAACGGGAAGCCAGGCTTCTACAATTGGGACAAGAAGGACTTTGGTCCTCGCTTTGCCGTGGCCTGGTCACCAAGCGCCAGGGACGGCCTATTCAAGAGCGTGTTCGGAGGCCCTGGCCAGACCACAATTCGAGCGGGCGCCGGCATCGTGTATGACCGCCTGGGGCCTGCCCTCTTGGCCACTTTTGATGCAAGCGGCTCGTTTGGTCTTTCCACGGGACTGACAAACGGGGGTGGTGTCCAAACTCCGGCGACGGCTCCGCGGCTTACAGGATTAAGCGGACTCAGCAACATACCGACTACGGATCTAACGGGCGCGCAAATTTTTGCCAGCAACCCGGGAGGGACGTTTCCACAAACGTTTCCCAGCGGCTTAGCCAACCAGACGGGAGCCTACGCTGTGTATTGGGGAATGGACAACAACATCAAGACGCCGTATTCCTACACTCTGGACTTGTCGGTTGGACGAGAGCTCGGTCATAACTACTCGGTTGAAGTCTCTTACGTTGGGCGTCTGTCACATCGACTTTTGTCGCAGTCAGACGTGGCCGCGCCACTAGATCTGGTCGATCCGAAGACGGGAATGGATTACTACACGGCCGTGCGGGCCCTCGCGAAGGTTTATCGCCAAGGCACGCCGACACAAGCCGTGAACGCCTCTATGTTCGGAGCCGCCGCACAATACTGGGCGGACATCTATCCGACTGCTCCAGCTGGTGGCTTCCGCCTTCACCGGTGCACCGGCACGGACGCTGCGGGCCATGTCATTAACAAGGCCACTCCCGACCCGGTGATAGCCGCCTATGATCTGTTCTGTGGTTTCAAGAATAATGAGACCACAGCGGTTCAGGGCATTGACCAAGGGTTCGGTATCGAAGATATTAGCGGGAATTCACTTTATCCCAAGACCGGCCCTTACACATTCGTGGATCCGCAGTTCGCCGCGCTGTATGCATGGCGCTCGATCGGGGCTGCGGCTTACAACGCGCTCCAGGTAAATGTGCGCAAACACTTTAGCACTGGCCTGCAGTTTGACTTGAACTATACGTATTCGAAGTCCTTCGACCTGTCATCGGACGCCTATCGCATCACCGCTGAGGGCGGTCTGGGTGGACAAGTGATCAATCCCTGGCGTCCGAAGGCACTCCGGGAAGTGTCTGACTTTGACCTGCACCATCAGATCAATGCTGACTGGATTGCTGAACTTCCTTTTGGCAAGGGCAAATGGATTGGTAAGGACGCGCACGGACCCCTCGAAGCAATCATCGGAGGCTGGCAACTTACAGGTCTGGCACGCTGGACCAGCGGCTTCCCGATTGGTGTGGGAAATGGGGCGCAGTGGCCAACCAACTGGCAGCTTTCGGGATTTGCCACACAAATCGCTCCCGTGAAGACAGTGGGGGCGTCCAAGAATCCTGATGGCACCGTAAATATCTTTGGGAACGCCAGTGCGGCAGCCGCCGCGCTTGCTTCTTTTGCTCCCGATCTTCCAGGTCAGGTGGGTAACCGCAATGATCTTCGCGGCAATGGATTCGCCGGATTGGATCTCGGTCTTAGCAAACGGTGGCGTCTGCCCTGGAAGGAGTCTCACAGCTTCCAGTTGCGCTGGGAAGTATTCAACGCTCTGAACCTTACCCGGTTTGATGTGGAGAGCTTGAATCTTTCGCTCACCAATTCGAGTAATTTTGGCAACTACACTGGGTTGTTAACCAATCCGCGCTCCATGCAGTTCGCATTGCGGTATGAATTCTAAATGGTTGTAGCGACCCTTTAGAATACTTTCTCTTCATCGCCGCTGGGGAGCGAGGGCTCTCCAGCGGTTTTTTGCTTCGAGCTTCGAGAGCTTCCTTCGAGATCCTTCGAGTGTTTCCAGTGTTTCCAGAAATCGAAGAACTTTTCTTGACACCGACAGGCGATTTGTCCTAAAAGCTAGGTCAGAGTTCAGCGAGTCGAGTGGTGGGAAGGTTGCCCGAGGTCGAATTTTTCCTCCAGGTTGAGACCCGGCAAAGCGCCGCCCTGTTTTCGCATCGGCTAAGTGCTACCCGCCAGTGTAAAAATCAATCTTCTTGTTGGGTTGCGAGAAAGGGGCGATCTATGAAGTGGACTTCCGTAAAGTTCATTTGTCTGCTCTGGTTTGTGGCGTGTTTTGTTTTGGTTGGTACGGCCCGATCGCAAAACGTAGGTAGCTTGTCAGGAACGGTGAGCGATCCGTCAGGAGCCGCAGTTGCGGGTGCAAAGGTAACGATCACGGATCAGGGAAGCGGGTTTTCTCGATCGGTGGAGTCTGATAGAAATGGCGAATACAATTTCGCCCAGTTGAACCCAGGGACGTACAAGCTTGAAGTGGTGAAGGATCGCTTCAGGAGGTTCATTGCTGAAAAGGTCAGTGTGCTGGTGGCGACGCCAACGCAGGTTACTGTCAAGCTTGAGTTGGGCGCCATGTCCGAGCAGGTGGTGGTGGAATCAGCAGCACCAGCATTGAACACGCAGGACGCTACCGTAGGAAACGCCATTGACGAGCAGGAAGTGAAGAGCCTGCCCTTCTTGGCACGCAACGTGGTTAACTTGCTGACTCTCCAGCCAGGTGTGGTTTTCACCGGGATGTCTGACACGGATCGGCTTTCCATGGGCTCGATCGCGACACTCGACGCACGCGAAGGGTCCGTAAATGGAATGCGTGGGAACCAGACAAACATCACAGTGGATGGGGTTGATGCCAACGACTGGCAGAATCAGGCGGCATTCACAAGCGCGCTTCCAGTGACGCTCGACTCCGTGCAAGAGTTCCGTGTTACCACTACTAACGCCAACGCGACAAACGGCCTCGCTGGTGGCGCACAGGTGCAATTGGTGACCAAAAACGGTTCCAATGCATACCACGGTAACGCGCGATGGTACTACCGCACCACAGGCACCTCTGCCAACACATTTTTCAACAACGCCGTTAGCCCTACCATTGAACGGGGAAAAGACCAGCGCAACATCGGGGGCGGATCGTTCGGCGGCCCTATCAAGAAAGACCGTCTTTTTTTCTTTGTCGACAACGAAGAACGGCGGGAAGCGGTCGCTGCTGGAGCATCGCGCATTGTTCCGTCGGACTCCCTGCGCGACGGTGTGTTGATTTACCAATGCGCAGTTGGAACAGACTGTCCGACGGCAACGACTGTTAATGGGCTAACCGGAACGCATACGGTGCCCTCTGGCTTCCAAGGGTTGGGCCCCAGTGATCTCAAGGCCCTCGACCCTGCGGGCCTTGGAATCAACACGGCCATGGTCCCTTACATGTCTTTGTTTCCGCACGGAAACGACCCGACACAAGGCACCGATGCGGGGACCGTAGACCTTAGCGGGAATCCCGTAGTTGCCAATTTTATCGGGCTTCGGTTCAACGCCCCGGTGCTCACGTTCAACAATGTGTATATAGCCCGCTTCGATTACAACATCACCAAGGATGGTCGCCATTCGATTTTCTGGCGCGGGAGCATGCAGGGACTCAAGACGGACGTGACTGAGGCACAATTCCCCGGGGATTCAGCCGCCTCGCAGCTCCTGAATAACAGCCGCGGCTACGCAATTCAGTACCAAGGCCAACTGGGTTCCCGTTGGATTAACACGGCTCGTTATGGATTCACGAGGCTAGGGGTGAACCAATCAGGGACCACCGGCCCACAGTTCGGCGTGCGAGACTTCACCGACATCAAGAATTTCACGGCGCGGCCTGTCGGGCGCACGGTTCCGGTTCACGAGATCAACGATGACGTGAGCTGGACACGAGACAAGCACACGTTCCAGTTTGGCGGAGTCGCTCGCTTCATCGTCAATAACCGCGTCGACGAAGCTAATTCATTTCCCGCATATTTTGTTAACAACGGATTCTGCGTTGGGTTGTGCGAAGACGTTCCAAACTGTTTCCAGAGCGCAACGTGCCCGGCGGGCGCATCTTTGCCTGCGGCGACGAACCCAGATGCCGTTACCCGTGCCTTCATGATGCTCACGGGTTCGATTACCCAGGTGAATGCAACGTATTTTGGTAATCCAGGCACCGGTGCAATCCTGCCAGGAGGCTCCCCCAACATTCGGCATTTCGCTGAGCGCTCCACCGAGGGCTATTTCCAGGACAGCTGGCGGCTTCGCTCGAACTTGGTCTTCACTTACGGCCTTAGGTTTGGTTACGAGACTCCAGTGTGGGAGACCGGGGGCTTCGAGGTTCGACCGTCGTTTGACATCATGCAGTGGTTCCGGGACCGCATGGTCAACATGAACAAAGGCATCCCGTCCGACGCTTCGCCGCTCCTGAGCTGGAGTCCGGCCGGAAAGGCCAACAAAGGAGCAAATTCCTGGTACAACCCGTACCTAAAGGATTTCGGTCCGCGCCTGTCTTTGGCGTATTCACCAGGCTACCAGAATGGGCTTCTCGGGAGCCTTTTCGGAGGGCCTGGAAAATCTTCGATCCGATTGGGCGCCGGAATCTCTTACGACAACATCGGCCAAGTCATAGCCCTTGATAGCGATGCCAACGGCTCGCCGGGGACGTCCACCGCCGAGATCAACAATTCGCAACAGTTTACACTCGCCACAGCGCCACGGTTCTCAGGAAGCTGCACGGTAACAGGCTGCAGCGGGTTGCCAGCGGCTGGGCCACCTTTCTTCAGTCCGCCAACCGCTGCTAAGTTTCCGTTCACGCCAGCACCCACGGTTTCCCTCACTGGCTTTGCCGTGGATCCGCATCTGCGCACTCCGTACGCGATACACTTGACGGCTTCGGTCCAGCGGCAACTTTCGAAGAGTGTTGTTTTTGATGTGACTTACGTTGGAACGCTGGGGAGACGCTTGCTGGGCAAGATAGATTATGCCCAGTATCTCGATATTCGCGATCCGAAGAGCGGACAGGATCTGTGGTCCGCCTTCCGGCAGATTGCAGCTATAGCCAAATTCACTCCCCAGAATGGCAGGCAGGGGCCCAATCCGAAGTCCATTTCAGCCTTGCAGTCGATCCAGTCTATACCGTTCTTTGAGGACATGCTCCCAAACATGCCGGCATTCGCGGCATCGTTCGCGGCGGCGAACTTCGGTGGGGGAGACCCGGGTTACGGAAATCTAACCGCCACGCAGGCCTTCTATGCATACGCGCTCCGTGATGCCAGGGTGTCTTGGGGGTGTGCGCTGTTTCCCATGGACGCTTTCATCAGTCCCACGCCAGATGGAGTGAATACCTTCGCCAGCCCGTGGAATACAACCGTTGATCCGCAAGGAGACGGCCTAGTTCTGTTCCAGCAACAATTCCAGACGTTGCCTGGCTGGAGCAACGAGGCGAACTCGAACTACCACAGCTTGCAGGTTTCACTCCGGAAGAATGTTGGGATCGCGGTATTTGGAGCCAATTATGTGTTCTCGAAGTCTCTCGACAACAGTTCGTCGGGGGAAAACGCTGACATAGCCTCGGGTGGCGGAACTCTGAGCGGGATCATACAAAATCCATTTAACCTCCGAGATGGACGTGCCCTGTCCGATTTCGACTTGAAGCACAATTTCAACGGCTACTGGGTCGTGGATCTGCCATTCGGGAAGGGACGCAAGTTCCTCGGCAACGCCAACCGGTTAATGGACGCGGCGCTGGGAGGTTGGGAGCTGACCGGAGCGGCACGTTGGCATTCCGGATTTCCCTTCGGCCCCGGGAACGGTTTCAACTTTCCCACCAATTTCTTCCTGACGTCGTCGGGAACCTGGACGGGGTCGATCCAGACCAGCCTTGCCAGGAAAGGTGCATTCGACGTTCCGAATATCTTTAGCAACGCGAAGGCGGCCTTCAACAATATCGGGTTTACTTTGCCGGGGCTGGCTGGATCGCGGAACATCATGAGGGGACCGGCTTACGCCGCGGCAGACATGGGCGTGTACAAGAGCTTTAAGATGCCGTGGAGCGAGAAGCAGCGCTTGCAGTTCCGTGTCACGGCCTATAACGTTTTCAATAGCGTCAACTTTGCTGACACTTCTCTCACGATAAGTCCTACAAGCCCTGGCACGTTCGGGAATCTTACGGGAACGGCGGGGCCCACGACAGGTTCTCTCGGTGCTCGCGATATGGAATTCGCGGTGCGCTTCGAGTTTTGAGCGGCATACATTCATTTGATCGAGAAGGCCCCCAGGTTAGTCGAGGGGCCTTCTTTTTTCGCCAAACTCGGAACACCGGTATAGACTTTCCTTCGTCATGTTTTCGAGAAGACATCTTCCAACGGATAGGGAATGACGACAGGACGCGAAAAACGGTCTGGCCGGCGGCAACTACTTCAGGGCGCATTGATTGCGGGCACCGCTCTTCTTTGGGGTTTTGACGGACCGCTGTGGCCGGAGCCCGCGGAATGCCAGGACACGAAACCTTCTACAGGCGGCAAGATGGTTGGAGTGCTGGAATTCACCGGGGAAGCACCCGTGCCGATGGGCCAGGCATTTGGTGCGGAGCTCGATGGGCGGATGTACACGAATTTGTCGAAACTGAACGCTGAGAGTCCCGTAACCCAAATCGAACAGTTCTACATCCGAACACGGGCATCAAATCTACTGGACAGTCACAAGCGGTGGTTGGTACACGTGGGCGGTAATGTAGCTAAGCCATTCGACCTCACGATCGAGGACTTAAAGCGGATGGCAGGACCCATGGGTCTGCACCTGATGGAATGCGCGGGCAATGTGCGAAGCGTTCACTTTGGAATGATCAGCGCGGCGAGCTGGAAAGGAGCGCGATTGTCCGACGTTTTCGAAAGAGTAAGGGCGAAACGGGAAGCGAATCGAGTGCTGATCTCGGGCTTTGATAGTTATACGACGAAGTCGGCCAGCTCGGTTCCGGGAGCTAGCTGGGTATTCACTGCCGAGGAGCTGAAGAAGGCGGGGGCATTTCTTGCGACCGAAATGAATGGCAGCCCGCTGACAAGAGACCATGGGTCGCCCGTTCGTCTAGTTGTGCCCGGATGGTATGGGTGCACTTGCATCAAGTGGGTAGACGAAATCACCTTCACGGATGACTCTGCCACGGCTACTTCGCAGATGCAGGAATACGCTGCAAGAACAATGCAAAATGGTGTGCCACAACTCGCGCGAGAGTACAAACCGGCAACGATCGAACAGGCCGCAATGCCCATTCGAATTGAAAAGTGGGCTGCCGATGAAAAAATCAGTTACCGAGTCGTGGGAATCGTTTGGGGAGGATCAGTTCCGGTCAAGAAGCTGCAAATCCGATTTAATCCGGAAGAAGAGTATGTTGATGTGAGCGACTTTCAACAGACGGGGAACGACCCTTGGAGTTTTTGGACTCACGCGTGGGCGCCGAAGCAGCCTGGCAGTTATATGATTCGATTGCGCGTGGCTGATCCTAGCGTCGCGGCGCGCAGGTTAGACGCCGGGTATTATATAAGAACGTTCGAAATTTCTGAGATTTGAGTGTGCATCCATTCCGAAATACCGGGGGAATCGGCTGCGACGTGAATCAGAAATCCATGATGAGGCGAATACTCCTGCTGGCGGTATGCGTCGTTTGGGCCCTTCGAAGCGTTGCCCTTGCCGTGGCGCAGCATGAAGGACACGAGCCGAAGGAGGCTATTGGCTGGGTTCCTCGAGAAGTGCTTGAGCGTCCGCTTCCCTTGCGGCAGGGAATCGGGAAGGTCCATGAAGAGGTAACGACGACCTCGCCCGAAGCGCAGGCATACTACGATCAGGGGCTGGCGTATCTGAATTCCTACGTTTGGATCGAAGCCGCGCGATCCTTCCATCAGGCTTTGCGTCTAGATCCTTCCATGGCCATGGCTCATGTGGGATTGAGCGATGCGTACGTTGGATTGCTCGACATTCCGTTCGCGGTGTCTGCGGCGGAAAAGGCAAAGTCGCTCGCGACAAAAGTCAGCGAACGAGAGCGCCGACGAATCGCGCTACGTGCGCTGCAAATGGAATATCTGCAAGATAGCGGCGACATCAAGAAGTATTTCGCCTACCGGCAGGCCCTAAGTGACGCACTCTCCGCGAACCCGAATGATCCATGGCTGTGGATCCTCCGCGGGTTTGCGGATGAAGGAACTCCAACCGCACACGGACAAGGCGGCTTAGTGGACACGATTGCGTTCTACCAAACAGCGCTGAAGCTATCTCCCGATAATTTTGCCGCACACCATTACCTCGCTCACACACTGGAAAATCACGGCCCGGCAAAGGAAGCGCTGGAACAAAGCGAGATTTATGTCCGAACGGCTCCTGCAATTCCTCACGCGCACCACATGCACGGACATGATCTGCGGAGAGTGGGACAAACCGAACAAGCTATTGAAGAATTCCTCAAGGCCAAGGAGCTGGAAGACAATTACTATCGTGAGGAAAATATCCCGGCACAATTTGACTGGCACCACGCACATAATCTGCAGCTACTGGCAATGAGTTATGAGGCTCTGGGCCAAATTAAGGCAGCAGAGGCTTCATTTCGAGAGGCGTTTGCCCTGCCCAGCTACACGGATTTTGCAGACTACAATCGCAAAGCATGGCCGGAGTTCTTGCTAGACCGTGGGCGTGCACAAGAAGCGCTGGCGGCGTCACAAGAATTGGTGAATAGCCACTGGGCCATGGCGCGATTCGCGGGGCACTCGTTGGCCGGGAGGGCGCAGCTTGCGATCAATCATCCGGAAGATGCCACGGCCGAGTTGGTGCTGGCGGAACGGGAGACGGAGCACATGCAATCTGGTGTGCTGAAATCCTTGTCCGATAGCGCTTTGCTGCGCGCGGCAATCATGCTGCGCGAAGGAAGAATGGAGGAAGGAAACCGGTTGATGGAGAGAATCGTGAAGGACGTTGTTACTGGGTCAGGGCCGGATGCGTGGAGCGGGGCACTGTTCCAACTCGAATACATTGCCCGCGTGGCAAGGGAGGCGAGCGATTGGACGCTCGCTGAATCAGCGGCACGAGAGATGACCGCCCACGACCCCAGCTATGCTGGTGGTTACTTCGCTCTCGGGTTAGTAGCTGAGCATCAAGGGGATGCCTCAACCGCAAAACAGGAATTCGCCACGGCGCAGAGGCTTTGGAGCAAAGCTGATGCGAGCCTACAGCCATCGCAAACGCAAAAGCCTTGATCGCCCGGATAGCCGGGTTGGCGGTCGCGACACCTTGGTGGCGCACTGTCTCCACCCGCCCCGACCGCCTTTTTGAATCGCCACGGTTTTCAAAGACAGGCGACCACAATATTGAAGCGGCTTACGCTCGTCACTTTGTTTCTCCGCATAAAGAAGGCTGTCCATTCGAAGAAGGAGCGATCGAGGCTCGCCGTTCCGCGGCGATCCCGCAAGTACGGGGGTACCGCACGCGACGGGAAATCCCTGAAGGCCAAGTCCAAAAGTCATGAAAACCAGCGGAAGCTGCGCTTGCCATGCAGAAGGCGCAAAAAAAGTTGCAGTGTTGCTGCATCGAGGAGCGTCTGATCCACGATGGCCGCATGACTCGAAGCACCAATTCAACGCAAATTGGATTGTGGAGCTTCCCTTCGGCAAGGGCAGGCTCGTCGCCGGAAATGCTCACGGCTTCCTCGATGCCATTATCGGCGGCTGGCAGCTCTCCGGGCTTTTCCACATCACGAGCGGCCTGCCATTCAACGTGTTCAATGGTTTTCAGTGGCCGACAAACTGGCAACTGGGGGGCAGTGCATTCCTCGTCTCGCCTGTGAACACCGGCGTCTTCAAGACCACCGACTCTTCTGGGAACGCAGTCGTCAGCGTCTTCAAGAGCGGGACGGCCGGCATAAATGCCTTTACCAACCCATTTCCCGGTGAATCTGGCGCACGCAATCAAGTCCGCGGCGTTGGTTTCTTCAACGTGGATCTGGGCCTGGCCAAGCGGTGGAGCATGCCATGGTCCGAGAAACAAAGCCTCCAACTGCGTTGGGAAGTCTTCAACGTCACGAATACGAACCGCTTCGACGTGCAGTCCATCGCGCCGGAGCTGGATATTTCTTCCACTTTCGGAAATTACAGCGGGTTGCTGACCAACCCACACGTGATGCAGTTCGCGTTACGTTTTGAGTTCTAGGCCGAGCAACCTTCACTGTTACCCGGGATAGGCGCCCGGGGGAAGAGTGCGCAGCAACTTGTCGCGCGGGCCCCCGAAAGAAGAGCTCTTCGGGCGTGCCGATCCAAGAGAAATCCCAACCGCGAGAGGTTGCAGACGTGTGCAATCCCGCGTAAACTGAGTCAAGCTTGCACATTCGGGGCGTAGCGCAGCCTGGCTAGCGCGCCTGGTTCGGGACCAGGAGGTCGAAGGTTCAAATCCTTTCGCCCCGACCACTTTTTTCCTTCCCTCTCATACACTTACGCATTTGCGGTAGAGACCTGTCCCTCCGTATTTGTAGCGCACGTAGCGCAACTAAGTCCCGTCTCCGTATCCGAAACTTCCGGCATAACGAAGCCGAGTCCCACTTTTTCCACCCATTCCTGTCGGAACTCCACATCCTCGGTTAGCTGCTTCGCATAGCGTGAGGACATGTCCGGG
>Ga0210410_10002583_pt1 | contig 16179 bp, 14 predicted proteins | sample IncBWC4MmetaG_FD_161058 | JGI IMG/M metagenome (GOLD analysis project Ga0210410, IMG submission 161058) | Forest soil microbial communities from Barre Woods Harvard Forest LTER site, Petersham, Massachusetts, United States - Inc-BW-C-4-M | ecosystem: Environmental > Terrestrial > Soil >... | reverse complement strand
GTTCAATCCAGTGCTGGGCATTTCGGACTTTGGTCCGTATCCCGGCAACATGACCGGCAGAAACATGTTCCGCGGTCTCGGCGCTTGGAATCTCGACGCTGCTGTCACCAAGTCCTTTCAGCTTACGGAGCGATTCAAGCTGGAATTCCGCGCCGAAGGATTCGATATCTTCAACCATCACAATTACTACACTCTGGAAACGAATCTGGACGCCGCCAACTTCACTGGTACACCCATCACGGTTACCGCGCTGAAAGGCGGGCTGGGAACTAACAACGTTACAGGGGTTAACCATGATGAGCGCCGCTTCGGACAGTTCGCGTTGCGGCTGATGTTCTAGTCCGACTACAACTCCGAACTCAGAGAAGGGGAGCCGCATGCGGCTCCCCTTTTTTATGTGAAGTGGTTTTAACGTATGCTCGTCGCAGATTAGGGAATCAGGCTGGCTCCGGTACGGGCTCCATCGACCCCAATAAGAAAACGTACCCGGCGATTCCGATCAGCAGGAAAATGCCTGCCGCGGCAAACGCCCAAAAAAAAGAGTGCGTCGCCTGCACCACATAGCCGGTCGCGATCGGAGCGGCAATGCCTGAGACTTGATTGCAAAAGTTCAGAATTCCGCCGACGGTGCCCACACTTTCTTTCGGCGCGATCAACGAGGGAATAGACCATCCAACCGGCGAAGCAGCCGAAAGGCCTCCTAACGCAACGCTGATCCAGAACAAAGCGGCTGAGGCGCTGTGCGCGGTTGCTGCGCCTAAAACGCCGAGGCCCAAGGCCGTACCTCCGATCAGCACGACCTGGCGCACGCGAACCGGATTCCAACCTCGCTGTATGAGCGAATCCACCAGCCATCCGCCAATGGCCAAATCCATCACTGTGGCGATGATCCAGGGAACGCTCGTGTACATCGCTGAATGAAATAGGTCGACGTGATGAACGGTGGACAAGTAGCTCGGCAGCCAGGTAAGCAGCAGATAGAAGCTGTAATTGTACGACGCGAAGCCCAGGGCAAGTCCCCAAACTCTCTGCTGCCGCAGCAAATAGGCGAGAGGCGCGCCCTGAGCTGCGCGCGTGCGATCTTCTGGTTGGGCTTCGCCGCGGGCGATGAATTCGCGTTCGGTGTTTGTGAGGAACTTGTCCTCAGAAGGATTGCGGTAGAAAGCGTAAAAGAGCGCGAGAAAAAGAACACTGATCAGGCCGGTAACGGCAAAATTCCAACGCCATCCGAAGTGCAGCAGCACGAGACCTAATATCGGAATTCCGATTGCTGATGAGAATTTCGCCGCGGAGTCGAACATTGCGGTTGCCAGGCTGCGTTCGTTTTTAGGGAACCAGTAACCCGTGGCTTTCGCGTACGCCGGAAATGTCGGAGCCTCTCCGATTCCCAAAAGTAGACGCGCCGCAAACAAACCGCCGATGCCCGTAGAAAGGGCTGCCGCGAACGAGGCCACGCTCCAAATAACCGTGCTGACGATCCCGACGCGGCGAACGCCAAGGCGGTCGAGCAATAGTCCGGAAGGAAGTTGTAAAAGCGCGTAGGTCCAATTGTAGGCGCTAGACAAATACCCAAACATCACGGCGGAAATACCGAACGCGTCCTGCAACGCATCGCGCGAGACGGAGAGGTTAACGCGATCGAAATAGTTGACGAGTACGCCGAAGCCGAGGAGCAAGGCTATGCCCCATCGGCGGCGTGGGATTTTCAGGAGCTGCGCCGTTGGTTGTGGCTGCGTATTCGCGGCTACGCCCAGGAATAGCCTTGCTTCGAAAGAGGAAGCGTGCGAATGCGCTTGCCCGTCAAAGTGAAGAGCGCATTGCACACAGCGGGCAGCACCGGCGGCAATGCGGGCTCGCCCAATCCCGTCGGGGAATTGTCTGTCTTGAGGAAATGAACCTCGATTTCCGGCGGGGCTTGTGTCAAGCGCACCGGCGGGTATTCGTTGAAGTTGCTCTGCATTGCGCGCCCGCGTTCGATGGTGATTTCGTAGCCCATCATGTGGCTCAGGCCTTCGATCACCGCGCCTTGCACTTCATTGAGCGCGCCACTGGGATTAATGATGTGGCTGCCGACGTCGCCGGCTACCCAGACTTTGTTGACGCGAATCTTGTTGCCGGGGCTGAGACGGACTTCGGCGACTTCCGCGAAGTGTCCGCGATGGCTGAAATGGAAGGCGACGCCCATCGCCGTGTCTGCGGGCAGCTTGCGCGAGCCCCAACCGGATTTCTCGGCGACCAGCTCGAGCACGCCGCGCATGCGCTGCGGGTTGAGTACGAAAGGCGGAGGTCCGCCGGGCGCGTAGCCTTCCGGTGGTGTGAAAGCGAACGGCTCTTTGCTAAGCAGGGCGAGGCGAAATTGCACGGGATCCTTGCCTGCTGCGTGCGCGAGTTCGTCGATGAACGACTGCATCGCAAAAGCGATCCCATTGCTGCCCGGGGCGCGCATGGCGCCGGTTGGCACTCCGGTGGGCATTAATGTTGTGTGTAGCGCGAAATTCGGAACGAAGCGGGCGGGGAATTCGTCAGGGGAAATTCCCGCCGCGGACGCGAATTTCTCGCCCTCGCCAAAGGTGATGAAGTGGTTGCGCCAGGCCACCAGGTTGCCGGATGCGTCGACTCCAGCCTTCAGGTAGTGGTATCCCGCGGGCCGATAAAAATCGTGACGCATGTCGTCTTCGCGCGTCCAGAGGAGTTTCACCGGAGCACCGGTAACTTTGGAAATGTACGCGCCTTCGATCATGTAATCGTTCGTGAGGCGGCGCCCGAAGCCCCCGCCCATACGCGTCAGATGAATGGTGATGTCCTTTTCGCTGATTCCCAGAGTTTTTGCGACTTGGCCCAGGCCGCGCTGCGGCGTTTGACTGGGCACCCACATCTCGAGCTTGCCGTCCCGATAATGCGCGGTGCAGTTTTGTGGCTCGAGGGGCGCGTGGGCGATGAAGGGATAGGAGTAGTACGCCTCGAGGACTTTCGGTCCGTCTTGCAATGTGGCTTCCGCGTCACCGTCTTTGCGTAGCGTGCGCGCGGGCGGCTGCTTGGAGAGTTCCTCGGCGCGGCGCGTGAATCCTTCGCTGCTCTGCTGCGCGGTCTTGCCTTCGTCCCATTTCACTTGCAGTTTTTGCCGAGCAGTTCGCGCCTGCCACCAGCTATCGGCAACAATGGCGACGCCGCAGAGCAAACCTGTCAGGTCGCTTCCGCCTTCAACGACGAACGCATGCCGGATGCCCGGCATCGCTTTGATCTCATCTACGTTCGCGCTAATTACTCTGCCGGCGAAGACTGGGCATTTCTCGAACACGGCCCAAAGCATGCCGGGTACGGTGAAATCGATTCCGAAGAGCGGCTTGCCGGTCAGGATCGCGGCATTGTCCACTTGCGGCGTGGACTTGCCGATGATTTTGTAATCCTTCGGGTCTTTCAGATGCACAGTTTGCAGATCGGGCGCTGGCAACGTCGCGGCTTTTTCGGCGAGTGCGCCATACGTAAGCGAGCGCTTGCTCGACTCGTGATGCGCGCGGCCTGAAGACGTGGTGCATTCCGATTCCGGCACACTCCACGTTTGCGCTGCGGCGGTAATCAGCATTTGGCGGCCGGCTGCGCCAATCCGGCGCATTGGTTCCCAGTTGTTGGGAGTGGCGGTACTTCCTCCGGCGACCTGCAACCCATACTTCGCATAATCGACGTCGGCTTGTTCGGTGCGCACATCTTTCCACGCGACATCAAGCTCTTCCGCTATGAGCATCGGCAGCATGGTCTTGATGCCCTGACCAATTTCCGGGTTCTTGGCCGTGATGGTGACGATGCCGTCGGGCGCGATGCGAATGAATGCGTTCGGGGTGAGATTTGCCGGAGGCGGGCCCTGCGGAGCCTGCCCAAAAACTCTCGGATCGATATAAGCGGAGAGAAGCAAGCCGCCGCCTGCGATTGCACTGACGCGAAGAAACGAGCGGCGCCCGATCGTGTTTGAAACGGTAGCAGTTGCCATACGCGACTCCTTACTCCTTACCTGACGCACTGCTCGTGGTATGCGCGACTCGGCCCGGTCTGCTTGCCGACAACGCGGCAGCCTTGTGAATCGCCTGCCGAATGCGGATGTACGTCCCGCAGCGGCAGATGTTTCCGTTCATCGCGGCGTCAATGTCACGATCTGTTGGCTTAGGAATCTTTGTCAGCAATGCTGCGGCGGACATCATTTGTCCTGCCTGGCAGTAGCCGCATTGCGGCACGTCAAGATCGGCCCACGCAAGCTGGACCGGATGCGAGCCGTCCGGCGACAGGCCTTCAATTGTTGTGATCTTGGCGTTGTCCGCCGCGGCCACCGGTGTCTGGCAAGAGCGCACCGGTCGCCCGCCGATGTGCACGGTACAAGCGCCGCACTGTCCTATTCCGCAGCCGTATTTCGTTCCGCGAAGATTTAGCACATCGCGAATCACCCACAGGAGCGGCATGTCCGCGGGAGTGTCCACCGTGGCTGGCCGTCCATTCACTGTCAGTTTGTATGGCATCGTCGAATCCTGAACACAAAGACTACTGCGTGGATAAAGCTGAGCTGAAACGAAGTCTACCAACAACTCTGAACATAAAAGGCGAACAGCATCTTTGTCAAACCGAAAAATACGCGTCTCCGAGCAGCAAAATAAGCGAACGACGCACTTGCTGGCGCACAAACGCTTGCAGCAGCTTCCCGCGTCATGTACGCTCCGTGTTTCGTAAACGCTCCTTTTGCGAGAAGGGGCGTTCCCCATTGAAATCTCAGGGCGAGCGGATGGAAGGAGCCATTCAGAATGACGGGAATCGACTGGCTGATCCTCGGCTTATATTTCGCATTCGTGCTGGGCATCGGCGTGGCCCTGAAGGGCTCGATGAAGACGAGCACGGATTTCTTTCTGGCTGGTCGCGCCATTCCCGCATGGGTTGCCGGTCTCGCGTTCATGTCCGCCAACCTTGGAGCTCAGGAAGTCATTGGCATGGGCGCATCCGGTGCGAAATACGGGATCGCCACATCGCATTTTTACTGGATTGGCGCAATTCCCGCCATGGTGTTCGTCGGCCTTTTCATGATGCCGTTTTACTACGGTTCCCGTGCGCGCTCCGTGCCCGAATATTTGCGATTGCGCTTCGACGAAAAAACGCGCGGCCTGAACGCAATCTCCTTTGCGATCATGACGATTTTCTCGTCGGGCATCTCGATGTACGCGATTGCCAAGCTGATTCAGACTTTGCATGTATTTGATGGCGTGTTTCAGCGGTTAGGGCTCAACAGTTCGTGGATTTTCGACTTTTCCATCCTGATCTCCGCCATCGTCGTACTCGTCTACACGTTTCTCGGCGGCCTATCCAGCGCCATCTACAATGAGGTACTGCAATTTTTTCTGATTGTTGCAGGATTCCTGCCCCTCACCTATTTGGGATTAAAGAATGTCGGCGGCTGGTCAGGTTTAAAGGCTACGCTCGGTCCCAGCTACACGCACTCGTGGGCCGGCCTGAGTAACCCAAACACGAACCGTCTCGGCGTTGAATGGTTCGGCCTAGTAATGGGCTTGGGCTTCGTGCTCTCCTTCGGCTACTGGTGCACGGATTTTCTTGTAATACAGCGCGCCATGGCCGCGAAATCCATGAGCGCAGCGCGGCGCACGCCACTGATCGGCGCATTTCCCAAAATGTTGTTTCCGTTTCTGGTCATTCTTCCAGGATTGATCGCCATCGCTCTGCCTACCCAGCCTGCTGTCCCGCCGCACGCGCGTGTGGTTGTCAGCGCAGAGCCGCCAGGCAAAGGCATCATTCCCATGAAGGTTGACGCAAGTTCCGGCAAGCCCATGCTCGACAAAGACGGTAAGCCGCAGCTCGATTACGATCTCGCCGTGCCCAGCATGCTGCTGCACTATTTTCCGCCGGGCATGCTCGGACTCGGGCTCACTGCGTTGCTCGCCAGCTTCATGTCCGGCATGGCCGGCAACGTCACTGCCTTCAATACCGTCTGGACCTATGACATATACCAGTCTTACATTCGGCCCGGTGCAACCGACGAGCATTATCTCTGGATGGGCCGCACGGCCACTGTGTTTGGAATCGCATTTTCCATCGCTGCGGCGTATATGGCCAATCGCTTCAACAATATTATGGACATGCTGCAGCTCGTCTTCGCCTTCGTGAACGCGCCGTTGTTTGCCACGTTCTTGCTCGGCATGTTCTGGAAGCGCACAACCGGACACGCCGCCTTCACCGGGCTGCTCGCCGGAACGGCCGCCGCAGCAATCCATCATGGGCTGACGCTTCCGGCCGGAGCTGTCGTCGGCATCAAAGGTGGATGGCTCGCCGTAACTCACATCTATCCCAGCGAAATGGCGCAGAATTTCTGGACTGCGATTTATGCCTGGACCACCTGCTTCGTCATCACGATAATCGTGAGCCTGATCACACGCGCTCCCGATGAGCGCAAGCTCGTCGGTCTGGTCTATTCGCTCACGCCAAAGCCGGAAGAGGAACCGATGGCGTGGTACGCAAGGCCTGCGTCTCTCGCGGTTATGGTTATTGCCGGCACTGTCTTGCTGAATATAATTTTCTGGTAGGAGAGCCGATGGGAATTGACATTCGCTTGCCGCTCGGCCTTTTGTTTTTGCTGCTGGGAGCGATCCTGCTGGTTTATGGAGCCGTGAGCGACCCCTCGCTTTATCAGCAGTCCCTTGGAATCAACGTGAACCTTTACTGGGGAGTCGTGCTACTCGCTTTCGGCGCGCTGATGTTTGCGCTCAGCCGCCGCGGCGCTGCGGCAGCGGTCCGAGCCGGAAGCACTCCGCCCACCCCACGTTCTTCCGCTCATTGAGGCCATTTTTCGAACATGAAGCTAATCCGATATCTCGATCACTCAGGAAAAATTCAATATGCCGCCGAGCAGCCGGACGGCGCGCATTTGCGCCTCGAAGGCGATCTCTTCGGTAAGAACCACGTCACGCAAGAACCGGCCAGCATTGCCAGGATTCTCGCGCCGGTAGTTCCCCCAATGATTTGGTGCATTGGTCAGAACTATCGCCGCCACGCGGACGAAGTTGGTATGAGCTCCGGCGACTATCCCGTCGTATTCGCAAAAGGCGCGAACACTCTTCAGGATCCCGGCGCGCCCATCGCCATTCCCACTCGCGCAGGAACGTCGGAGCTGGACTATGAAGGCGAACTCGTGGTCATCATCGGCAAAGCTTGCAAAGATGTCGGCCGCGAGCACGCGCTCGAGTACGTCGCCGGCTACACCTGCGGCAACGACGTGAGCGCGCGCGACTGGCAGTTGAAGAAAGGCGGCACCCAGTGGTGCCGCGGAAAAAGCTTCGACACGTTTGCCCCGATCGGTCCCTGCCTCGTCACTCCCGAATCGATCGCGGACCCCAGCAGGCTGTGCATCCAAACCACAGTGAACGGCCGCGTGATGCAGGATGGCAACACCAGCGATATGGTGCGCGACGTTCCCGCGCTGATCGAATTCCTGAGCCAAAGCACAACCCTGCTTCCGGGCACCGCCATCTTTACCGGCACGCCGCACGGAGTAGGTATGGCGCAGAATCCTCCCCTGTGGCTCAAGGACGGCGACGAAGTGAGCATCACCATAGAGAAAATCGGAACGTTAACGAATACCGTCCGGCAGCTTTAGTCCTGATGGGAAAATCTTGCAGCGAACCTGTACGACGAACTCGCGTGGTATAGAATCAAACGGAATGTCAGGAAACGGAGCAACTCAACGCCGCGTTTTGCGCCTCGACCCGAGAGACAACGCTCTCGTTGCGCTGACGGACCTGCGAAAGGGCGAAACCGTGAGTTTTGCGGGCGCCGATTATGCCTTGCTCTCCGACGTTCCGGCTAAACATAAATTCGTAACTCAAGATCTTCCGGCGGGCGGCGAGGTCATCATGTACGGCGTGCTCGTTGGTCGCACGGCCGAACCCCTCCGTCGCGGCGACCTGTTGTCTACGCGCAATCTCCGTCACGCTGCTGCCGCATTTCACAGCCGAGACGCGGCACCGCGCTGTTCGCCGCCGGATGTTTCGCGTTGGCGAGAAAAGAAATTTCTCGGCTACGAACGATCCGACGGCCAGGTTGGCACGCGCAATTATTGGATCGTTCTTCCGCTCGTATTTTGCGAAAACCGCAATCTAGCCGTCCTGAAGCAAGCCTTTGAAGAAGAGTTAGGTTTTGCTGCTCCGCAAATCTATCGCCGCCAGGTAGCGGAAATGGTGCGCCTCTATCAAGAGGGCAAGAGTCAGAATCTGCGTGATGTTTCGCTCGCCGAGAATAAACCCGCGGCTTCTGTTGCACGAGTATTCCGCAATGTCGACGGCATAAAATTTTTGATACACGAAGGCGGTTGCGGCGGGACGCGCGAGGATGCTGCCAATCTCTGCGGCCTATTGGCTGGTTACATCCATCATCCCAATGTTGCCGGAGCTACCGTCTTGAGCCTCGGATGCCAGCACGCGCAAGTAGCCATCCTGCAGGAAGAAATCAACCGCCGCGATCCAAATTTCGCCAAGCCGCTTCTCATTTTCGAACAGCAAAAGAGCGGCTCTGAAGCTGCGATGATGTCGCAGGCGATTCGCGAAACGTTCCTCGGTTTGGTCGAGGCCGACAACGCCCAGCGCCGGCCCGTGCCGTTGTCGCAACTCTGCGTCGGCCTGAAATGCGGTGGCTCCGATGGATTCTCCGGAATTTCCGCCAATCCCGCCATCGGCCATGTAGCAGATCTGCTTGTCACGCTCGGTGGTCGCGGAATGCTTTCGGAATTTCCGGAACTGTGCGGCGTCGAGCAGGAGCTCATCAATCGATGCGTTAGCGCCAGCGTTTCAGAACGCTTCATGCACTTAATGAGCGACTATGCGGCACGCGCGAAAGCCGTGCGTTCCGGATTCGAGATGAACCCTTCCCCCGGAAATATTCGTGACGGCCTGCTCACCGACGCCATGAAATCGGCTGGCGCCGCAAAGAAGGGCGGTACGTCGCCAGTCACTGGAGTGCTCGATTATCCGGAATATTCCTCCGAGCCCGGGCTGCACCTGCAGTGCACGCCAGGCAATGACGTCGAATGCGTCACGGCACAAGTGGGCGCGGGCGCGAACGTGGTCTTGTTCACCACGGGTCTTGGCACGCCAACGGGAAATCCCATCGCGCCGGTTATCAAGCTTTCCACGAACTCCGATCTGGCGCGGCGCATGCCAGACATCATCGACATCGATACTGGTGGCATCATCTCCGGCAACACCACCATCGAGCAAATGGGCGAGCACATTTTGGAGCGCGTCATACAAGTGGCCAGCGGGGAACTTCGCACCAAAGCCGAATTGCTCGCGCAAAACGATTTCATCCCGTGGAAGCGGGGAGTCTCTCTCTGAGCCACTCTCCGCAACATCGTGATGCTTTCCGGCTCGACGGCAAAGTCGCTGTCATCACCGGTGCTGCCAGCGGGATCGGCCGCGCAATCGCCCGCCGCTTCGCGCAGCAAGGCGCGGCCGTGCGCATCCTCGATCTCGACGAAAAAGCAGCCACCGTTGCGGCGCAAGAAATCAGGGCGTGTGGCGCGGATGCGAAGGTCGAAGCTATTGATGTTTCCGATCAGGCGCGCACAAAAGAAGTCTTTGACAAATTGGCGCGCCAGGAACGCCTCGATATTCTCGTAAACAACGCGGGCGTGTCGCATATAGGGACGGTTGAGACTACGACCGAGGCCGATTTCGATCGCATCTTCCGAGTTAACGTCAAAGGCGTCTATAACTGCACGTACGCCGCAATCGGGCACATGAAATCGCAAGGCGGCGGCGTGATCCTGAATATGGCCTCCATCGCCGGCACTGCGGCGCTGGCCGATCGTTTTGCGTATTCGATGACCAAAGGCGCGGTCGTCGCCATGACCTACTCTGTCGCCAAGGATTATCTGGCGCACAAGATCCGTTGCAACTGCATCTCTCCGGCGCGTGTGCATACTCCGTTCGTCGATGGGTACCTGAAAAAGAACTATCCCGGTCGCGAGCAGGAAATGTTTCAAAAGCTGTCGGCATCGCAGCCTATCGGTCGCATGGGCGAACCGGAAGAAGTTGCCGCGCTCGCGCTGTTTCTTTGCTCCGACGAGGCTGCGTTCATCACCGGAACGGATTATCCGATTGACGGAGGATTCTTCAATCTCCGCGGGTAGACGACAACGCGTGTTTAGTCCCTGCAACGGGAATCTTGGATGAAGATTGATTCGCACCAGCACTTTTGGCGCTATGATGCCGCACGCGATGCGTGGATCACGGATTCCATGGCCATCTTGAAGCGGGACTTCCTTCCCGAGCATCTTGAGGCGGAATTGACCGCAAACGGGATCGACGCATCCATCGCCGTACAGGCCGATCAGTCTGAGAACGAAACAATCTTTCTGCTCGACCTTGCGGAAAAACACAACCGAATCGCGGGCGTTGTCGGATGGGTGGATCTTCGGTTGCCTCGCGTTGGGGAACGGCTGAAATACTTCTCTCATTTCCCTAAGCTGCGCGGCTTTCGCCATATAGCGCAAGCTGAGCTGGATGATCGCTTCCTCGTGTGGGAACCGTTTGTGAAAGGTGTCGCGCAATTGCGAGCATTCGGCTTTACCTATGACATTCTCATCTATCCGAAACAATTACCGGCGGCCATTCATCTTGTCACTCAGCTTCCGGAGCAGCGCTTCGTGGTCGATCACCTGGCCAAGCCTGAGGTAAAGTCTGGGAAAACTTCACCCTGGGCCGGGCAGATGAAAGAGATCGCGCAGAACAAGAACGTATTCTGCAAGATTTCAGGTCTGGTCACCGAGGCGGATTGGAAGCAATGGAAAGCCGATGATTTCAAACCGTACCTTGACGTCGTATTCAGCGCGTTTGGCGCCGACCGGTTGATGTTCGGCTCCGATTGGCCGGTGTGTCTGTTAGCCGCGACGTATGGTCAGGTGAAGCAGCTGATCGACAGCTACGTCAAAGGGTTCTCCCAATCGGATAAAGACAAAATCTTTGGCGGTAACGCCGCGCGTTTTTATGGATTGAAAACGGCACAGCATGGATTTGCAGCTTAAAGGCAAAGTAATTCTGATCACCGGCGGCGCAAAGGGCATCGGTGCCGCCATAACGCGAGGCTGCGCCCGTGAAGGCGCCATTCCTATTGTGGTGGATAAGGATTGCGATGCCGGAGACCAGTTGCGGATGGAGCTGCAAAAACTGGGCGCGTCCTACGGACTGATCTGCACGGATTTGTTGCCGGCCCGGAACTGTGCTGACGCAATTGAGTCAACGCTGCGTGATTTCGGAAGGCTGGACGTGCTGGTCAACAATGCAGGCATCAACGACAATGCTGGGCTCGAGCACGGCAGCCCACAAAAATTTGTGCGCTCCTTGGAGCTCAACCTGCACCACTACTTCAACATGTCCCACTACGCGCTGCCCGCTTTGAAGAAATCCCAAGGCTGCATCCTTAATATAGCTTCCAAAGTCGCGGTCACGGGTCAGGGTGGCACCTCCGGTTATGCCGCGGCCAAGGGCGCCATTCTTTCTCTCACGCGCGAGTGGGCCGCCGAATTGCTCCCCTATGGCATTCGAGTGAACGCGCTGCTCCCCGCGGAAGTCATGACGCCGCTCTACAAACAATGGCTCAGCACATTTCCCGATCCGGAAGAAAAGCTCAGACAGGTGACGGCGAAGATCCCGCTCGGCAAACGCATGACCGAGCCAGATGAAATTGCCGCTATTGCGCTGTTCCTCATTTCGGCTCAGGCCAGCCATGTAACGGGCCAGCACATATCCGTGGACGGCGGTTACGTTCATCTCGATCGTGCTCTGATATGAACTGAGTGATTTGGACTGATCCACAGAAAAATTAATGAGCAAACGATACTGTCTCACTCTCGACCTCAAGGACGACCCGGGGCTGATCGCCGAGTATCGCCGCTATCACCAGAAAATCTGGCCGGAAATTACCAGCAGCATCAAAGACGCTGGCATCGTCGACATGGAAATTTACCTGCTTGGCGCGCGCATGTTCATGGTCATGGAGGTAGACGAAACATTTTCCTTCGACGCTAAGGCCATAGCGGACCGCGCAAATTCCAAAGTCCGCGAATGGGAAGAATTGATGTGGAAATTCCAGAAGCCGCTTCAACAAGCCAAGGCCGGTGAAAAATGGTTGCTGATGGAACGAATCTTCAAGCTGGACTCATAAGCGTATTGCAAGTAGCGAAACAGGAGGAGCACTGCTCATGAAATCGAATGGCATGCCGCGCCGCGATTGGCTGGTTGGCACTGGCGCTTCGCTTCTCACCTTGGCCGCCTCCGCCAAAACGACCGCTGCTCCTGCGGAGCCGCGGGCCGCCAAAAGCTCTGCCGCGGAAGAAGCCGATCGCGCGCGCCGCATGCAATGGTGGCACGAAGCCCGCTTCGGCATGTTCGTTCATTGGGGCTTGTACAGTGTGCTCGGCCGCCACGAATGGGTCATGGAAAACGAAGGCATACCCGTCAATGAGTACGAACAACTCGCCAAACGCTTTCAGCCCAAACCGAATGCCGCGCGTGCCTGGGCCAAGCTCGCGAAGCAAGCCGGCCAGAAATACATGGTGATGACCTCCAAACATCACGAGGGTTTTTGCAACTTCGACACCAAGCTCACCAATTACTGCGCTCCGAAACAAGGGCCTGGTCGAGATCTCGCCCGCGAATACGTCGAAGCCGCGCGCGCAGAAGGATTGCGGGTAGGTTTCTACTATTCTTTGATGGATTGGCACCACCCCGACGGCGCGCGTTGTGCCACGAACGAAGACGCTCGCAAGCGCTTCGTCGAATACACTCACGGACTAATCCGTGAATTGCTGACGAACTATGGAAAAATTGACGTCCTTTGGTACGACGTTTCCTGGCCGCTCGATGCGCGCGGCTGGGAATCCGAGCGCATGAACAAAATGGTCTTTGAGCTCCAGCCGGAAATCATCGTGAACAATCGCAACGCGCTTCCTGGTGATTTCTCAACGCCCGAGCAGGAGATAGTCGCCGACAAGCGCGGTCGCTCGTGGGAATCGTGCATGACCCTGAACGAGAGTTGGGGGTATCACCAGGCCGACGATGCCTGGAAAACTCCCAAGATGATCGTCCGCAATCTTGTCTACTGTGCACACGATGCCGGAAATTATCTGCTCAATATCGGCCCCAAGCCAGACGGCTCCATTCCCGAAGAGTCGGTGCGCATCCTGACCGAGGTCGGTCGCTGGACTTCACGCAACGCCGAGTCCATCCATACCCAAGACGTCTGCCAGCCGCACGCCTCGAACTACGCCGCTTTCACGCGGAAGGGCAACACGCTGTACATGCACGTCTATTTTTGGCCTGGAGAAACGGTCACCCTGGGAGGACTCAAGACCGGCGTGAAGGCCGCGCGTTTCCTCGCCAGCGGACAACAAGTAAAATTCCAGCAGGATCGCTTCCGCGTGCGCTTCACCGGCCTGCCCAACGAAGCGCCAGATCATCCGGTCACAACGATCGCCATCGACTGCGAATCCGAACCTGTGCAGGACACTGATTTCGTTCGGCGTGAACGTCCCCGAAATACCGTGTAATCTCTTCGCTGTTCAGTTTGATGAATAAACTTTTTGGAGAAGGTGCGAATCCGCGATGCGCATAACCGATGCCAAAGTAATCGTCTGCAGCCCAGGCAGAAATTTCGTCACATTAAAAATCACCACCGAAGACGGCCTCTACGGTCTCGGTGATGCCACGCTCAATGGCCGCGAACTCGCCGTCGCCAGCTATCTCTCCGACCACGTCATCCCAATTCTCATCGGTCGCGACGCACGCCGCATCGAAGACACTTGGCAGTATCTCTATAAAGGTGCGTACTGGCGCCGCGGCCCCGTCACCATGGCGGCGGTCTCCGCGGTCGATACCGCGCTTTGGGACATCAAGGGCAAAGCGCTCAACGTTCCCGTCTATCAATTGCTAGGCGGCGCGTCACGCGATGGCGCCCTCGTCTACGGCCATGCGAGCGGCAAAGATATTGACGACACGGTGGCCGCGGTCGCCGAGTACGCCAAGATGGGCTACAAAGCCATTCGCGCACAGAGCGGCGTCCCCGGCCTCAACAGCATCTATGGCGTCGGTCGCGGCAAGATGTACTACGAACCTGCCGAAAAGGATGCGCCGCAGGAAGACGCATGGAGCTCCGAACTCTATCTCAATTTCGTCCCGCGTCTTTTCGAGCGCCTGCGCAAGGAATTTGGCTCCGACCTGCATCTCCTCCACGATGCGCATCACCGCCTTACGCCCATCGAAGCCGGCCGCCTCGGCAAAGAGCTCGAGCCATACCATCTTTTCTGGCTCGAAGATCCCACGCCTGCCGAGCTGCAAGAGAGTTTTCGCCTGATTCGCCGCCACACCACGACGCCGCCCGCCGTCGGCGAAGTCTTCAATTCCATCTACGATTGCCAGCAGCTCATTCAAGAACAATTGATCGACTACATCCGCACCGCCGTAGTACACGCCGGCGGAATTTCCCATCTCCGCAAAATTGCCAGTCTGGCCGAAATCTATCAGGTTCGCACCGGCTGTCACGGTGCGACGGATATGAGCCCCGTATGCACCGCTGCCGCTCTGCATTTCGATCTCAGCGTCCCCAATTTCGGCATTCAGGAATATATGCGCCACACCAGCGAAACCGACCGCGTCTTTCCGCATTCCTACACTTTTGCCGACGGAATGATGCATCCCGGCGACACCCCCGGCCTCGGCGTGGACATCGACGAGCAGCTCGCCTCCAAATATCCATACAGCCGCGCGTACTTGCCCATCAACCGCAAGCTCGACGGCACCATGCACAGTTGGTAGCAGCAGTAGGGGCGCAGTTGTAGGGGCGTGCTTTAGCGTTCCAGTCTGAGCGAAGCGAAAAGCGTTTTCTTAAGGCTCTCGTAACGCTAAGATTTTCCGGTTTGACAGAACATCATCCCGTTTCTATAGTCAGCGGTGTCGTCGCCATTCCCTAGGGAGAGTTACTCATGAGCGCTCCAGTCTCAACTGCCACAGAAAAAAACATCTTCCGCAAGACCAACGCGCACACCGGCCGCCGCGTTTGCATTAGCCCGAAAAACAGTTCCATGAACCATCTCGGATACAGCCGCATCATTCTGAACGCCGCAAACCCCAGCGAATCTCTTTCCACCGGCGACCGCGAAACCGGCCTGATCTGCCTGTCCGGCGAAGCAATCATCTCTGTCGACGGCAAGGAGATCCCGCTAGCGCAGCGCGATGCAATCTACATTCCGCGTGATTCCACCGTGAAAATCACCACGAAGACATCCGCTGATCTAGCCGAGTTTTCCTGCGACGTCGCGAACCGTTACCCTTTGCAGGTCGTGCGCGCTTCCGAAATCGCCAAAGACGCCGGCTTGCAATTCACCACCGGCACTCCCGGCTGCGTCCGCCACCTGCAAATGCTCCTCGCAAAGAATATTCAAGCCGGCCGCCTCATCGCTGGAATCACGCAAGCCGATCCAGGCAACTGGACCAGTTGGCCGCCTCACGAGCACGCCGCCCTGCTCGAAGAGATCTACGTCTATTTCGACATGCCCGACCCCGCCTACGGCATTCAGCTCGTCTATAGCGACACGCAAAATCCCGAGCTCGTCACCGTAGTTCGCGACGGCGACGCCGTCCTCATCCCCAGCGGCTACCACCCCAACGTTTCCGTTCCCGGCCATCGCATCTGTTTCCTCTGGGCCATGGCCGCGCATCGCGAAGTCGAAGACCGCCTCTTCGGAGTCGTCAACGTGCAGCCCGGCTTCAATCAAGGTCCCACCGGCCTCGAAGCCGGCCGCAAGCTATAGCCGCCCCGCCTCCATACAATGGATCCAGCGCGCCCAATTCCCCCGCCCGCAGCTCTCGCCGCCGATCTCACTTCCGCGCAAGTGAACGAACTCAGCCGAGCCTCAGCGTCCGCCCGCGTCGGCTATTTCCGCTGGGTCATCTGCGCGCTCCTCCTCTTCGGCGTCACAAAAAATTACATGGATCGCCAGTTGCTAGGTGTTTTTAAGACCACCTTACAACACGATTTCGGTTGGAACGATATCCAATACGGTCATCTCGTTTCTTATTTTCAAATTGCCTACGCCGCGGGAATGCTGCTGGTCGGCCGCCTGATCGATCGGCTCGGCACCCGCCT
>Ga0210410_10002582_pt1 | contig 16180 bp, 16 predicted proteins | sample IncBWC4MmetaG_FD_161058 | JGI IMG/M metagenome (GOLD analysis project Ga0210410, IMG submission 161058) | Forest soil microbial communities from Barre Woods Harvard Forest LTER site, Petersham, Massachusetts, United States - Inc-BW-C-4-M | ecosystem: Environmental > Terrestrial > Soil >... | reverse complement strand
GATAGGCAACCGCCAGTGCTGTCAAGAATTCTTTGCCGGATCGCCCCGCGTGCTCGCACGCGGCCAAGACCGCTCCAACGTTGTCCGACGGGTGACACAGCGACACCGGACCAAGATAGCTGTCCATTAGGTCGACGTACCGCTCCAGTGCCTTGTTGGCCGAAGCTGCAAAGATGAGGTTGGCATTCCCGCCGCCGATCAAAGTGCATCGTGCGTCCGAACCGCCGAACTGTTTGGCCTGTTCCACACAGGCCACCGTCGGAGCCGCGCCGAGACCGTTGATCGCGCATGCCAAGGAATCGAGAACGCTCACTTTCAGGCGTTCCCGCCTCTCGGGAGTAAGATCCTCGTATCTCGTCCTGTACGAGAACATCGCTATTCCCTGCGCTTGGCTTTCGCCTGTGATAATCGGCTTATGCTTCGCTGCATAGAGACCGGCGGTTTGGCCCACAGCTTGAACTGGAACTCCTGACTGCAGACGAGGATCACTCTTGGGGCCTGCACCTTGCTCGCTCATCGAGCTTTTACCTCCTGCACGACGCGGACATTTTGACTCCCGCCAAACTCGCCCAGGCAGCGACCTTCGCGCTGCCAGCGTCGGTTTTGACGACACCTCGCGGCCGAGTTGTCGCAGAAATTTTATTCCTGCTAAATCGGATTCTCCTCGAAAAGGCGGGCAACGAGGACGGAATCGAGATACGCTCGAACCTCAACGATCGTGCCATTCACAAATCGACATACCCAGCAATACCGGTTGTCGAACCTAAAACCGTTTTTGGCGGTGGCGTCGGAATGCAGCTCGACCACCGCCCAGTCACCGCTTACGAGCGCATGTTCTACATTCAACTCTGCGCCTTTCGGTAGAACCTTGGCCAGCTTTTCAAATGTATGTGCGAGGAACTCGGCCTTGCTGTGATAGTGACCGGCAAGAGGATGCGTTCCCTCGACGATCCAGTCCACGGTGTCCGCGACATGGTTGAAGAACCCTTTACCATCTCCGGATTCCAGATTTTTGAAGATTTCGCGAACGTAAGCGGTGCTCAACTCCTGAGTTACACCAGGTCGTGCTGCAGTAGACATTTCTAGGGGACCTCCTTTAAATATTTTGATCCTCCCACCAAAACACCGTTTAGCAGATTGCCTAAAGAAACGCAATACAGGGAATCTAGTGGGCTGGCAGCTTCTGTCCGCTCAGGGCAGCCTTCAACGGCCGCTGTAATAATCATCTCGCACAATCGGAACAGGCCATTTAGCCGAAGGTAAGAGAGGAACCAGTGTTGTTCGGGTTCTGGAGTTAGAGAGCCGTGCCAGTGACCGTGTGGCGGGAAACTTGGAAACTGACCCACCACCGGTTTTCGCGCGGCGTCCGAGACGGAATCTCAGCGATCTGACAACTGAATGTGATTTCCGTCCGGGTCCTTGCCATCGCACAGATAAAACATCGGCCCCAGCCGCACCTTTCCGAATTTCGCGCCACGCGCCACCAAAGTTTCGCGCAGCGCTGCGACGTCCGTGGCGCGGAAGACTATTTTCGGACCCTTCCGGCCGGGCGATGGCGTACCGGAATGCAGCGCAATCGATGTACTGCCAACCGCGAATTCCCGCAAGCCTTTTCCCTCGGAGATTCGTTTCAGGCCGCGTACTTCGCCATAAAACTTACTCATCTTGTCGATTTGCCCGGTGAACAGAATCACAAGCGCCATTTCCATTTCGGAGATTCCTTCGTGATGCAAAACTAATTTTGCGAGGAGCCCTTTGCGACTGCCCCAACGCTTCCATTTTCAGTTGCCGCGCGGGCCTTTTTTCCCTCCGCCATTACCTTTTCAACTTCATCTGCCGAGCGCGGCAAGCGCTGCGTCAGCAAAACATATCCCGTCGCGGTGATGAGCACGTCGTCTTCAATGCGCACGCCGATTTTTTCTTCGGGAATATAAATGCCCGGCTCCATGGTGACCACCATTCCGGGCACCAGAACCGCGGCGGGATCACCAGCGTCGTGAACATCCAGTCCCAAATGATGGCCCAGCCCATGAATAAAATATTTTCCGAGCGGCTGGCCGTGCAAATCCTTGCCGTGCGTGTTGATATAGTCGTACGAAATCTGATACAGATTTTTTCCGTCCTGCGAGCGCGTAATGCGCACGCCCGGTTTCAACGCGTCCAGCGCCGCTTGCTGCGCTCCATACACGATGTCGTAAATTTCGCGCTGCCGCGCCGTGAATTTTCCATTCGCCGGAAGAGTGCGCGTAATGTCCGCGGTATAGCCGGAGTACTGCCCGCCTACGTCGAGCACGACAATGTCGCCATCTTCAATTTTCGCGCCAACTTTATCGTAATGCAGCACCGTGGAATTAAATCCGGCGCCGACAATCGGCGAATACGCTTCCGTTTCGCAGCCACCTTCCTGATGTATCTTCACCATGCGCGCGGCAATTTGATATTCCATCAAGCCGGGACGCATGGTGCGCATGGCGTCCAGTTGCGCGTCCACGGAAAGCTCTATCGCGCGCGTCAGCAGCGCCAGCTCGCCCGCGGACTTAATTTGCCGCAGCGCGCCGATTTGCGGTTCCACCTGCGCGAGTTTCGCGCCGGACACAGTCTTGTTCAGCCAACCCACCCAGTTCTGGAAATGCGGATATCCCGCGTCATTGCTTCCCGGCAGAATCGTATAAAAGGTTGGATAGTTTTTTGCGAGCTGCTGAAGATCCGTCGCCAGCTTCGTGAAATTGCGAACTTCGCTGAATCCGACTTTCTCCTGCACGCCGGCATCATCCGGCCCGATGCGCGGCCCGTTCCACCGTTCCGTCGCCAAATTCCGCGCCAGCAAATAAAGTATTTCCTTCGGCCCGCTCCAACCCTTCGCTTCCGCTCCCTCCGGAATCAACAGCAGCGCTGCGCCTTCCTCGTTGTGTCCGGTCAAATAATAAAAATTATTTTCCTGATTAAAAACGTAAGCCTCGCTAGCGCTTTCCTTTCCCGTATAACCGAAAATCACAACCGGCGCGTTCACCTGCGCCCGCAGACGCGCTCTTCGCGCCGCATATTCGCTGTTCGGCTCGCGCTGACGAACCTGCGCGCGCGCCACTGGCGCAAACGTCATCGCCCCCGCCCAGAGAAAGATCGCGATTTGTGCCGAAATTCTGATGGACGACACTAGAAGTTTCGACATCATGGAAGAGCGCCGGTTCATTTGTAGCCTCGCGTTTTTGGTGTTAACTCGTGGTGCCGTTTCAAGCTCTCGACATACCCGAAGATTGCGTCCTTTGCCATCCTCCGCACTTCGGTCAGCGTGCGACCACGAGTCACGCAACCCGGCAGCCCAGGAACTCTAGCGGTAAATCCGCCTTCTGGCTCAGGACGAATCACAATGTTGAAGTTGCCCTTGCGTGTTTTCATGGTTCGTCGGCATTCTAACTGAAATTCAGAGGAAACCATCGAACGAGGTTGTGCAAGTAGCGCCTTGGCTTTTCGGTTTGCAGCCTCAGTGATCCTCTTTAACAGGCTTGATGCCGCCCCAATCAGGAATCAGTACGTTTCGTTCGATATCCTCCGCCCAGCACGCACTGCCAGGACTGAAAAGTGAAAGTTCCAGCCTTTGCTTAGTAGCGTTGGACGAACCGAACTCAACCAAGAAGGACTGACCGTCCTGGGCATTCACATACGTGACGTAATACTTTCCCCGATGAATCCCCTTGAGATGAAAATTGCCGTCCTTGTCGGTGGAAGTCGTCAGCACAATTGGTCCTTTACGTCCGCAATTTGTTTCGGGACCAATTGCCGTAGGAGAAGAATCACGGACGATAAGTTTGGCGTTTGCGATCGGTCGGGCAGGCCATGCTTTAGCTTCGCTTTCCATCAAGACTCCGCGAGTGCCTGCGGTCCGGTAGATAACACAACTATTTTCACAGGCTGCGACAGGCGCAGCTCGCACGGCCAAAGTTATTGCTGCCATCCCCAGAAGTAACACGAGACGCTGGCGCATTTTGTGAAATACCCCCCGTTCGGAAATTCTACTCTGACAGTAACCCCTCTGAGCGTTGGAGTCTCAAGTGCCTCGGGGCGTTGCCTTGTTGCTCTGTCCCGTTCTGGCACAGTACGTCCAGTCCATTACTACCACTACCTCCGTAAGAATTTTTGGTATCGATGCTCTATACGCTCGCCGCTACCCTCCGCTTACTATCCCATTGGGAAGTTACTCACTCGCGTCGATTCATTTGCGGTGAACATTAAATGCGCATCACGAGTAACAGTTTTTCTACCATCAAAATTGGCGTCATCGTGACCATGATCCTGATCATCGTCGCGATTACCGTTCCCGGCCTGCTTCGCGCCGGCGGCGCCCAACAAGAATCTTCGGCCATCGCCACGCTGAAAATGCTGAACATGGCCTGCGCGGAATATTCCACAACATTTGGAAGTTATCCGTGGGCGCTAACCGATTTACAAAAAGGACCGAACGGCGGCCTGAGCAGCACTGCCGCGGATTTGATTGACACGAGCCTGGCAACCGGCACGAAAGACGGCTACGTCTTCACTTACTTGCGCGGAGTGGCCGGCGCCGGATATTCAATTTCGGCGCGGCCCGCTACAGCAAATCAAAGTGGCGCGCGCCATTTTTTCACAGATCAATCCGGCACAATCCGCTTTGCCATCGGAGAAGACCCCGGCGTTTCCAGCGCGCCCATCCAGTAAAGTTTAGTTCAGCAACTTTCCGAATTCCTGGGCACGCCAACTCTTCTCCATCCTGCTTACTACGCGGGATGAATCTCTAGACTGGCGTAAGTTTTAGCCGCGCGATTTCTGCCGGATATTTCTCTCCAAAATACGCACAATTCACTTCAAAAATAGATAGAATGGGCGCGCATCAATAGCCTTAGGAGGAAACATGTCGAAAGTGAAGCTCTACGCGGGCGTGGTTGCGCTCTGTCTGCTGGCGGCCATGCCGCTGACGGCGCAAGCGCCAAGCATGTCGGATATGTACGCGAAAATTAAAGCCGAAGAAACAAATAATTCCAAAATTATGTGGATCATTCACGAAGTGGCCGACGTGCACGGGCCGCGCGTGACGGGCACTCCGGGCCTGAAAGCCGCCGACGATTGGGCCGTCGCAACCATGAAATCGTGGGGGCTGCAGAACGTACATCTCGAACCATGGCAATTCCAACCGCCCAGCGCCGCTGCTCCCGCGCCGGGCTGGGACAATCTTCTGCTGCAAGCTGACGCGGTAGCGCCATTTCACGGACAAGTGATCGTGAAGCCGCTCGCGTGGACGCCGGGCACGAATGGCGTTGTTACCTCATCAGTCGTAATACTGCTTCCGCCAGGACTTGGCGGAGTTGCCGGACCCGCTGCGGGCCGCGGCGGACGGGGCGGACGAGGCGGAACAGACGCACCGCCACCACCAACCTGCGAAGAAACAGATTGGGCAGCGCCACCGAAACCTGCCGCACCAGAGCCAGTTCCCGGCGTGATGCCGACGAAAGAAGAGCTAGACGCATATTTGAATTCCATGAAATCGAAAGTTGCCGGACACATCGTGATGGTCGGCAAACACGTTGAGATCCCGGAGAATTGCTATCCGGCTCCACTGCGCAGAACCGAGGCGCAGTGGAAGGAGCAATTCGATCCGAACAATCCGAACGCCGGGCGCGGGCGAGGCGGGCGTGGGCCAACTCCACCTGAGGGAAAATTGACGGCACAAGAAGTAGCGCGCGCCGTGGACAATTTCCTGGTCGATAATCACGCAGCCGTGCGCATCAATGATGCCGGCCGTCTGTATGGATTGATCATCGCGCAGCAAGCGAACTACTACGACATCACGCGGGTAGTTCCCACGCTCATCATGCGCAACGAAGATTACGGACGAATTTACCGCATCATGACCGAAGATAAATTGCCCGTTACGTTGAAAATCAACATCCAGAATAAAATTTATCCGGAAGGGAAAACTTCCTACAACGCCATCGGAGAAATTCCCGGCACGGATAAGGCCGACGAAGTCGTGATGCTCGGCGGTCACTACGATTCCTGGCATGACGCCACCGGCGCAACCGATAACGGCATCGGCTCCAGCATGATGCTCGAAGCCATCCGCATTCTGCAGTCGCTCGGAGTGAAGCCGCGCCGCACCATTCGCGTGGCGTTGTGGAGCGGCGAGGAAGAAGGATTGCTCGGCTCGCTGAATTACGTGAAGCAGCACTTCGGCAGCGCGGAAGATCCGAAACCGGAATTCGCTAAGCTGGATTGCTACTTCAACATCGATTCCGGCACCGGCAAACCACGCGGCGCTAACATTTTCGGTCCTCCAACCGCCGCCGATATGCTTCGTCCGATGATAATGCCGTTCGCCGACTGGGGATTCTCCGGGGTTAGTGCCCCTCCCCGCCCCAGCGGGGACTTGCCGGACACCCGCCGCCAGACGGGCGGAACGGACAGCACGTCATTTAACAATGCCGGGCTACCGGGAATCAGCCTCAATCAGGACGGATTCGACTACAACTCCTTCACCCATCACACTAACTACGACACCTACGAACGCATTTACGAAAATGATGTTCGTGAAGGCGCCGTGGAAATCGCGTCAGCCGTTTACGCGATGGCTATGGCGGATGAAATGGTTCCGCGCTTCTCCAAGGCGGATATGCCAGTGCCAGTGCCCGAACCCGGACCGGGAAAAACTGCAGTTCCTCGTCCAAAGCCAGCGGGAGGAACCGCGCCGGCAGCAAAGCCCGCCGCCAAACCAACGGCGAAGCCGGCAAGTAAGTAGAACCATTTCGCTAACCATTCGCAGCAAATAGTTCGCAGCGAATGGTTAGCAAGAAATGAATGGCAAGCAACGGTAGCAAGAAATGGTTCGTAACAGGGCACGGCTTCAGCCGTGCCGTAACGCAGAGAAATAAGGGGTTTTAACCCCTGCACAAAAACCAATATGCGAGCCGGGAGCCAACTCTCGACTCGCATATTTTTTTGCGGTAGCCTGCCCGCATGGATATCGAATGGGTCAGACAGCATTGCCTTTCGCTTCCCTACACCACCGAACAAATCCAATGGGGCAACGACCTGCTGTTCAAAGTCGGCGGCAGAATGTTCGCCGGAATGCCGCTGGAGCCTGCTCGCGTCTGGCTTTCGTTGAAGGCCGACCCCGAAGAATTTGTGGAACTCGTCGAGCATCCCGGCGTGATTCCCGCGCCCTATATGGCGCGCGCAAAATGGATTGCGATCGAAAATGAGCGCGCTCTGCCGCGTAGCGAGGTGTTACGCCTCATTAGCAAATCATACGAAATGGTGTTTGCGAAGCTGACCAAGAAATTACAAGCGGAGCTTGCGGCGGGAAAGAAGAGCAAGACTGGCGGAGCTCGCTCAAAACCCAAGCCGGCGCCGAAAGGCTTTCGTCCGCGCAAGAAGGGACCGAATAAATGATTTACGATTTCCTAATCGAGACTTACGAAACCGAGCGCCTGAAAGTCCTAAGCGTCTGGAGCGAATTTGCTGACGCCGACCTGCCCGTGCGTCCGCGCGCCGGCGATCCACGAGGGCGCAGCGTCCTCGAACAAATGGTCCACCAATGCATGAGCGAAGATCTATGGTTCCGCACCATGCTGGGAATTGACGTGAGCGCTCCGCCGCTGCCGAAATCCGAAACGCGTTTGGAATTCATCAAGCAATATGCGGGAGATAGCGCCAAGCGCCTGGCAGTTCTGCGCGAAAAGCCTGCACCGTGGTGGGAAGAAATCGTTTCGTTCTTCGGAGTGAATCGTTCGCATGCCTGGGTAATCACTCGCCGCATCGCGCACACTTCGCATCATCGCGGCCAACAAATGGCCATGCTGCGCATGTTGGGCCACTCGCTGCACAGTAATTACGGCCCTACTTCCGATACCGGTGGCCTTCCATCAAATAAAGCGCCGACAATTTACGCTTACCCCGGCGTCGATGAATTGCTGGCCGGCGAATCCGCGGGCGGCAAGAAATCGCATTTGCCTGGCCCGGGCGAAAAGCCCGTTACAGAACGCCCAACACGCGCTTAATCGCTCAAGCCAGTTCATCAGTGATTCGTAACAGGGCACGGCTTAAGCCGTGCCGTAACGGAGAGAGAGAGCAAAAGGCGTTTTAACCCCTGCCGTTGAGAGGTTACAGATTCGAGCAGTAACGTCAAAATCCCGGCGAGCCGCTCGCCGCAGGACGCGGTTCCGGCGGAACCGGAATCGATCCAAATCGCAGCCGCTCAAAATAAGCCTGACCGAGCGACATAACGCCCGTATACAAATATCCCCAAACAAAAAGCAGCAGGAATGGAATCGTCGCGTAATTTTCATTCTTGAAAGCGTAAAAAACCGTGGCCGCGAAATAAAGTCCCAGGCCAACTTCCGCATAGGGCAGCCAGCCTCCGCGATTGCGATAAGAAAGTATCGACCAGCTTCCCTTCCGATTCGGAGTCTTGGAAACTTGCGCTTCTTCTTTTGCGATGTCGTGCCCGGGAATATTCGCAAGCGTCACTCGCGCAGCGGCCATGTTGTATTTCGGCGTGCGCACAAATTCAGATTTCTTTCCCCACAGCGCCTCGATCACCGCCACCGCGTTGCGAATTGAAATCCCAATTCCAATGGCCATCACAAACGGCATATACAAAAATGTTTTCTTCCATGATTTCGGATACAGATTACGCTGCGCTACCAGATAAAAACTCGAAATGGAACACGTCGAAGCCAAAAACAGCGGCAGATCGATTACCAACATCTGAAATGTGCCCTGATAAAACCGCACGATCATTGCCGGCAGCAACATCGTGGAAAGCACCACCATCAGCGGATAGCTGATGTTCGCGGTCAAATGGAAAAATGCTTCGGCCTTCACGTGCCACGGCTGCTCGGAGCGCATCACCCGAGGCAGAATTTTCTTGGCCGTCTGCATCAAGCCCTTCGCCCAGCGCGCTTGCTGCGATTTGAAGGAATTCATTTCCACCGGCAATTCGGAAGCGCATTCGATGTCCGGCAAATAGAGGAAATGCCAGCCCTTCAATTGCGCGCGATAAGAAAGATCCGTGTCCTCGGTGAGCGTATCGTGCTGCCAGCCGCCGGCATCCTCAATTGCGGTACGACGCCAGACGCCGGCGGTGCCATTGAAATTAAAAAACGAGCCGCGCCGCGAACGCGCCCCATGCTCAATTACAAAATGCCCGTCCAGCAGAATATGTTCCACCTGCGTGAGCAGCGAATAGTCGGAGTTCAGATACGTCCAGCGCGTCTGCACCATCGCAATTTCTTTGTTCGTGAAATACGGCAGCGTGCGGCGCAGAAAATCCAGCGACGGCAGAAAGTCAGCGTCAAAAATCGCGATGTATTCGCCCTTCGCAACTTTCAATCCTTCAGAAAGCGCGCCCGCTTTGTATCCTTCGCGATTCGTGCGATGCAAATAGGAAATCGGCATGCCCAGCGCCTGAAAACGCTCCACGCACGCGCGTGCAATCGCGCAAGTTTCGTCGGTGGAATCGTCCAGTACCTGCACATCCAGCAATTCCGGCGGATAATCAAAATGCGAAACCGCTTCCACCAGCCGCTCGATCACGTAGCGCTCGTTATAAATCGGCAACTGCACGGTCACGCGCGGCCATTCGGAAACTTGCGGCGGCGGCCCCGGCACATTCTGCCGGTACTTATAAAAATTGTAGACCATCACGTAGCGGTGCATTCCATAAAGCGCCAGCACCACCAGCACAATAAAATACGGAATCATGATGGCCAGATCGAATCCATTCAGTTGATACATTCCGCGAAATGGATTGCTGTGCGGGTCCGTCTGCCGGTGCCAATATTTGGAGACAAAATTCTGGAAGAGCAAGAGAATCGACGCGGCGCGTGGCAGAAGGTTTGGGAAGTAGTTAGTGATGGTGGCCACGGTTCGTCTTTAGCTGCGAATCATAATTTGGATGCACGACTGACCACTGTCGACGCGCTGGCAGGGATGGGGGTCCTTCATGCCAGACGCCGGATTACGAAAGCAGCACTATTATAAGGGGTGCTGAGGGTGTGTCAACGGTTCGATGAGCTGCCGACCGGGAGCCCAGGGCGGCCAAATTTCGACACCCAAGGTTTTGACGATGCGTGCCCCCACCCCGGGGGTCGTTAGTGATGTATGTGCTAATAAAGGACTTACAGCGATCTGGCGCGCATGTATGTGCTAATAAGGGAGTTAGTTAAGAAAACGGGCGTCAATTTCGCAGTCGATCTTGGTGCGTTTGTAGCGTTTTCAATAACTTACGGTATCAGCACAATTTTTCCGTAAGCTCCCGGTTCCATTACTTCCTTGTGCGCTTGAACAGCATCCGCCAGCGGAAGTTCTTTGCCCACCACCGGGTTCAGACTCTCGTTCATAAGTCCGGCGTGAATGGCCGCGTGAATTTGCGACATTTCCTCCGCCGGCACATTCCACAACATCACCGCGTAGATGGCGCCTTCGCGTTGCATCAAATCCCGCGGAGTAATTTGCACGTCGCCGCGGCTTCCCACGATTACAACTCGTCCGTGCGGCGCAAGCATTTTCAAATCATTCCCCAAATTTATATTCGCCAGCATTTCGATGATGATGTCCGCGCCGTGGCCATCCGTGAGTTTCGCGATTTGCGCGGCGAAGTCCGGCGCTTTGTGATCCAGCACAAAATCGGCGCCTTCGCGTTTTACCAGTTCGCGTCCGCGATCCGTGCCCGCGGTTCCAATCACGCGCATTCCCGCGGCATGCGCAAATTGCACCGCGGCGGTGCCCACGCCTCCGCTCGCTCCGTGAACCAGAACCCATTCATTCGCTTTGGATTTGCCGACTTGAAAAAGCGCGCGATATGCTGTGGCATAGGGAATGTGCAGCGCCGCGCCCTGCGAAAACGAAATGCGATCCGGCAACGCGTGCGCATCCGTCGCAGCCACAACCGCAAATTCCGCATACGTTCCCGTGACGCTGCCAGAAAGATACACGCGGTCTCCGGCTTTCCACCCAGTAACATTCGGCCCGACAGATTCCACCACGCCCGCACCGTCATTTCCCGGCGTGTAAGGCAACGCCGGTTTCCGCGCGTAATTCCCGGAGCGCATGTAAGTATCCGCAGGATTCACGCCCGCCGCTCGGACGTTTATGAGAAGTTGGCCGGGCCCGGGCTTCGGCTGCGGCGCGTCTTCCATTTTCATGACTTCCGGCGCGCCGAATTCGTGCACAACTATTGCGTTCATGATTCCTCCGAACAATCTTCGCGGAACAGTGTGAAATTACGCGCTGGCCGATTTCTCGTTGACCAATTTCGCAGTCATGGTGATTTCCGCCTTCAACAAACGTGAAATCGGGCATCCCGCCTTGGCATTCGCGGCCACGGTATCAAACTTGGCCTGATCCACGCCGGGAATATACGCGGCAACATCCAAATGCACTTTCGTAATTGTGAACCCCGCTTCCAGTTTTTCCATCGTCACCGACGCGGTCGTCTCCAAACTTTCCGGAGTAATCCCCGCCGCTCCCAGTTGACCGGAAAGCGCCATGGTGAAGCAGCCCGCATGCGCCGCGGCAATCAGCTCTTCCGGATTCGTGCCCTTGCCATTTTCAAATCGCGTGGAAAAAGAATACTGCGCGTTGGAAAGTGTTCCGCTCTCCGTGGAAATATTGCCTTTCCCTTCTTTCAGTGAGCCTTTCCAGATTGCAGAAGCTTTGCGTAGCATTTTCGTGTTTCCTCCTCGTGGGTTGGATGAGCTATAGCGATAAAAAGCTACATGGTCAGGTCTTGGTGAACATGGTTAGGTCTTGATGAACATGGTTAAACGTTCAGTGTGAGTGTTGCGGACGGAACAAAACCCGGGCCGGCCGGCGGCAAATCGGAAACGGGCGTGGTGCGCACCACAGCGCGGTACATCGTGTCGCGCTCGAAAGGCACGCGTCCTGCCGCGCGGATCAGCCGCTCGAGTTCGCTGCGTGGAGTGAACTGTTCGGTCGTCGCTCCGGCGTCGTGATAAATTTTTTCTTCCACGATGGTGCCGTCGATGTCATCCGCGCCAAAACGCAACGCGATTTGCGCGATGCGCGGAGTCAACATCACCCAATACGCTTTGATGTGATCGAAATTATCCAGCAGTAAACGCGAGACAGCGATGGCGCGCAAATCATCGAAGCCGGTCGTCTTCGGCAAATGCGCAAGCGCAGTATTTTCCGGATGAAACGCCAGCGGAATAAATGTTTGAAAGCCGTGAGTATCGTCCTGCAATTCGCGCAGCAGCAAAAGATGCTCGACGCGCTCTTCTTCGTTTTCAATATGGCCGTAAAGCATGGTGGCGTTGGAGCGCAATCCAATTTCATGCGCGATGCGCGCAATTTCCAGCCACTGTTTGCCGGAAGTTTTGTGGTCGCAAATAATTCTGCGCACGCGGGGATTGAAAATTTCCGCGCCGCCGCCGGGAAGTGAATCCACTCCGGCTTCTTTCAGCGCGACCAGAACTTCACGCACGGAAAGTTTGGCGATGCGCGAAAAATATCCGACCTCCACCATGGTGAACGCTTTCAAATGTATCGTGGGGCAGCGCTGCTTCAGTCCGCGAATCATATCCAGAAAATATTCAAAGGGCAGATCCGGATGCAGCCCGCCAACCATGTGAAATTCCGTGGCTCCGGCGCGAACGCCTTCCGCGGCACGTTGATAAATTTCATCCAGTGCAAAATTGTAGGCGCCCGGAGCATTGGGATCGCGTCCGAAAGCGCAAAGTTTGCAATGCGCCACGCAAATGTTTGTGGGATTGATATGCCGATTCACATTGAAGTAGCAAATATCCTCGTGACGCTTTTCGCGAATGTGATTGGCCAGCCAGCCAACAGCCAGCAAATCCGGCGAGCGATAGAGCATCACTCCATCAGCCGCGCTTAGACGTTCGCCGGCCAAAACTTTATCGGCGATTGGACGCAGACGGGCGTCAGTGATTTGAAGTTCGCTGGTGAGAGAAGTGGTCATATTCGCTGAAACGGATGAAAGCTACGTCGCGGACACCCAAACCGCCGCGCCCCAGAACAAAAAGAACAGAACACTAATATAGCCGTTTATTGTGAAAAACGCAGCATTCAGGCGGCTGAGGTCGTTCGCGGAAACCATGGAGTGTTCCCACACCAGCATTCCCGCCACAACTGCGATGCCCACCCACGCCGGCCACGGAAGCGCGAAGCTTTGCGCGAGCCACACCAGCAGCGCGATCATTACGACGTGCATCGCTCGCGCGATGATCAGCGAACGCGCCACTCCGAAACGTTTTGGAATACTGAATAAATCCACGCGCCGGTCGAAATCGACATCCTGGCAGGCATAAAGCACGTCAAATCCGCCGACCCAAAGTGTTACGGCCGCGCAAAGGATGAGCATTCGCAAATCCAGTGATCCGGCAATGGCGATCCACGCGGCGGCTGGAGAAATTCCCAAACAAAATCCCAGAACAATGTGCGACCAGGAAGTGAATCGCTTCGTGTACGAATAAAATGCGAGCACGCTCAGAGCGACAGGAGAAAGTTCCAGCGCCAGCCGATTCAATCTCCACGCGGCCACAACGAGAAGCGTTGCCGCGCAAATCGTGAACGCCCACGCAAATGGAATTGTGAGCGCTCCGGTAACTAACGCGCGATTTCGCGTGCGCGGATTTTCGGCGTCATAGCGCAAATCCGCGATGCGATTAATGGTCATCGCGAAGGAACGCGCCCCAACCATCGCCACAACGATCCACGCAATTTGCTGCCAGGTGGGCCACGCCGGCGCGCCCGATGCAACATGCGCAGTCCGCGCGGCAAGCAGCGCAGCGGTCAGCGCAAAGGGCAGCGCGAAAATGGAATGCTCGAACTTAATCATTTCGAGCACTGTGCGGATGCGGCTAGTGGTCATATGCTGAATCGAATCTTTTATCCCTACACGACTACGCTTCGCGCGCGCGGGATTTCGCGCCACCTTCCCATCGAAATTGCTTTTCCTGCGGAAGATCAATCTGCGCCAACGCGCGGCAAACAAATTGCTCCACCAAATGGTCAATGGTTTGCGGCGAATAATAAAACGCCGGCACCACCGGCATCATCACCGCGCCGGCTTCTTGCGCACGCAACATATTTTGCAAATGCACGCGGCTCAGCGGAGTTTCGCGCAAGCAAAGCAGCAGCGAACGGCGTTCTTTCAAACAAACATCGGCGGCACGCGCCAACAAATCGTCGCTCGCTCCATTCGCAATCGAAGCAAGCGTGCTGGCTGAGCACGGAATCACGATCATCGCGTCCACGGAATAGCTACCCGAAGCGATGGACGCGCCGATATCTTTATTCGCGAGCAGCTCAATTTTCGAGGCGCGCGTGCCGCTCAGCAACGCCGGAAGTTGCTTGGCATCGGCCGCGCTTACGCCAAGTTCCTGCGCCAGCAGCCGTTGCCCCGCTTCCGTAATCACAAGATGCACGCGCGAAACGCGCTCGTCGGCTTCCAGCAGACGCAGCGCCGTGCGCGCCAGCACAGCTCCGGACGCACCGGTGACGCCGACAGTGATGACCTTGCCCAATGACTGCTCCTTGAAGAACTGCGCAGGGAAGACTATTTCAGTCTAGGCGGGCGGTTTCGGCAAAGTCAAGGAAGACGCAGCGGCCTCGAGGCTCACTCCACGACCATGCTTTTCAAGAAGGCCTCATAGTCGGCTTTGGCATCCTTGGCGACAGAGTCCGCAAAGTCCAGAAGCACAAGATAGTAGAGAGTCCCATCGAGGCGGTGAATTCGATCATTTGGCCGGGAATAAGTGGTCTTGTCTTTGCCGGGAGCTGGAGGAGCAGAAGGCTTTTCAAACAGCAAGCCGGGGAATTCAGGGCTTTGTCTTTGGAACACGATCACAATAGCGTGACCGCCGCCTTCATCCGCGTAAACGGTCGGCTTATCGTCCCCGAAAGCGAGACATTCTTCGACTGGGCACACGGGTGCCGCTATTGGTTTCGGCGATGAACCGGGCATTAGCGATTTGACGAAATCGGGTAACGTTTCGCCTGCTCTAGGCGCGCGCATGAAGAGAAGAATATTCGGCGTGACGCCGCCAGTTTTTCCCGGATGCGGGCCCGTTTGAAGTTGGACTGTACTGATTCCGTTCAGGAGGTCTCCCAGTTTCGATTTCCAGGTACTTGTGAAAGAAACGTGAACGCCGAACATCGTGTTTGTAAGCGAGAAAGTCGAACCCGGGTCTTCACCGAGCCAGATTGCTTCCGAGGAATAATTCTTCTCGGGATCCGGAGAAACAAAAAGCTTCCGCGCCGCATCGACAATAAAATCGCGCTCTTTTGAAGGGTCCCCATTCAGTTTTGTAATGTATGCGCCGGCGCGAAGAACGTGCGCCGGCATCTTCGTAGCGTATGCACAATAAAGATAGTTGTCCCAGAATCCAGCCGAAAGCCGGTCCCACTTTGAGGAGCTTTCAATAGCGAGAAGCCTAACCATACCCTGCTTCAGTTCAAGAGTCTGGCACTGTAGGTTTCCGAGAAACCATTCGGACCGGTAATCATCCGGCGCCAACTTTTGCGCCTTCGCCAGGACGCTTGTAGCGAGGTCGTGAGATCCACTCACATCAGCGTTGTAAGCATAGGTGGCAACGAGACCAGTTAGCAGCTCAAGTTCTTCGTTCCCTGGCGCCGAATTGTCAGCTTTCACAAGTTTATCGAGGCTGGTCTTGAGCAGGGCGGCGACCTTCGTCCTTGGAGTTTCAAATTTCCACGGATCGTGCCAGATCTTTACCATGTCTTCTACGCCGCTCACGTCGGAAAACACCTTCAGTACGGAGGCATCCTGAGGCAGTTTTTCTCTGTGAATATCCCTAAGACTGGCCATCGCCGGAGTGCCAGCAAACAAAATCGCGAAAAGGGCAAGACCTCTCCAGAACTGCTTTAGAGTCCTGAGATTTCGCACGGGTGCCTCCTCGGAATATGCGCAAAGTAAGACGGTGCGAGTCTAGGCGGGCGGTTTCGGCAAAGTCAAGGAACGGCCGTACGTTGCAATAGCCCAAAGTGGGAAGCGGATAGTGCTGAATGGGACTGTTTTCGTCGAAACTAGTCGGTAACCTCAAGCTATGCCTAAAAAAGCGAATGCCCTGCGGGCTCGTAAGCGGCAGACGAATAAGCAGACGCTGGCTAGCGTAAGAAAAGAGATGCGTCAGCCGCGCAAAAC
>Ga0210410_10002581_pt1 | contig 16181 bp, 26 predicted proteins | sample IncBWC4MmetaG_FD_161058 | JGI IMG/M metagenome (GOLD analysis project Ga0210410, IMG submission 161058) | Forest soil microbial communities from Barre Woods Harvard Forest LTER site, Petersham, Massachusetts, United States - Inc-BW-C-4-M | ecosystem: Environmental > Terrestrial > Soil >... | reverse complement strand
GCTGTTTTGCCGTCCCTCAGAGCCCTTTTTCCTCGTGCAAATCCTCCCGCTCCTCTGCATAGACGGCAACCCCCACTAAAATCAGCCCATTAACCCCTCTTCGCACGTGACCTTGCGAAACCGCTGCGCGCTCTCGCGCGCGCGTTGACTGGACGTTTCTCTTTGAAGTATGCTTGCTCTCAGCTGTACACAAGTTTCTTCGAGCAGTGCATCATGAACACCTTCCACGGAAATTCAGCTCGAATACTCGCCTCACGAAAGGAGTGTTAGGTGTTATGCCCAGAAAAATCGATCCGCTGAATAAAAAGCAGTACGGTTCGGTAACGGCAATGCTAACGGTGACCGACGTGAAAGCGGCAGCCGACTTTTATCAAAAGGCATTCGGCTTTGCCAAACGGGGGATCATGAATGGCCCAGACGGAAAAGCGATCCATGCCGAGCTGACACTCCGAGGCACGACATTAATGTTGGGTCCGGAAATGGCGCAAATGGGTTCCCGCGCCGCGAAAACAATCGGCGCCTCACCGACGACTTTGTACCTGCTGACGGAGAACGCAGACAAGGTGGTTGCCAAGGCCGTAAAGCTCGGCGCTGCGCTCAAGGGACAAGTGATGGATATGTTTTGGGGCGACCGCTGTGGAACCGTTGTCGATCCCGAGGGATATACTTGGATGGTCGCTACCCACATTGCAGAACCCACACCTAAGGAAATGCAACGGAAGATGATGGAGCAAATAGCCAGCCAACAGACAGCCCGCGCTGCGAGTGCCTCCTGAGTGGCATAAAGCTCCGCAATCTTTCTTGTTCCAAACCGTTCCAGTCAGACTGGCGGGGGACCGGGCATAGACGCAATTTCAACAACAACCTCACTCCACAAAAGCAAGGCAGCTGGATCTCTTGAACTTTCTGCGTTCGCTCTAGTGTCGTGTCCCGGAAATAGGTCCGCATAGTTTCCAGCTCGCAAGAGCTTGTAGGGGAGGGGCTTTCCCCGCCTGAGTAGGTCGTGTGAATTGCTTGGCATTTCCGGGACACAATACTAAAGGCTGTCGAATAGGAAGGTCTGACACCATTGTATTTTTAAGAGCTAGCTCTGTGGATTCGCTGCCCGAGGGATTGCGGGTCTCCTTCTTATTGATGACTTACGTAACGATATTCGCTTCGCCCTTCGCAGACTGAAGAAGCACGCAAGTCGGCAGCCCAGCGCGATTCCGCGCGGGGGAGCATATTAGGTCGCTGAAGGATGACTCCCGAAGAAGCCAAACATCGGCAATTGACGATCGTTCGCGCCCAAGCCTACGCGGAACTATTCGGGCGCAAACCCGACGCCTTTTTCGCCTCCCACCAACTTAAGGGAGCAGCGGACGGCACGGACTTCATTGACGTGTTCGTCTACCCGATGGAGATGGAGGGCGTAGACGGCCCCATTTACGCCGCGGTCACCAATGGTATGTCGGACCAGCGGATGGCCGAGGGCGATGATCCTGGACAGCCGCGTCGCCGCGAGCTGATCCAGTACTTACGGAAATACACTCCTGGCTATGCCAAGCGGCTGCGAGACATGGCGTGGCTCCCCCTGCACGACGGATTCCTGCTCGACAGCCATCACAGTATCGCGTGGGACTGGCCCGCCGTCGAAGGCACGCCCTGGAAGAACGCTTTCTTCCTGTTGCCGCTAATTACCCCGCACGCCAAGTTTACGGTCGAGATTGAAGGAGAACCGATGTCATTCCTGTGGCACATCCCGATCTCCGACGAGGAGCGCGCGTTCAAGCAGCAACAAGGCTCCGGGGCGCTGCTGGATCGCATGCAAGAACTGCAGCTACCCTGGATCTTCGATGAGGCCAATCGTCCCGTGAGCGCTACGTGAAGCGCATCTTGCTGGGGCGAGTGCGGATGTAGCAATGTTGCGGGATGACACGCTACTTGATTCTCTGTTGTTTCGTAGGATTCTCTCCCGCCCTTTGCCCCTTGGCAAGAGGTGATAGAATTTTCCCAACCTTAACAGACCCGCCCCTAGTCCAACACAGTCTAGATCGGCGGACATCGGTTCGGTAATCGAGGACGGGGGAACGATGGCTATCAACCGTCATTCCAATAAAGTGGCACTCGTTAAAATCGCGCCAGGCCATGCCGCGGAATACTGGCCTCAATGTTTCAAGGAAGGCTACATCTGTGTTGGCTGGGACGACGTTGGCGATCTCAGGAGATTCGATTCAGAAGCGAACTTTCGGACGGTTTTTGAAAAGCACTATAAATCCGGCGGCAATTTGTCCGCGCCAGACGAAAGGCGAACGAGTTGTGGACTCTGACGAAATTACAATCAGGCGACAGAATTATTGCCAACAAAGGAATGGGAATGGTCCTCGCAGTTGGAGTCGTCAAGGAGCCGGGCTATGAGTGGCGACCGAATAAAGGCCGCAGCGAGTATTACCACACGGTCAGAGTCAAGTGGGACACATCCCTCGCCAGAAGGATTCGACAGCAGCCTTGGAGACAGACTGTAACCGAAGTCCCTTACGAGCTTTTTAAGAAGATCGCGGGACCCGCCGCGCTGTCGCGGAATTCAGTTCTGTCTCTACGCGATGGATGGGACGACCGCGGCGCGGTCCATAGGGGCTGGACCAATATTTCTGTCCGCGCAGGTTCTAAGGCGGAGAAGAAAGCCGCGGATGAAATTGAAAGAGCAGCCGGTTTTCAATCGGACTCCAAAACCCGCAAGGTTATTGAACTCCGCGCGATGGACCTTGTTAAAGCAAAATTTCGGGCCGCACATTATGAAGTCGAGGATGTCTCTGCCCGACATCCCTACGACTTCCTTTGCACTCGGGGCTCAAGGACCAAGTACGTTGAAGTGAAAGGAACACAGACCGATGGACGCACGGTTGTATTAACCGCCGGCGAGGTCACCTTTATTCATCGCAACAACCCAAATTGCGTACTGTGCGTCGTTCACGGAATCAGGATCAGCGGCGATAGCAAGCCAACCGCGTCAGGGGGTCAAATCAGCACCGACGACCCTGTCGATCTTGCAACTGGGGCTTTGAATCCAATCAGCTACATGTACGTGCGCGACAAAACGTAAGCATCTCACTTCAAATAAATCGATGGTTCCCATTTCTGGCGCCTCAGCCGTGCAAAGCGTTGGCACGGAGACAACTTCGACAAACCGGTTTCCTTTGGCTCTGAATCCTACTCGAAAGAGGAAAGAGGAGCTCATCGCTGAGCTGACCGCCGCCATGTTGTGGGCATCACGGGAATCGAGCAGAAGACTCTTGAAAACTCCGCCGCCTATCTCAAGACGGGGATTGCGATTGCGTAATGATCCCAGCACCGGGAGAAACTCACGAAGCGGCGTAATTGATTGCCCACAAACCGGCCGCCGGTCAGGTAAATGCCAGAGAATGAGGCATTTCTCGATAGCGGATTTGGCGCGCACAAATCATATGTTTCTGGGCTGGCTGCGAACAGCCCGGCGAACAGTACCTTTATTCGCGCATGTTTCAGTTCGATTTCCTGAGAAGAACCGTGACCGATAACTTTGGAGCGGCAAGCCGGAAGTAATAGCGCAAATCGGCTCTTCCGGCCAGAGACCGTCAACCGAGCGGAGCACTCGATGGTGCACCGGAAATGTCAATAAACGCGCTGGGCGACACGGTGAGAACTGGGGACGTAATGCGCCGCACATTTCCACTCCTGTTCGTGACGCTGGCATTCACCAGGAAAAGCGCTCGCTGACGATGCACTGCCAAGGTATGGCGTCCTTGCGAACAATCCCTGGAGGACACGGCAGCAGGACGGTGTTCACAATTGCACAGACCCCAGCTTTCGCCACCGCTAGTATGTCCGTGGTTGGAAACCAGACCGCTACTATGCAGACAAGTCTGCGCATCCCTAGATAGGCGTAGTCGACGAGCCGAGTTCCCGGTCTGCTCTTCCACTTTTCAAGTCGAAGCTTCGGAGGTAAAGAATGAAAGTCAAGATCGCGATGACATTTCTTGCGTTGTTCATGTTTGCAGGTGCTGCCGCAATAGCCGCTGCACAGGACACAACAAAAACCACCCACAAGAAGACACGGACGCTTACGGGCTGCCTTCAGAACGGCGACGACGCCAATGAATACAAGCTTACCACGGCGAAAGGCGGCACTTGGGAGATCAAGAGTGACACCGTCAAGCTCCGAGATCATGTAAGTCATACCGTCACGATTACCGGCGTAGTCTCAAACGCCACGCTGCATGGCGCGAAAGAAGACGTGAAGGACGAGGCGAAAGAGCATGGCATGGCTAAGGACTCCACCGAGCATGGTCACATGACTGTCACCCACCTGAAGATGGTCAACGACGGTTGCTCAAAGTAGAGTTCGTCATGCATTCTTGAATCCACGCCCTCCACTAGGCGAGTGGGAAAACGGCAAGGTCAGCTTTAGAGCCAGCGGAAACATAAACTTCTTCATCGTCCCTCACTCGTCGAGTAGGTAAGTGGGTTCGAGCGTGTGTCCCAGCACTCCGGCAATGTGGGTTAAGGCGAGTCTGGCGTCAGCTCGATGGCGACCCGGCCGCAGCGGAAATAACCGTGCGCACAGCAGGACCAACCGGCGCAGGACGTCCGCCACAGTTCCCGGGGACTGCCAAACTGCGCGGAAGTCGCGCAAGATACCAGACTTTGAGGGTTGGTTGTGGATTGGAAAAAGTTCACGTACTCAGAAGCAGACCCACATTCATCTCCCAGAGCCGCGTTTGCGGCCAGCGAAAGGCACTTGGACGAATACGCGAACTTATCGGGATTTGTAGCCTCTACTTCGGAAGGCGAACTGGGCGGGAGAGAACTTCAGAAGCTGTTTGCGCGCGCTAACGGATGGCCTTTAATCTTGGGACAAGATCACCACGGCCGTAGTCCACATCGGGAGACCGATCCCTGCGCACGCGATAACGTTGCGGATGCTGCCTTCTGGAATGAGAAGCGAGCCGAGCACGCTCACAATTATGGCCGTCCCCATAATGTAATAGCGAGGCGCTCTCAATATCCACGCTAGCGGAAGAAAATGCAGTCCGATGATGACTCCGAGGAACTGCGGGATTAGCGCGTAGCGGCCAAAGTGAGCGAGTGCCGCCACCGCGCCGGCGCCCAGCACCCATTCCGCGGCCGTGTCGATCCAAAAGAGAGGCGCGATAGACGCCCAGCGCTCGCGGTCGGCGGCGGAATTCTTATAGCGGCGAGCTATTCGTACACGCGACGCCGCCCAGCCAACAAGTAAAATTGCCATTACGCCGACCAACACCAGCGCGGCGGTCCTTGCGATAGGGACGAACACCGCGGCCCAAGACATCCAGGCACTGCCGAACACGGCGCCAACCATTGCGCCTCGCGCGCGACCCTTCAATCTGGCCACGCTGGATACCAGGGGCGTGCCGATGGCGATTACTGTTTGAGTCATCCGTTCCTCCAACCACACCTGGGCCCAAGTATCCGGTAACGCCCGCTAGATAAATATCGACGCATTTCCTTGCGCATCGAGATACATCGAAGGCAACGAGAAGATTAGAAATGCGGTGAGCCACCACGGAATAATGCAGGCGCCAAAAAGCGGAAGCCAGCACGCCAGGCTGAAAACAGTGCTGCGATGAAGCAAATAAACAGACAGGCCAACCCCACTCTCAGGGGACAAGTCAGAGTCCAAAATCTCGCTTTCGCTAAATCCGGCTTCAAAAAATACCCATATGTGAGCCCCGAACGGGGAACGAACATTGTGAAAGCCTGCCTTTGCCACAACCAGACTAAAAGAATGACTCCTATAGCAGCCAGAAAAGGCACAAGCATTCTGGTGCGGCGGAAGACGGCCCGATTGAGCCAACTAGCAGAGATGCCCAGAGCCACGCACCATCCCCCCAAGACGATCGGCAACGTATCCCACCCGTATTTCTCACCAATGACCATCGTGACCCAAGTGGCGCAGAGCCCCATGATAAATGGCACGATGGTCGAAAGGGCGATTTGTCCCGTCGTAGGTTTTTCAGGGGTCATTGTCTTGGCTGATTCTGCACAAATTCTAAGCCGGCCAACATTCGCCGTCGATGCGGGTTTGGTGCAAGTGTCCAAAGTTCAACAACAAGAATGAAAAATCAGCGGCCGTGAGAGGACTATCTTCATCGTGGACCCCCAGCCCGCCAGAGCGGATAGCACATGACCGACAACGTAGCGGCGATTAGCGGGGCTGCGAATAACGTTCGTTTCCGGCATGTTGGCTCCGTGCATTTCTGAGAGTCCGGTTGATGGCCGTTGCGAATCGAGTTTGCGTCCACTTGCGAAGCGCATCGCGGTCCTCCGGTTTGAGTTATGGACGAGCTTCGCGAACTATCGTCACCATGGTTCCAATCGCACGGATGAACAAACACAGTGATATTCCGCTGAATAGGTCTTCCACTGGCTCATTATAGATGGCTACACGGAATTGGTTTTGTCGAATTCTCACTCAACTCCTTCTGATCAACGCCGTTACCAGCGAAATCGGTCCCACAAAGAGGCGCGGGCCGATGTCCGATGACGCCTGGCGAATTCAGGGAAGCAGTTCCCTGAAATAGCTATAGGAATCGCTTGTGCCAACTACCATCCAGCCGCCGGTAAATTTACGCGAAACCTGGAAGTAGCGAACCGAACGGCCGTCCGGCGGAGAGCCTCCATCGACAATAACTTCGGCGCGAACGAGAGTCACTCGTGCACCCATCTCACCGCGCGCAGCAATCGAGGGGAACGCCACATCGCGCTGAACCATCGTCGGAACGGGTTCTACGGGCGAGCCTGCCCGAGCCTCCGCTACAAGCCGCGCTGCGTCCGCCCTACCCTGCCCTGAGTACTCGTTGAGCAGTTCCACGCGGACGGCATCTCGCATCTCGTCGTCGACGGAGCGGAGCCGCAGAAACATCTTAAAGCCCAGAAACCCAACCAGCGCCGTGATTGCGACGAGGGCGTGCCAACCCCGAAACTGGAAATTGTATTCGGCCATTCCAAGTCCTCCCCTCAAGCGGTGAGCGCTTCTAAAGATATTCTCTCGCAGACTGATACAGAGCTCGGCACTGCGGCGCAGTCTGAGCGCCGAAAAGTCAACATGGCTATCGTAAAATCATTGTTTTGCGCCAGGGCCGTGCTGAGGACCGCTCAAGCACTCGCTGCCTGATAACGCGTATTGGGACTTATCGCGGAATTTCTCCTAACGTGGCTATCGCCGCCCTAGCTGCTTCGGCAACTGTGCCGAGGCCATCGAAGTGAATCTTTCATCATCATCGAGTAAAGCGCGAAGTTTTGGCAATGCTTCCTTCGCCTTGAGTTTTTCAAGAGCATAGTAGCTAGAACTCGCATATCCGGACTGTTGTCCCCTAGCGTTTCAATCAAAGGAGGAATCGCTGATTTGTCGCCAATTTCTCCCAAGGACCAAGGAACAATCCAATTGACCTTCCAATCACGCGACAGAGCAGACCAGGTAGAAAGTTGCGTTTCGCCGGACAAACAACCGCACAAAAAGCATGCACATTTTTCCACAGGCTGACCACTTACAGCACAGCCTCACCGTCTATAAAATAGGCGAGATTCTACTTCTTTTGGGAGGAGTTCCATGCTGTTTGCTATAGTGTCTCGCGGTAAAAATCGCGGAACCCGTCTGCTTCCGCATCGATTCAAAGACGACCGATACCACGTCCAGTTGGGAAAGAAAGGCCCTTATATTCCGCTCACCGACCACCGCGATATCCCATCTTACCTTGCAAACGGCTATTCTCTTCAGATGAGCGACAGAGCCGAGAGCCAAACGCCAAGTCTGATAAGCCCCGAGTCCATCCACGGATGGAGGGCGCACTCTAAGGAGCTTTTCTTCCCAGCTCTCTGAACTTGGAGCTTCTCTGCAATCGCTTTGTCTCCGCTCCGCCCAGTTTTCCCTGGGCTGGTTGTTTAAGTGTCCGGTTACTGATCGCGTACAAATGGACCGTGGTCCCGAAGTTTGGCTAGACGAAAAATCAACGACTTGTAGCAATCTCGACGAGGTTCTTCGAATTTCCACTAAGCTGCGATTACCAAAGAACATTGAGACGCCCGGATCGCAATTCATCGACACTCGCAGGTTCGCTAGTGGGCACAAAGTGAGCAGAATAGGTTGTGAAGTTTGGAATTCGCAGACGCATCCGAATTGTAAGGAATACGATTTATTCGAGATCGGGCGGAGTCACCTTGGCGATCCAGGAGTCGTAGTCGGACGTGAAGCCCGCTTTTTGCTGCAGGGTATGAACTTGGCGCTCCACCTCCGCCATCTGGTCGTCTGAAAGCTGTGGGATCACTTCAATCTGCTTCCCTATCGTGTCCATGGCACTCGCGACTTGCTGTTCAGCACTGCCGGCTCCAGCGCCAGCGTTTCCATCGTCGCCCTTCATGCAATCCACCACGCGCTTCGTCACTTTCTGGCTGTGCACCAGCGACACACGGATGTTCCCCTGTCCGGTGACGACGTTTCCGACCCCGAACACGCGGTCCATAGCGGTATACCGCGGCACATCCTTGCCAGCGAATGTGTAGTATTCACCATTCATGTTGATCCCAGAAAGTTTCTCCGGCACCGAGCCGATCGAAGAAACGACCAGCGGCGCGCGGAGCTCGTGTTCCGAGCCGGGGATCGGTTCAGCCTTGCGGCCCTCGATTTTCGTTTCAACCACCTTCAGCCCTGCGAGCCGTCCATTTTGCACGATGATCCCGGTCGTCAGCCTGCGATCCTGGAAGCGAAACAGGTATTTGTCGCGCGCCAGGCGCAGCATTTTCTGCCGAACTTGCTCCGTTTTGGCGATCTGCTCGGACGTCGCGTTGTCGGGTGGTTGCGCCAGCGGCATGTCTTGTTCGCGGCGGCGATAAATTAACAGGCAACCCTTTACGCCCAACTCTTCCGGCTTGATGCCGTGCGCTTTGCATACCTCCGGAATACCCTTTTCCAACTCATGCATGTTGGTCTGAATGCCGCGAGCCCTTAAAGCACGTTCGTAGTTTTCGAGCTGGAGCACCTTGACCACGTCAATTGACGCCAGCCCGCCGCCCATCACCACGGTTTCGTCGGGCGTTTCATAGCGCGGTCCGAGATAGTCCTTTTCGTTCTTGTGGTTGTACCAGTAGATAAAGGGATTTTGGTAAACGAGGCCCTTGCCGACGTACTGTTCTGCTTCCGGCACGCCCAATTCTCGGTCGCGCCACGCGCCATTGGCGAGAATCACCGCCGAAAAACCCCACTCGAAAAGCTGGGGAAGATTAAAATCTCGGCTTAGCTTGGTAGAGGGGATGAAATACACATTCGGCTTCTTCATGCGCGCGTCGATTCGGGCGTATTCCTGTTTGCGCTGCTCGACGTGCCAACGTGGCAGACCGTCTTCGATCTTACCGTACGGCCGCGTGTTCTGCTCGAACACGGCGACTCGAATTCCGTGATCCGCCAGAATCTCCGCTGCCACCGAGCCTGAAATCGCACCGCCAATTACCGCCACGAAATGATGTCCAGAATTCGTCATATATCTGCCACCCCCGCGCATTGGAGCGCGATTGTACAACGCAAATCGTGCAAAGTGTCCCCAACCAGCGTTTCTATGACTGTTTGCAAAACTCGTACCTGGCAGACGCATGGAGGATTAAGGTCTGTCCGACCGCCAGTCGACCGATGCGAGTGACCGCGCCGTAGATTCCCGCGTTGTTCTGGTTCGCACGAACGACCGCCTTCAGCACTTCTGGTGCAGGACTTGCTGAGTCGGGATCAAGGTTCACCATCGAGCAGCGAACGTCGCGCATCGTGACGGTGATGGCGGGGGCGTCGTCCCCCTCACCGAATGACAGCACACCGCCCAACCACTCGTCCTCCTGGAAGGGAACCGATCGCAGTAAACGAACTACGACATTTGGGCGAAATCGTCGCACGTCCGAGCTCCGCCCTGCGAGTCGTGCGATCTCTCGCACCGTATCGAAGGCGATCACGGAGATGCTCGCTTCATCGAAGATGCCATGATTCAACTGCATCATCTGCACGGGAGCCCCGTACCGACGTCCGACCTCCGTGGCCAAGTCCTCCCCGAAGACAGGCATCTCTTCGCCATCCGGCGTGCGAACATGCGTAGGAAACTCTCCTTGAGCACCGTCTTCACGGTGGTGCGGAGCAAACAGAAGCAGGTCGGGAAGCTTGCCTGCTGTTAGCCACGGGAACCCGCTGCGGTTTTCAATCCGCCGGAATGCTAGGCGTCTGTCACCATCGAGGCCGTGCCAGCCCAGCTGGGCGGCCTCGAGTCGTTCGCCGCGCATGGACTTCACGGGATACCGGAAGATAGCCTCCACATGTCCGATTTCTATAGGCATGCTCGATCCGAGTCCGCCCAACGTCAGAGTTGACCGGGCGCGACGACATCGCCGCCGCCCCCTAGGTGCCAAAGGAGCTGCGCCAAGGCTGCCTTGTAGAAGTCGATCGCAGCATTTCCGTCCCTGACGGCCAATATGGGAGCGATTTGAGTCATCATCTCTTCACTCCAAGCATCAAGGATATTAGCACGCTGCTGGAGAGTCTTTCGAAGACAAGCCCGTAATCGGAAACTTGATCTCAATCTCGAGTGAGGCGACTATGGGGGGGTGGTGCATGGCTTGCTCTTGGTGCTGATTGCCTACTTTCTGTTTCGTCCCGGATACTTCCTGTCTCTGAGCAAAGGCGGAATTACGCACTTGTCCGCCAGTACCGGTAAGACCGTGACTTCGCCACTTCGCATTTCCTCAGAGAATGCAGCGCGCCATTCCCTGTCTACCCAGTTGGACGCGACGGCACGTGGGGACAGCAAGAGAATGGCATATCTGCAATTCTCCAGCGCGTCCTCGACCTTGCGAGAGATTGAGTCTCCGACCTGAATCGCCTATTCGTCGAGCCAAACGTCCACGCCTCGTTTCGCGAGCTCCAAGGCCAGGCGCCTTGCGATCTGCTTGTCTTGCGAAGAGTGCGATATAAAGACACTCGGATGCCCGTTCACCTGCGCTTCGAGTAGCGCGGGTGACGGATCGAACGGCGTGTAGCGACGCGTCATGATGCGCAGAAGGCCAAACCCGCGCCTCGCGGACGGAATTGGCGCGAGCAGCGAGAGAAGGGTTTCCCGGAGTTGTGGCTCAAGCTGCGGATCGCGGCTACCAAATGCGATGCATCGGGCTTGGTGATTGCCTTCAGAACAGACGCAAAGTCCGAACCGGCAAAAGGATCGCTGCCAGTGATGTGTTCAAGGAGAAGTGTACCAACGACAAAGTAGTCCGACTCAATCGTCAGATTGCCAGTCAGATGTTCCGGAGACATATACATGGGTGTCCCAGCGACTGAGCCTGCGGGCCAGTAATCGCTTTCGTCCACGCCCACCTGTCGACAATGTTCGAAATCGATAAGCTTGAGAACACCATATGGATCGACTAAGAGATTGCCAGCCCTGGGAAATTGTTCACCCCAGAGTGGTATGCTCGCTCGCATGGTGAAACGGCAAAAACCCCTGAGAAAACTCATTTCCGATGACCCTGCCGAACCCGCCCGGCGCTCTTTCCTCCTGGGACTTGGCGCTGTAGCGGCAACAACAAGGACACTGGTTGGTCGAGGCTCTGCCCCGGCCGCTCCCGCTGTGTCTCTTCCCGACGTGCTGCGCGTCCCGGACCGTGTTTCTCTTTTTGGCGAAGGCAAATCGGCCCAGATCAATCTCACGCGCACGGGCGATAACTGGCAGGGTAAAGATCTCGAGGTGGTCACCGAACTCCGGGAGAGAAAATCCGGTCTCGAGGCTGCCATTTTTGTATGTGCACCGAATACTGCTCTGACTCGTGTCCGTTTGCGCTGGCATGGTGCTTTCCCCTCCGGTTGGCGATACTTGGGCGATCAGTGGGAACGTTCCTACGGCGATCTGGAATTCCGAGGAGTCGCAGGCGACCGCCTCATGCCCTGGTATTTTCTCGCTTCGGATGCCAACGTCACACGCGCTTGTGGTGTGAAGACCGGCGCTTCCGCTATCTGCTATTGGCAGGTCGATGCAGCAGGAGTCAACCTCTGGCTCGACATCAGCAATGGTGGATTGGGCGTTCATCTCGGCAGCCGCCGTTTGCTCGCTGCCACGGTCATCATGCGCACTGGACAGTCCGGCGAATCCTGCTTCGATGTAGCGACCACTTTTTGCCGAGCAATGTGCGAGCGCCCGCTCTTTGCTCCGAAACCCATCTACGGCAGTAACAATTGGTATTACACGTATGGGAACAACACTTCCGCAAAGGCCAGCATGCGCGATGCTGAACTCCTCGCGGAGCTCGTTTCGCCAAGTATCTCAAACCGCCCCTTCTGCGTCATCGATATGGGTTGGCACGCCGCGCGTGACGGTGCCGGTCCTGCTAAACAGACAAACGGTTCCTATCCAGACATGCCCGGCCTTGCTGCAAAAATGCGAGATCTCGGAGTCCGCCCGGGCATCTGGACTCGGCCCACGCTCACGGTAGAAAAGAAAGCAGAGACGTGGCGTCTCCCTCCGGCAGGTGGCCGCCCTCAGGGCGATCTCATCGTGATGGATCCCACGATTCCGGAAGCGCTGAACTACATGTCGGAAAATGTGCACATCCTTCGGGAATGGGGCTACGAACTGATCAAACACGATTTCTCGACGTTCGATCTTCTCGGGCGTTGGGGTTTTGAGATGGGCGCCGGCCTCACCGAGGAGGGCTGGCATTTCCACGACCGATCAAAAACGACCGCCGAAATCATCACGGAACTCTATCGAGCGATTCGCAAAGCCGCCGGAGGTGCCTCACTTATCGGGTGCAACACCATCGGCCATCTCTCGGCTGGTCTCGTCGAAGTGCAGCGAATCGGCGACGACACCAGCGGGCGCGATTGGTCCCGCACTCGGAAAATGGGCGTGAACGCCCTGGCGTTTCGTCTGCCACAACACAACACTTTTTTTTCTACGGATCCTGACTGCGTGCCGGTGACGCGCGAAATTCCCTGGAATCTGACGCGGCAATGGCTCGACTTGGTGACCCGAAGTGGTGCCGCACTTTTTATTTCCGTGGACCCAGACATTGTGCAATCCGGCCAAAAAACCGCGCTTGCATCCGCGCTCGTCAGCGCAGCTCAAAGGCGCCAACCAGGAGTCCCCCTGGATTGGCTCGATACAACGACTCCGGCGCGTTGGCGCCTCGACGACAAAGTCGTCCAATACGACTGGTACGAAGACGACTAACTCGAGCGATTTCTCAAGGCTACCCATTAGGAAGCGGGCCAGAAGTCCCCTTCGAGGAAATGTGTTGCCACTGAGCGCTTGCGTTCCGATGTTCCGATCTCCTCGAACGCCAGTTCGCTATTTCTAGGGAGTCTGATAGTTGAGACCAATCCTACCTGTGGTCGACCGCGCCACCTAGGGCTCGCGGACAATAACGCGGTTTAGAAACATAGCAGTGCGCCGCTCATCCACCCGCGCTGGAACTCATTGAGAAATAGGCGCGCGGGCGGCGTTTCCAGGAAACACGCCTTCCACAAGCTGTCCGTCCTGCAAAACGGTAACTCCGTTCACAAGCACGAACTGAATTCCTTGCGAATACTGAAGCGGCTCCTCATACGTCGCCTTATCGAGGATGTGCTCCGGATCGAAAACCGTGATATCCGCATCGGCGCCGACGCGAATCCTACCTTTGTCTCTGAATACTGGTGCCCTCTTCTCCAGCCGTTGTGCCGGCATCAACGTCATTTTGCGGAGCGCCGTCATGAGGTCGAGCGCCTTTTCCTCTCTCACGTAGTGCCCGAGCACTCTCGAGAATGTTCCCTGTCCCCGGGGATGCACTTTTGAGCCCGTAATCGGCATGCCGTCGCTCGCGATCATCACAATGGGGTTCGCCACCGCGGTTCGCGCCGCTTCTTCCGGAATCGAGTGGATGACTACAATTCCGCCCTTCTTCCGGTATTTCTCAAACGTCTCCGCAGTCAATCGCTCGCCCGTCTCCGTCCACTGCACGTCCTTATAAGTGATTCCCATATTCTCTTGCCACCCGGGATCGAAAATCGCGGACTCCAGCGCCGTGCTTCCCGCCGTGTACGGATAGCACTCCGTCGTCACATCAAGCCCGTGCCGCTGCGCTCCTTCCACCATCGCGATCAGTTCCGGCGTAAACTTCAAGCCCATGCTTGTGATGTGCACAACGTGCAGCGAAGCGCCAGTCGCGACCGCCGCGGCAAGGACTTCTTCGAGCCCTGCGACTCCCGTCGTGGGCTCTTTCAATCCTGCGTATCGCAGATGCACATGCACGGACGCACTGTACTGTGCAGCGATTCTGAACATCTCCACAATCTCCAACCGTGAAGCCCCCGGCGTGTAATTCACTCCCATTCCTTCCGCCAGGGCGCCTTGCCGAAAGCCCTTCTCCATGTCTGCTTTCATCTCGGCGCGTTCCGCGTCAGTTGCAGCGCGATGGGCCGCATCGCCAGTGGCCAGCATGCCTCCGGTTGCATCATGCAGCGCTTTCATTCGCACAGGTATATGCCCAATGCTCACCCCGAAATTGATCAGCGACTTCCCTTCCCGCTTGGCGTACCAACCGGCTACGTCGGCCGTCCCCGCCTCGAGTTCGAGCGAAGTCGTAACGCCGTCATGCGCTTGGAACTGATAGTTCTTAGGCTCCTGCCCATGTTCGTGCAAATCAATAAATCCCGGTGCGACGACGAGCCCCTTCGCATCCATCATCGACTTTCCTTGCAGCGAACTCGGCGAAATCGCACGAATCTTCCCACCGCTAATCCCCACGTTGCGTACCGCATTCAGCCCGGATTCGGGGTCCATCACGCGGCCGTTCGCGATGACCACGTCGTATTTTTCGTCGTCAGCCGCAAACCCCGCCGCGATGCCATAACTCAGTGCGATCGTTCCCGCGGCAATCGCCATGGCTGCGATCCACATCCTGCGAAATGGCCTCTGCACCATTTTTCTTCTCCCCTCGTGACTTGCGGCGCTAAGTCTCATTCTCCAAGCGCCTGGTGTCAAAGGAAATCTGAACCCCGCGAAAAGGACCAGGCCGTAGACTTCAGAGATGCGTCCACGCAGGGTTGGAATCCGTGCCGCGAAATCTCTTCGGAAAATAAAAACCCCGGGTCGCTGGGGGGAGCGACCCGGGGTGGGGGTTACTGCTGAGGGGGGCCGGAGGAAACTCGACAAATTCTTAGTTCACCTGGTGCAAGGTCAGCATGCAAATCTTTCTTAACTCTTCGTAGGTAAAAAACATCTCTTCCTGCTCTCCCGCGCACTCTTTGCGTCCCAGTCCTGATTCATTCGAAAGCCGGGAAAGTTCGGCTTCAGAAATTCCAAGGAGCAGCGCCGCGCGTCCTCGTGTCACATACTTTGGTAGTTGGCTATTCATTGTTCCTCCTCACGCGGGAAGCAACGCCATAGCATCTTGTTCCACCGCCAGGATCATCGTTTTATAGATGTCCACATCCCAACCTTCGCCAATCCTCATCCGAACCGTCTCATCGCCATCTTTCAGCAGCGTACCCCGCAGCGGCACCTTAATATCGCCTAGTGCCACCTGCAGCACGACCGGCTGCCCCAACCATGTTGCGTATGCGCTGTCCATTCCCCCTCCTGCATATGTTCAGCACTCGCTGACGGGACCAGAATCGCTGAACGCACCTCCGCGAACAATAGTACAGAGAGGGTACCAGTCTAGTAAGAAGGTACTGCCTGCTTCTCAAACAAGCTTTTGCTCCGATTCGCCACACCAGTACGCACGTACTGTTTTATAGGGACGCCTGGCCCATTGGGAATAAAGGATGTGGATGGCATTCTTCTGGCATGTCGCGGCCCCATCCTTCCTCACTGAACGCTGGGCCAGTCGCCCCGTCCGAGAGACCAGGTCTAGGTCTGGCTCTAGGCGGCGGATTCGCCCGTGGATTCGCCCATCTCGGCGTCCTGCAAGTTCTCGAGCAAAATCGCATTCCAATTTCTCATATCGCTGGCACGAGCGTGGGCAGCATTCTCGGCGCAGCCTACGCCAGCGGGGCGCCTCTCGCGCGCATCATTGCTACTTGCCGGACGCTCCGTTTCCGCGACATCGCCAGGTGGCGCGTTTCCCGGCTGGGGCTCGCCAGCAATCACCGCCTGGGCGATCTGATCGAGCAAGTGTTCGAATCG
>Ga0210410_10002580_pt1 | contig 16185 bp, 9 predicted proteins | sample IncBWC4MmetaG_FD_161058 | JGI IMG/M metagenome (GOLD analysis project Ga0210410, IMG submission 161058) | Forest soil microbial communities from Barre Woods Harvard Forest LTER site, Petersham, Massachusetts, United States - Inc-BW-C-4-M | ecosystem: Environmental > Terrestrial > Soil >... | reverse complement strand
AGCGGTGAGCAGGTCCGACAACCGGCGCTGGCCGATGATGGGATAAATGCCGGGGTTCCGGACCTCTCCCTCGATGGAGACACCGTGCGAGATGTAATCGGTGATCTCCACGGTCACGAGCGGGTTGAGCAGTATGCCGCCCTCACGGTATCCGCTCTGAATATCAGCAGCCACTTCCTTCGGGTGCCGGTTGGTGGCAGGCACTGTTCCGACCCCAGGTACATCGATGGTTCCCGAGGGGTCGACGCGAGCGTCCTCGTCGAATTCCGGAGTTTCGTAGACAGAGATATGCAACCGGTCTCCGATGCCGATCAGCAGTTCGCCGGATGCAGGGTAAGTCCGACCGGTGGCCGCCGGAGTAATCGAAGATGCTGCATCGCCGCCAGGTTTGATGCCTTTGGAATTGGTCGTTCTTTGCATCCCGGGCACCGACGAATTGGACACCGAGATGTCTGAGCCCTCCTGGGCAATCACGCTTGCACTCGATAACAATCCTCCGAGGAGTAGTGCAAAGGCGGCGCGCTTACTTGATGACGTCATCGTGCTCCTCGACTGCTTCAGCGCTCCGCGTATCGCGGGCATAGTAATTGGAGTAACCGTAGTAGCCATATTTATCCGATCGGAAATCGATTCCGTTGAGAACACTTCCCAGTAGTCGCGCGCCAGTTTGACGAAGCATTCGACAACTGCGCTGTACGATGTGCCTGGAGGTGCTTCCGGCGCGCACCACCAGGAGCACTCCGTCCATCTCCGCCGCAATGATTTGCACGTCGGAAACCGAGGCGATGGGCGGCGAGTCGAGAATGATGAACTTGTACTCCGATCGCATTTCCGTCAGGAGGTTCCGGAATTGGCGGGAGCCCAGCAGCTGGGCGGGGTTTGGCGGTGTAACACCTGCGGGTATCACGTCAAGATAGCTCTGTTCGGGAAGCGTACGAATGCACTCGGAAAGGGGTTTGATCCCGGCCAGATACTGGGTAAGTCCGACACCACCGACACGCAACCTCATACCGAAGGTCGGGCGCCGCAAATCGCACTCGATCAGCAAGACACGGTCCTCACCTTGAGCGAGGGTAAGAGCAAGATTGATCGCGGTCGTGGTTTTGCCTTCGGATGGGATTGCACTGGTGATGGCGATAGTGCGTGGCGGTGCACCGGCGTGCGACAACAAAAGGGAGGTGCGCAAGGCCCAATAGGATTCCATCATGCGCCGCGTTGAGGTATCCAATTGCATCTCAGGCACTCCGCTGTTCATGGTCACGGAAAGGCCTGCCTTTGCCTTTGGAATGGTGCCGAGAGTCGGCACCGCGGTTGTCTGTTCCAGAACATCGATATCAAGAATGGATGTGTCGAGTGAGTCGACCAGAAACGCCAACAGAATTCCGGCGATGACGCCAACTCCGAGTCCTACCACGAGGTAAAGGGACGTTCTGGGTGCTGCCTTGATGATCGGCACCAAAGCACGATCGATGATTTCAACATCGTTGGCATGCAATCCTGCGAGGACACCCGCCTCCTTGAGTTTCTGCAAAAGGCCCTGGTAGAGGGCATAGGAGGATTCAAAGTCGCGCTGGGCAATTGTGTATTGAATGAGATCTGTCTGGTGCTGCTGCATCGAGCCCTTATTCGCATCAACGGCCTGCTGCAGGCTGTGTTCGGCTTCGCGAGCCGCGGTCAGCTCCGACAAGGCATGTTTCCTGGAGTTCACCAGTTCCGTATCGATCTGCGTGTTCAGCTCGTCGATCTGTGTCTTGAGTTCCTTGATATGCGAGTAATTGGGGCCGTACTTCAAGCTGTATTGCTGCAGCAGGTTGGTAGCATTGGCGCGCGTGGTGAGCAGCGTGGTGAGGACTGGATCATTCTGCTGGGGAATGGCAGTGATATCCGTGCCGTCAAGAACGTGGTATTGCGCTTCTTTGACAAGCCTGTCGGACTGGGCGACGGTAAGAGCCTGTTGCAGACCCATCAAGCGCTCTGTGGCGAGAGATTCGGGAGGGGACCCGCTACCCGGACTGCCGGAAGCAACAAGGGTCGTATTTAAGAGATCCAGCTTTTTTCCATACTCCAACGCCCGACTCTGCGCGGTTTCAGTTTGTTGCCGCAAATCCTCAAGCTGCTTCGCCAACCATTGCGAGATGCCCTCCTGGGACTTGAAGCGCACCTGATAACCGCGATCAACATATTCGTCCACCAGGGTATTGGCAATCTTCTCGGAAAGTTCCGGCGAGCGCGTTCGGACAGCAATGAGGATGTTATCGGTGTGGGGAATCGCGCTGACCCTGACAGCCTTCCCCATCGAGAACAGAATTCGAAACACTGACGTACTGTTTGCGCGGCTCGGATAGCCCTCATTTTTTGCGGGCTTGGAGAACGTCGTGTTTCGGTACAGGTCGAGTGTATCGGCGACTCGCAAAGCCAATGTCTTGCTTTTCAACACCGACATTTCGGTTTGGATCTTGGTTTCCGGGTTGCCACCCAGGAGTGAACTTGCTGGACTGTCTCCAAACTGGATATCGCCGCTACTCGTCTGCAGAATTCGGATGGAAGATGTGGAATCGTATTCTGGGGCCTGGATCTTTGCCAAAACGAACGACGCGATGACGCACAACGCCAGAAATACGAGAACCCAGTAACGTCTGCGGCGAAGCACGGTCCACGCTTCATAGAGCATGGACGTGTCGGAGTCAATTTCACTCTGAAGCTCGAAACCGACGCTTTCATCCGCAAGGGATACATTCGGGGGATCGATGGACTTTGACCTAAGGTTTTCCGTAGGCATCATTTACGACTACACATCTTTCTTTCCTAAAATTTGGCGGACGGGGGCCGGGGAGCGCCGACTTAGTTTTCTTACGCAGACATTTCCTGCTGGTTCTGTGGACATTATCGCTCTAATTGCTTGCAAGCAAGCCAAAAATCTTACGTTTTAACCGCGCTCTGTCTCACCGCTCTTACCGACCGACGCATCCTCCAAGCCGAGGGCCGGGTGAGCGAATTGTTCCGTGACCTGCATATACTCCGCTGCGCAGCGTTGTATAGAGAACTTGACGAGGTCCCGTTCGTATCGCCGGTCCCAAACCTTGCTCTTTGCCACGGTTTCCAGGGCTTTCGCAAGCTGTTCAGGCACGGGTGGTGCTTCAATCATGAACACTCCGGAGTGGGAGCGCCATTCCTCAAAGGCGTCAATTGCGGTAAAAATGCAAAACAGACCGGACGCCATCCCTTCCAGGGCTGCAATACAGTGCGCCTCCCATCCCGAGGGCATGAGGAAGATGTCCGCGCCGGCCAGCCATTCCTTCACATTCGCCTGGGGTCCCGCGAACTGGACCCGGTCCTCGACCCCGCCGGCGCGGGCACTGGCGATCACCCTGGCCTCATAATCCGGATCCTGGGTAGGCCCAACCAGCACCAGGCGGAGATTCCGGATCCCCCTGGCACTCAGAAGGGCAAGCGCTTCAACTGACACATGCTGTTGCTTTTGTACGCAGATCCGGCCTATTTGCACGGCGACAAGCTCGCCACCCTGGGGCCGGTAAAGGCGGCTGCGGTGATCCTGCGCCACCCCGCGGGGAACGGCAAACTGCTCCACTGGTATGCCATTTTGAATTACCCGCGTTGGGACCCGGTCCGTCATGCGGCGGCGGTAGTTGCCAATTGACTTCGCACTAACTCCAACCACGCATGCGCTCCGTCTCCAAAGAAAGCGCTCCATGCGAAGTAGCCCGGTGTTGCCCAGATCATCGTCAGTGTGAAGGACGGTGACGATCGGCGGCCGGCGGGCAAATCGCAATGCCATCCGCGTATACAAGCTCGGCAGGATGGAGTGCGCAAAGACAATGTCTGGCCCGGCCGCTTTGATCGCCGCTAGGAGCCACTTTATCCTGCCAAGCCTGACCAGGCTTCGACCCGGAAGGAAACACTCGCACCCTTGTTGTTCCAACTGAGCGATTTCATGCGCGAAATCGGCTTGCGGCGGCCTGAAAGCGACGATGGACACTCGATGTCCCTGCCGCCCATGAATCTGGACGAGTTCCCGAACGAGGACTTCTGCTCCGGAGTATCGCGGCTCCACGATGACGTGCATGATGTTGTACCGCAGCCTGGTCGCCATCAGATGGCTGCTCCGATCGGAGTGGTTTTGTTTCCCTCGACGGAGACGGACCTTAGCGCTCCGCGTAGAATCCGGGGCAGAGCCCACGCCGGGATCGCAACGCTGGCCAGGAGATAGGCTGCCGCCATTCCCAGAGCGCCGAAATGGGGAACGGCGAGCCTTCCCAGGCCTAGCATGGCCAGATTCTCGACGATCACCAGACTGGCTACGCTCCAGATTCGGTCAAGGCCCATCAAGACGATGTAATGGAAGTGGGTCCACAGGTTTGATAACAAGTAGAGGCCCAGTACGACCACCACCATTCGCTTGCCCGTGATGTCGATATGCCAAAGATGCTGGATGCCCCAACCTCCGAAGGAGATTACGATCAGAGCAAGAGAAAGGGCAACCAAAATGATGGCGCGCCGGATCTTGTGGGCGGCGCGGTTTATCCATGTGACATCGTGTCGCGCCACCGCATCGGTGAAGGCGGGCCACAATGGCTGAGTAAAGATTCCAACAGTTGCGCTTGCCAGGCACACGGCACGGTAAGTCACGGCGAAGATGTCTGTGTCCTGGGCACTGGCGAGATGCGCCATGATGTAAGTGCCACCGTGCTGCTCCAGGATACCCATCGCCTGAATAAGCCAGAATGACGCGCCGGTATGTGCGATAAGTCCAAGGCTGCGCGTGTTGATGTATCGGAAGCCGAGCAGCAGATAGGATCGCCGAGTAAAAAGCAGGAAAAGGTTGGTCACCCGGCAGAAGATGGGTCCGCCGAAGAGAACGAGGATCACTTGGATCAGAGAAGGATGAAGATAGCGGCACAAAAGAACCAGCGCCACTGTGCTCAAAACATTTGTGACGCACATTCCCAAGTTTGTGGCAACTTGTTCCTGGTAGCCCGCCAATGCGGAGTCGACTACACCGAGGACAATGGAAAGAGCCGCGATCAGCACGGCGACGGTGGCCGCGCGGACGACCTCTGCCTGATCACCAGCGTAGGCAGGGCCGAAGAGCACGCCGGAAGGAACCAGGCGAACCAGAGCCAGGCACGCCGCCGCCCCTGCCAGAGAAGTGGCTGCTACGAATGCGAAGGCGGAAGCCAGCGCGCCCCCTTCCTCCCGTCGATTGTCAGTGGCGTGGGCTCTGGCAATCGCCTGAGTCAACCCTGGTCCCGCCCCCAGTTGAACCAGGGCAAGGGTAGCGAGAGCAGCTGAAATAAGGAGGAACAGCGCGTATTGGTGGGTCCCGAGGGCGTGGTACACAAGAGGGATCGCCAGCCCTTGCAGCGCGATAGCGGTCAGCTTACTCGCACCACTGCTCATCATGGCGAGCCGCAACAGCCGGTTCCGGCGCAATCCATGCGCGGTCTCGCTGTGGCTCCCGGATGAGTGAAGCTGTCGGCTGGAATACACCCCGGCCCCTCCAACAATAAGTGCGGCCAAGCTGAGTGCAAGCCGCGCCTGGTTCTGGCTTTACTGATTGAGCGCGGGAGGATGATATCGGGAAACCCTCTCGCGCCGTGTCTTTTTACTTAACGAAATCTACGCATTGCCACAATCTGATCATAATCGTGCATCTTTTATGCGACCGCCGGTGAAATGAGGTTGTCCGCGGGGCTCGCACGCCAACGCTCATCGTTTCGTTTCCGATCCAACCAGGGCGTTCACCGATTCGGCAAACCGCTCTGCATCGCCTTTTTTGCTGTAATTGACGGCTGCAAGGCACATGCTTCGCCATAGCGTCTCATCGTTGGCGAGCATCTCCATAAAGAGCGCCATGCCATGTGGGTTATCCGGTTCTACTACAAAACCATTGACACCGGTTCGAACCAGAAGATCCCGCGCTCCACAGTTGTCAGAAAGGATCACAGGAACGCCCATGGCCAGGGCTTCGGGAATGACGTTTCCAAACTGTTCCTCGACGCTGGGCAATAGCAGAACCAGCGAAGATGCAAAGGTCTGGCACACTTCGGCGGTCTGGAGGAAACCTCGAAACTGAACAAGGTGCTCGATTCCGGCGTCTCGAACCTTGCTCCGGAGTTCGGCTTCGAGCGGCCCCGAACCGCAGAGATGAAGCATTCTTGGGTTGCGCGACCGTGCGGCATAGATAGCGTAGGCCTCGATTGCCGTGTGCACGTTCTTCTTTGGCACGAATCGAGCCACCAGGACAAAATGACGTTCGAGATGCGGCAGTCCTTCCGGTGCTGGCGGCGCCCCTGCCAGCTCGCGAATCCGAGCGATCGAAACCGCATTGTAGTTAGGTTGGATCCTTGTACCAGAAACCCCCAGGAAACGCATGTAATCAACGGAGCGTGTTCCGGAAGCAAGTCCGCCTGAATAAGGCAGGTAGAAGATGCTCTTCAACAATTCCCGCCATAGATGGCGAGGATAGTCATCGTACTTCGAGCAACCCACGGCGAAAACCCGCCGGCCACATAGCCTGAGCAACAGCGAAGTGAACAGGGTGGCGGGATGTTCGTAATGACACATGAAGTAGCTGGCACCCGAACCTTGCGAAAAGCACACTCTGAACGTCCGCATGAACCGCGAAAAACAACCGACCTCTTCAATCGTCTGGCCTTGAAACAGGGTGATCTTTTTGAATCTCTGGCCATTTTCAGGCACCCACTCATACACTTTGCTTTTGCTTGCCAGTTCGATACCAACCACCTCTATCTTCCCGGCAACGCTGTCTGCAGTCGCGTCGCAGCGGTCGACGTGGAGTGGGCCGAAATTGTCCCAGACAAAGACTATCTTTTTCAAAGGGTTAGCCTATGCTGGCCCGAGTAGCCCAGGAGCGGGTCAAATACGGACCGTGAATCTGCACCCAGCCCATGTTCATTCGAAAAGGCGGGTGTTTCATAAGGCGCTAGGAGGGGTTGATTCATACTAAACCGCTGCCGCCGCATCTGGGGATTCAATGGAACTACGTACTTTGACGACTGTATCGCGCCTCCTGCCGACGCAAAGACCGCCATTTGTTCCGCTAAGTAAATCAAACTGTCAAATAAATCATTCTCTCGAACATTAACCGAGTCTGTCTTCGCATCTGGCGAGTGCTGAACGCAGATTACAAGTCGAGATTCGATTTGAGGGATGAAGCGCTCCGCGCACCGAGGACTGGATCTGATGGCTTGATTCGGAGAACGGATAATAATGACAACCGAACGCACCAGCTCACAACAGACCGACTCGCGGCAACCTCTGTACGATCACGCGAATAGGCCAGGGCGCTGCTTCCCAAGGCTGGATTAGGACATGCTATAGTAGGGTAATTGATTGCCCCGAATTTGCCAAGGGACTCCGTTTTCGGCCCCGGACGTGCGCGTAATTCAGTCGATCCCAACCGACCTCGGAACCGCTTCCCAGAATTGCGATCATCGATGGCCAGAGCAAAGGTTATTTTATCCCTCGTTGTTCTGGCCGGTCAGATTCATGAGGTTGAGGCGCGCACCGGCGAAGGCGTTGCTGCGGCATTTTGTGCTGTCGATCTGTAGGGATGAGTTACTTGAATGACCAGTAAAGCCGCGGGCGGCCATCGAAGAGTAGAAAAAGAGTCGAGAGGCGCACAGCTGTCGCGCCGCGCGGTGTATGCAATCGTTTTGTTTCTGACGGCTGCAGCTTCCTTTCATGGCTTCTACGCCAAAATGGGTTTCCAGGACGCCGTCAGCACTCGCAACTTCGAGGCCATTATCGATGGGACGGCCGCCCGCCCGTATATCTATCGCCAGTTTGTACCCGCAACCGCAAATCTCGCTGACCGGATTGCTCCCGAAGGTCTCAAAGAGAGACTTGCGGCCTTACGCAGCGACGATGGTCGAGGATTGTACGCGTCGCTCTTTTCTTCACCGACCGCTCAGAATCCCACCTACTCTTTCCGCTATCTCGTCTTCTATCTCGTAGCCTTCGCCGGCGCTCCTGTTGCCGCAATGCTCTTTTACCTGGTGTGCCGCACTGAAGGATATACACCTGAAATCGCCCTCATCAGCGCGTCTCTCATGATTCTTCTGATTCCCTACATTCAGATCCGTGGGGGAGGCCACTATGAGGACTTCCTTGAAGCGGCATTTATTGCCCTTGCGGTGCTGTTGGCGCGCAACGCCCACTGGCTTTGGCTGGTTCCGGTTGCATTCCTGGGCACGCTCAACAAGGAGAGCTTCGCCCTGGTGCTCCTTGCCTTGTGGCCGCTGCTCAAAGATCGTTCGAACCGTATCCGCGCGCTCCGGCAGGTGCTGTCCCTCGAGGTTGTCGGCATAAGTGTCTATCTGTATACGCGGAGTCGATTTGCCGGCAATCCTGGAGGAACTGTTGAGTTTCACCTTTGGGACCAGATCCACTTTTTCGCGCAACCAGGTCTGTGGCTCCTCAAATTCGGGAAGGTGTACGGAATCTACCTGCCCGAACTAGGTACGATCGTGCCCGCGATCGTTCTCGGGTGGATGATCTGGCGTTCATGGAAAGAGCTGGCCCGGCCCGTGCGACAGTATGGATGGCTGACAGCAGGCATGAATTTCCCGCTATTCCTTTTGTTGTGCAACTCGGGGGAGGTCCGCGATCTGAGCCTGCTCTACCTGATTGTGCTGCTTTGCATCGCGGCCACTTTGTCGCGTTCCTCTCGATCACTTATGATGGCACCCGGTGACTCTGGACCGTGGCGGGGAGAAAGAGAATTGGAGAGTTGGGCATCCAGCCCGTTCGAGTCAGGAGTGCCGCACGTATGCGAATAGCTATCCTGCACCATTCCCTGACCGGATACAGTAATGTTTGTTTGAAGGCTCTTCATGCACACGGCGACGTGAAGATCTTTCTCGCCCATTGCACGCTCGATCCCAATACTCCATTTGACCGGAGCATGTTCAGCTGGATTGACTCTCGTTACGAATGGAGCGGAAAGCCGGACACCAACCGGTTGTTAAGCCAGGTGAGAGAGTTCAAGCCGGATGTGCTTCTCACTTTGGGATGGCATGTTGGGGCGTACCGTCGCGTGGCAAAGTCTCTGAAAGGCGAAGCCCGACGCATTTTGTATTTTGAGAACACCTGGCGGAGTACAGCGAAGCAGTGGCTCGGAGTCCTTTCTTCCCCGATTCACGTCCGCTCCCTGGCTGAATATGCGTGGGTCCCAGGCAGCCGGCAACGAGACTTTGCGAGACGCCTGGGTTTCGGCGCGCTGGAAATCATGGACGGCTCTCTGAGCGGGGATACGCGCCTTTTTCGGTCAGTCGGCCGGCAGCGCGAAAGTCTTGCGAGGAAACCGAAGTCGTTCCTGTTCGTCGGCCGGCTGGTGAAAGTGAAGGGCCTGACTGCGTTGCTGAATGGATACGCGATGTATCGCTCGATGTGCAGCGACCCCTGGCCGCTGATTTGCGTTGGCGCGGGTCCACTTCAAAACGAGGTATCATCGGCGCCCGGAGTTGTGAGCGACGGCTTTTTGCAGCCGGAGCCATTGGCTCAACGAATGCTCGAGGCTTCCGTCTTCGTGCTGCCCTCGCTTTTTGAGCCTTGGGGCGTGGTAGTGCACGAGGCAGCAGCGGCGGGAATGCCCATGATAGTCAGTGAAGTGGTGGGCTCTCATGTTCACCTGGTGCAGAGCGGGTTCAACGGATATATCGCCGAGGCAGGCTCCGCGGAGTCTCTGGCCAAGGCCATGCTGCGCTTCCACCTGATGGACGAAGATTCGTTGGCCAAGATGGGAAATGCAAGCCGGCAACTGGCTGAGCAATACACGCCGGAGCGCTGGGCTGCGACCTTGCGGCAAATAGCCGCAGGCGACCGCCGGGAAAAGGAAGAACCTCATCCCACATTCGTGAGCTAGCAGGGGATATTCGCGCCGGCATCCTCAGCCGGTGCGCAAGATCGTTGCGAGAAATGGCGCTGGAGCGCTCTTCGCCTGTGGCATGGCTATTGCGAGTTCGTGCTGGATCTGGGTACCGAACTCGTAGGCGAGGATGGCTCTGGTGCGGCGGAGGACTTGCCATGAGATCCAGGGCATTTCGAGCTCGCGGCCGATGTGCTTGAGGCGGCGGGCGGCCAGGTTGATCTGGTTGATGGGGCGGCCGGATTTGGTTGAGAGCACGAAGTCATTCCATCCGCTGGACTTGGTGCGGCTCAGGGTATGCAGCACCGTAAACAGCAGCTGCGGGATGGGGATCGACTTGCGCCGTCCTGCCGGCACCGTGCACAGCTCTCCGCGATACCACTGGTTGCGCACCAGGATGCTGCGCGGCGGAATCGACTGGCCTTCGCGGCTGAGATGGTGCTCGGTCAGGTTGACGAACTTCCACTGCAGGCCGCAGATCTCGGCGATGTTCATGTTGGTCAGGATGGCGAAGAGGGTCACTTCGCGCTCCGGATACTGCATCAGTTCCAGCACCTTGAGGGTCTGTTCCAGGGTGAGTGCATGCGACTCGCGCCGCTTCATGCCGGGGAGAACAACCAGGCTGGCGGGGTTGTCGCCGGTAAAGTGCCGGGTGCGCATGGCGTGGGAGAAGACCGCGCCCACCACGTTGCGGATATGGCGGATGGTCTGCGACGAGTAGCCGCCGTTCAGCGCCGCGGTAATCAGCCGCTGCACGTGCTCGGGCCGCATCTCACCCAGCTTCACGTCGCTGATGTAAGGCCAGTCGGCCTTGGGGTGCATCTTGGCCCGTGAGCTGCCTTCGCTCGTCACGCCGAAGATTGTCTCCACCTCTTCAGGGGTCAGAACATGCTTCAGGATGGCCTGGTAGTGACGCTTGCCGGGGCTGGTCTTGATGGCGATGTGGTCGGGAAGAAAGCGCGCGGCCACGAACTCGGCTACCGTCATCTCCGACGCCTGCGCATCGGAAGACGGTTCATTCGACGCTTCCGAACCGGGGCGCTGGAAAATCACGGTTTTGAGTCCCTCCCGTGGGTCGGATGCTCCGAGCACGCCCGGCAGCGGTCGATTCCAGTACTCATTGATGTTCATGACTGACGCCTTCGCACCCGTAATTGAAATCCTTCGGGAACACCCACCACCCTCCACAGACCAGCCTGCAACACGGTCGGAAGAGGCACGCCCAGGTCACGACAAAAAGAGCACAGAACCATGCCGCCCAAACCAGATCCCCATCACTGGAACGGGATCCGCAGCATCGACATTCTGAGGCGAGACCCAACTTCTCTACTACTTGCTGGCACGGCGCCGGTCTTGCCGGCTTACTCGACCCGGGGTCCATGAGCAACTGCGGCTTCATGGGAACCCCCGGTCGAGCCGGGCCTTGTTCTTGTTTCCCTTACTACTCAAACCTGCTTGCTCAACCCGCTACTACAAAAGGCAACCAGACAAATTACGGATGAGTCGCCGCCACCTGAACCTGCGGCTTGGTGAAGTCCGAGGCTTCCAGCTTCGGGTTCACCACGATCTTGTCGAGGGCAATCTTCTCCGCCGGATAGTGCGGCTCACGCGAGGCCGCTGCGCCGGTTGCCAGCGGAACCACATGGGTCTCGAGCACGAACGGCATCTGCATCCCGTTCACCGCGCGCCAATCGCGGTAGTAAACCTCCACGGAGTGAGACTTGCCGTCCAACCGCCGCGGCTGCCCTTCCACCTTGGCTTCGAGAAAGGTCTGCGCGTCAACCCAGACACGGGTCTCATGACCGTTGGCCATCGTCACCTTCAGCTTGTAGGTGTCGCGATTCTCAACCTTCTCCGTGCCTTCGAGCTCCACCTTGCTGCCCTTGGCCGCGTAATCGATCAGCGCTCCATCCAGATCCGTCTGCTGCGCGGCAAGCTTCAACTCGTCCTCGGTGTAGGGCTCCACGTCCATGCGGTTCAGGTACGGACGCAGCTTCCAGCCGTTGCTTCCGTCGTAGACCTGGACCGCCGTCTTGCCCGCAAACTCAATCTCCAGCCGCAGCTTGCGCGGACGCTCCAACTCCAGCGTGAACGGCAGCTGCGCCTCTTCCTTCAGCCGCGGATTGGACGGCAGCGGCATCGACTTGCCGGGACGACGTGCGCCCGGAATCTCCACCGGCTGGGTCGAACGATCATTGCCACCGGCGGCCATTTTGCCCGTCTCTTTCAGCGCCTGCACCCCGCGCCAGGCCGGCAAGCCCCCCCGCGCCGCTACGTTCTTATCCACGATCTGTGCCGCCGTCAGCTTCCCCGCAGAAGCAGACTGATCAGCACCAAATGCAGCTAAACTGCACATTCCTAACATCATCCCAGACACAAAAAGCTTCCGAAGCATTACAAGTCCTCTCTTCAGTGGAATCTAAGCAGATACCGTACAGGAAATATCCAATTCTGGGCACTCCCAATCCGGGGTATAAGCCGAGCCGGTCCACTGAACCGGTTGAGTCAAGCTATTGGACCAGAAGTCCCTGGACATGAAATTGACCAATCTCAATGTCGACGCGATCTCCCGGTTTCACCGGACGACCGGGATTGGAAAACGCCATCCAATAGGTGTTTCCGACGACGGGAGTGCTGCTCTGCCGGAGTTGGCCGACCTTCTCCAGTGAAGGAACTACCAGCTTGACGTGGGCTGAAGGCGAGATCAGGTAAGCTTCGTTCTTCTTGTCATTGATAGCTTTGGCCCTCTCACCATCGACGACGCGATAGGTGAAGCGGATCAATTCGCCTGACTCCACCGACTTTACGCTGAAGGAGTCAACGCCCCAAATGGCCGTGTAGTACTCGGCCTCACGCCTGGGGGCGCGATTGGGCGCGTACCGGCTTGGCGCCGGAGCGGCAGCCGTGTGGGGAGCTGGGGCAGCCGACTGCCCACTCTGGCTAAATGCAAAGGAGCCGGCCCCAATGGCGCCGGCAACAAGAAACGCGCTGAGATGTCGAGAGAGACGAAGCCGGGTGGCATCGTATTTAGCGATCATGGGAATCCTCTTTTAAGTAGACCAGTCGCACTGGTTTTAGAGCCCGGCCTGCTGGATGATTCATCGCCGCTGAATCGGATCTGCACCTGGGAATCGGTTGCAAACCAGAGTCATAGCAGGCTTGGGAGGAGGTTAGAAAGCAGGTCCGGCGTGGTTGAACCAGACCCAATCGCGAAATGACATTACTGAGATATTGAGAGACCTCCAGGCGGAAGCCTGGAGGTCTCTCTGGTTGTTCTGGTTAGGGAATGAGGTAGGTCTTTGACGATGGGTTGCTGTTGATGTAACCCGAACCCACCGCAATGGCCGTGACCGTTTCAGTGTTGTTGATGACGATACCCGTTGCCGCATTGTAAGTATGCGTCGTGGTCGAAAACGATGCTGGCATCGATCCGTCGGTTGTGTAGAGGATGGTGACCCCAGGCTGGGTGATGGCGGTAAACTTCAGCACCGAGCCAGTGGTGACGTGACCTCCGCCCAACAGGAAGAAGGGCCGCGCCAGTTGTGTTTCGAACGTATAGGTCATGGATGCCACTCCGCTCGCCTGATAGGAGGGAGCAGTGGCAATGGCTTTGATGGTCACCCCGCCGGCAGTGGCCGAGGTGATGTTGAACGGACCCGTGTAGAGTCTCGTGGAACCGCCTGCGATGGTTCCCGGAGTGCTTCCGTCAGTGGTGAAGTAGATCGCAAACCCAGAGACACCGTTCATGCTGGTGTCGCTGAGGGTGATCTGTTGGTTGGTGCCAGCAGCAATCGCAGGGCCGCTGCCTGGAGCGATTGTGGGTACTCCAGCGATGCCCTTGAAGTAGTACTGCTTGCTGCCGACGATGCTCACCGAATACCCGGGCGCGATGGCAAGTGCCTCCACGAGTCCGGTGTGATTGATGGTGATTCCGGTTGCAGGGTTATATTTCTGGGTTGAGCCGCCCACCGAGGTACCAGGCGTGGCGCCGTTGGTGGTGTAGGTGTAGTAGATCGTTGCGCCAGGCGTCGTATCCGTGATGGTCAACGTCTGCCGCGTGGTAAACGGGTTGCTGGAGGTGTTACCGGCCAAGAGGAAGAACGGCTTGGCAGCCGGCGGCGTGTAGAGGTACGCCTTGGAGCTGACCGGGCTGGGGAACCAGCCGGTAGCGCAGGCGATGGCCTTAACCAGTTCCGTCACGCCGATGGTAGCGGGAGTACCGATGGTGATCGGTCCCGTGTACTGGGTCGACGTTCCGCAGACGGGCGTAGTGCCGTCAGTGGTGTAGTAGATTACTGCTCCCGGCGTTGCATCCGTAAGGACCAGAGATTGCGAGCTTTTATACGCGGCTCCTGGAAGCAGGAAGATGGGCGCACCCGTTGTCAGGCTTTCGACTGCACCGATATCTGCTCTGCTGAAGGTGCTCGTTACCGGCGGCCTTCCATTCCCGAAGAAGTCATACTGCAAGATCGAGAAGTTATCCACGTATGCGGACTCGTTCGTGGGAACCTTCTGGACCGCGGGCGAACCCTGGTTGGGCGAGTAGTTCGCCAAGACAGAGTTGGTTACCGGGTTGACCAGAGAGAGCGGACCCCACGCCAGATTGATCCAGTTGTTACCCTCGTCCACGGTAGCGGCCGGAGTAAGGTTGAAGATCGGATTCGGAACCGTAGCATCCGAGATACCCGGAGGAACGTTAAACGTCGACTGGGCAAACTCAGGAGGCGTCCGCGCTCCGTTGCAGTACTGGCTGATGAAGAGCGGATTTGAGGATTGGTTGTTAGAGCCGTTGCCAACCTCGCTTGCGTTGGTGAGCACCGAGTACTCCGGAGCCAGCTGCAGGTGTTGACTGCCGAGAACCAGAGAATGGGTGCCGGGGGCCGTATCGCCGCGCACGCCCAGATCCCAGAAGTTGGATCCGTTCACGCATTGCCCTGTGCTGCTCTGCGTGGCCGGACTTGTCGCCGGGCTGGAAAACGAGTTGTAGAGCTTCACAACGTTCTGTTGATAAGTGGAGCTCAACGCACCCACGCCGATGTAGAGGGTCCGGTTCTGCCAGAACACATTGTTGGCCAGGTACGGATTGGAGAAGTACTGGCAGTTCTGGTAAGCCGCCGGATAGTTCTTATCGTGCGGGCAGGTAAGCGATGTCACGCCCTGAATGGCAGCCACAAGCGGAATGCTATGTTGCGAGGTCACCAAGCCTGCAGGCTGAGGAGCAGAGGTGGTGGCGCTTGTGATTTGCTGACCCAGCGAAGGCTGAGACTGCGTGCTGGCCAGGGGAGCGCCGATGGTGTTGAAGAGCACACCAGCAGTCGCCGTCGAGTCGTTGGAGGCAATGGTATTGTTGATGATCCTTGCTTCCAGCGCATCCTCAAGCGAGATGCCGCCGCCGTCCCATCCGGCCAGGTTGTTGACGATGATGTTGTTGGTGACCAGGGGCGAATACCACTTGGTCGGATCGTTCGGGAAGTTGGTGAGTTCGGTCCCGTTGACGCCCTGGAGCCGCAATCCACCACCGCTGCCGGCTTCCGCCGCGTTGCCCTGGATGAGGTTGGCGTTGACCAAAAGATTTGGTCCGACACCGTCGCTCAGTCCGGGCGGGCAATCCGCGTCAGCTGCCAACCCGCAAACCGGATCGGAGTCGGGTGTTCCCTGAATGATGACGCCGCCGCCATTGGTTGGAATGGTGGGATTGAGGCTCTGGTTGAACAGAATCGAGTTGTGCTCGATGTCGCCGTTGTAGCTGAAGCCGAGGTGCGCAAGGCCGCCGCCATCACCGGAGCTGTTATTGCCGCAGAGCCAGTTGTAGTTGAACTCGTAGTAGTCGGAGCCGCTGCAGAAGCTCACGCCGCCGGCACCAGCAGGAGTCCCGGAGAACAGCTCGTCGCCGATGGACGAGTTGGCCGTCACCGAGTTGTGGTGCACGTTGACGTTGAGGTTGAAGCAGTACGGCTGCTGCACGTTGTTAGGAAGGTTGTTCAAGCACGAACCCGGAGCCGCATTTGTGGTGCTGCTCTGGAGGTTCTGTGGCGGGAACTCGCCCTGGCCAACGTTGATGCCACCGGTAAGGGTACCGATGTTGCCGTGAATGCGGTTGTTCGCGATCTGCAGGTTGTGGTTCCAGCCATGGACGAAGACACCGCCGCCACCCTGCGAGCTGTCGGTGATGGTGAGTCCATCGATGCTCGACGGGTTGCACTGGAAGTTGCTCGGGAAGGGGTTGCTGCCATCGTGGCAGTCCCTAGTGGTGAGCAAGGTGGTTTGTGTCGGAT
>Ga0210410_10002579_pt1 | contig 16189 bp, 20 predicted proteins | sample IncBWC4MmetaG_FD_161058 | JGI IMG/M metagenome (GOLD analysis project Ga0210410, IMG submission 161058) | Forest soil microbial communities from Barre Woods Harvard Forest LTER site, Petersham, Massachusetts, United States - Inc-BW-C-4-M | ecosystem: Environmental > Terrestrial > Soil >... | reverse complement strand
TGTCTCGCACCTGTTCTACCGGATCGGCCGCGCCGGCCGACGTCCGGCTTGTGAACACCTGTCCGTTCGGCTGCGCGATCAAGCACGCAGCACGCGGTGGAGCGGCGCGCCAGGGCCGCGTCAGGAGGCGGTGATGACGGCGGTCGCCATCGCGCAGACCATCAGCACTCCGCTGACGAGCATCACGGCGCGTGCGCCGCCCTCGCCGCGAGGGAAGGCCGGGCGCGTCACGCCGATCACGCCGACCAGCACGGCCCAGCAGACAAACGCACCGCCGGCGATGTAGAAGGCCGTCTTCGAGCCGGGGTCGGCGGAGTGCCCCACGACGGCTGCCAGCAGCGTCAGCATCGCGCGCGAGCCTATCCGATCCAGATGGCTGGTTCCACGAATCTCATGGAATCAGCCATCTAGCGGGTGGCGCGCGAGGGTCCGTTGGCGCTGGGCGCGGCGGATCCGTACCGGCTCTCGGTCGCCTCGCGCTGGCCCTGGTAGTGGGAGCCGAGCTCGGCGCTGCCGTACGGGCGCTGTGCCGGGCGGTCGAGCGTCATGAAGGACAGCTGCGCGATCAGCAGCCCGGGCGAGAGCTTGATCGGGACGCGCGTCAGGTTGTTCAGCTCCAGCGTCAGCGTGCCCTTCCAGCCCGGGTCGCAGAAGCCGGCCGTCGCGTGGACGATCAGTCCGAGCCGCCCGAGCGACGACTTGCCCTCGATCCGCGCGACCACGTCGTCCGGCAGCTCGACCCACTCGAGCGTGCGGCCGAGGCAGAACTCGCCAGGGTGGATCACGAACGCCTCGCCCTCCGGTATCCGCACCTCCTCCGTGAGGTTGCCCGGCGGCTCGCGCAGGTCGATCGCGGCGATCTTGTGATTGTGGAAGACGCGGAAGGTGTCGCCGAGACGCAGATCCACGCTCGCCGGCTGCACGAGCGCCGGGCTCCACGGGTCGATGCGAATGCGGCCCGCCTCGACGAGCTCGAGGATCGTGCCGTCGGACAGGACCGAGGTCGGCGGCGTCGTCATGGGCGCGAAGTGTGCCAGCCGCGGCGGATCGTCGCCGGTCAGCGCCCCGGCGTGCGCGCCCGCGCGACGGTCGTGCGGATGCGCGGCGGGGTGGCGGGCGCCGGGTCGCCGTGGGGGCCGCGGCGCGGGCGACGCGGCGGGGAGCGACGCGGCCGGTCGTGCACGCGGGAGCCGCCGCTGCCGTCGTTGTTCGGCTCGCCGTCCTCCTCGGGCGTCTGTCTGACCGCCCACCAGACGAGATACAGCAGCATCCCGAGCGGGATCTTCAGCGCGAGCATGAGGAACAGGAAGCCCGTCCACTCCATAGAGGCGATGCTACCCCCGCGCGGGGGCGCCTGTCACCCCTCGACCGGTGCGTCGCCCGCCCGACGCACCGGCGTCCGGCCGTTACGCCCGCAGCGCCAGCGGCGCGTCGTCGAACTGCGTGATGCGCTGGAGCTCGGCGACGCGCGCGACGATCTCCTCGCGCGTGAGCCGGCGCACGCGCTCGGTGCCGAACTCCTCGACGTTGTAGGAGGCGATCGCGGTGCCGTACGCCATCGCGCGGCGCAGCGTCTGAAGCGAGAGGTCGTCGCCGCCGTGCGCGGCGATGCAGCCCACGAAGCCGCCAGCGAACGAGTCGCCCGCGCCGGTCGGGTCGAGGACCGTCTCGAGCGGGAAGGCGGGCAGCGCGAAGAAGCCGTCGTCGGTCAGCAGCGCGGCGCCGTACTCGCCCTGCTTCGCGACGATCACCTTCGGCCCGAGCGCGCGCAGCTCGCGCGCCGCCTGCACGAGGTTCGGCTTGCGCGTGAGCTGGCGGATCTCCGCGTCGTTGAGCAGCACGCAGTCGACCGTCTCGATCGTCTTCAGCAGCGACTCGCGCGCCGTCTCGATCCACAGGTTCATCGAGTCGAGCGCGACGAACTTGGCGCTCCCGCACTGCTCGCGCACCTCGCGCTGGAGGTCCGGCTGGATGTTCGCGAGGAACAGCACGTCGCAGTCGCGCGAGGCGTCGGACAGCTTGGGCGCGAAGTCGCCGAAGACGTTGAGGCGCGTGTCGTCGGTGTGGGCGGTGTTGAGGTCGTACTCGTAGTGGCCGCGCCAGAAGAACGTCTCGCCGCCGGGCACGTGCTCGACGTCGTCGGTCAGCACGCCGCGCTCGTGCAGGACGCCGTACTCGTCGTCGCCGAAGTCGTCGCCGACCGGGCCCACGACGCGCACGTCGGTGAAGAACGACGAGGCGAGCGAGAAGTGGACCGCCGAGCCGCCGAGCATCTTCTCGCGGCTTCCGAACGGCGTGGAGACGGCATCGAATGCGATCGAGCCGACGACGGTGAGCGACATCGTGGTGGGCGTCTTTCCAGTCGGGGTCACGGACGGAGCGCGAACGCGATCCGTTGGCGGGGAAGCGTACCGGCGGGGCGACGGCCGGGCTGGGATAGCCTGCGTGCGCGATGCGCGCGATCCAACTGCAGGAGTTCGGCGGGCCAGAGGTGCTCCAGCTCGTGGAGCTGCCGACGCCGACGCCCGGCGACGGCGAGGTGCTGATCGAGGTGAGCCGCGCGGGGATGAACTTCGCCGACACGCACCAGCGCACGAACTCCTACCTCGCGAGAGCGACGCTGCCGCTGATCCCCGGCACCGAGGTCGCGGGCGTGCGCGCCGACACGGGCGAGCGCGTGATCGCGCTGTGCGGCAACGGCGGCTACGCCGAGCAGGTCGCCGTGCACGAGGCGCTCGTCTTCCCGATCCCCGACGGGGTCGACGACGGCACCGCGCTCGCGCTGCTCGTGCAGGGCCTCACCGCGTGGCACCTCTACAAGACGTGCGCGCGTCTCGCGCCCGGCGAGTCGGTCGTCGTGCACGCCGCGGCCGGCGGGGTCGGCTCGCTGGCGGTGCAGCTCGGGAAGCCGCTCGGCGCGGGCCGCGTGATCGCCGCCGCGTCCACGGAGGAGAAGCGCTCGCTCGCGCTGTCGCTCGGCGCCGACGCTGCGATCGACGCCTCGCCCGACGGGATGACCGAGCGGATCGTGGAGGCGAACGGCGGCAGGCCGGTCGACGCGGTCTTCGAGATGGCGGGCGGCGCGGTGTTCGAGGCCTCGCTCGACGCGCTCGCGCCCTTCGGCCGGCTCGTCGCCTACGGGATCGCCTCGCACGAGCAGAACGAGGTCCGCAGCGGCGCGCTGATGCGCAAGTCCCGCGCGGTCGTCGGCTTCTGGTTCATGCACTGCCTCGGCCGTCGCGAGATGGTCGAGGAGCCGCTCGCGGGCCTCTTCGGCCGCGCTGCGCGCGGCGAGCTGAGAGCCGTCGTCGGCGAGGCCTACCCGCTCGCCGACGCGGCGCGGGCGCAGGTCGACATCGCGGAGCGACGCACGACCGGCAAGGTCCTGCTCGATCCGCGGGCGTGAGCGAGCGCCGCCGCGCCGGGAGCCGCGCGACCCCGGGACGCGCTTCCGACTAGTCTCAGGTCCCTGTGACGACCTTCGCCGAGCTCGGCCTCTCCGACACGCTCCTCGACGCGCTGCGTGACGTCGGCTACGAGTCGCCCAGCCCGATCCAGGAGCAGGGCATTCCCCCGCTCCTCACCGGTGCCGACGTGATCGGCCAGGCGCAGACGGGCTCGGGCAAGACGGCCGCGTTCGGGCTGCCGCTGATCCAGTACGTCGATCCGTCGATGGCCGAGGTGCAGGGGCTCGTGCTGACGCCGACGCGCGAGCTGTGCATCCAGGTCACGCAGGCGCTGCGCGCGTACGGCGCGCGCAAGGGCGTCGACGTGGTCGCCGTCTTCGGCGGCGCGCCGATCCGCTCCCAGCAGGCGCAGCTGCGCGCCGGGGGGCACATAGTCGTCGGCACCGTGGGGCGCGTGAAGGACCTCATCTCGCGCCACTCGCTCGTGCTGCACGACTGCCGCTTCGTCGTGCTCGACGAGGCCGACGAGATGCTCGACCTCGGCTTCCTCGAGGACGTCGAGAAGATCCTCGCGCTGACGCCCGGCAGCCGTCAGACGGCGTTGTTCTCGGCGACGATGCCGCCGGAGATCCGCAAGCTGTCCGAGCGCTACCTCTACAACCCGGTGCTCGTGAAGGTGAGAGCCGCCACCCTCACGGTCGACACAGTCGAGCAGTTCTCGCTCGAGACCGGGTCGAAGGAGAAGGACGAGGCGCTCGTGCGCGTGCTGGAGGCGGAGCGGCCCGACCAGGCGATCGTCTTCGTGCGCACGAAGATCCGCTGCGATCAGCTCTACCGCCGCCTGCGCGACAGAGGGATGAACGTCAAGGCGCTGCACGGCGACATGAGCCAGGGTCAGCGCGACGGCGTGATGCTCGCGTTCAAGAGCGGGCGCCTGCCGATACTCGTCGCGACCGACGTCGCCGCGCGCGGGCTCGACATCTCCTCCGTCACGCACGTCATCAACTTCGACGTGCCGACCTCGCCGGACGTCTACGTCCACCGCATCGGCCGCACCGGCCGCGTCGGCCGCTCGGGCCGCGCGATCACGTTCTACGAGTCGCGCCAGAAGCGCGACGTCGAGGCGATCGAACGCCACACCTCGACGCCGATGTCGCCGTGGACGGCCGGCGCGAAGGTCGCGGCGCTGCCCGTGGAGACGAAGCCGAGACGTCACTCGAAGCCGCACGCCTCGGCGAACGGCGACGACGGGGCTCGCACGCGGCTCGTGCTCGCCGGTGGCCGTGCCGACGGCCTCGAGCCGAAGGACGTCATCCACGCGATCACCGCCGCCACCGGCCTCGACGGCGAGGCGATCCGCAACATCCGCATGCTCGACCGCTTCGCCTTCCTCGACGTCCCGGCCGCCGAAGCCGAGCGCGTCGTCGAGCAGGTCGACGGCAGCGAGGTCGGCGGGCGCCGCCTGCGCCTCGAGCCCGTCAGCGGCTGACGGGACGACGCGGCGCGATGGCGCGGCGCAGTGCGGGGATCGTGTTGTTCCGCCGGAGCGGAAGTGGGGAGCTCGAGGTGCTGCTCGTGCATCCGGGCGGGCCGTTCTGGGCAAGACGGGATGCCGGCGCGTGGAGCATCCCGAAGGGCGAGGTCGAGCCGGATGAGGAGGAGCGTGCGGGGGCGCTGCGCGAGCTGGCGGAGGAGACGGGCGCCACGTTCGCCGACGTGTCCGAGGGCGACCTGATCACGCTCGGCGAGGTGCGCCAGAGAAGCGGGAAGGTCGTGACGGCGTGGGCGCTGGAGCGCGACCTCGACGCGGACGCGATCCTCAGCACGACGTTCGAGCTCGAATGGCCGCCGCGCTCGGGCCGCCTCCAGACCTTCCCGGAGGTCGACCGGGCGGCCTGGCTCCCGCTGCCCGCGGCGCGCGAGAAGCTGCTGCCGGCGCAGGCGCCGTGGCTCGACCGGCTGGCGGCGATCCTCGGGTAGTAGGGTCGAGTCAAGACCCCGACTCCGAGGAGCCGCCATGTCCCAGGCCACGATGCACACCACCCACGGCGCGATCGCGCTCGAGCTGTTCGACGACGACGCGCCGAAGACCGTCGACAATTTCCGCAGACTGGCCGCCGACGGCTTCTACGACGGCATCAGCTTCCACCGCGTGATCACCGACTTCATGATCCAGGGCGGCTGCCCGCAGGGCACCGGCACCGGCGGCCCGGGCTACACGTTCGAGGACGAGATCAACCAGCACAAGATCGTCCGCGGCACGCTCGCGATGGCGAACGCGGGGCCGAACACGAACGGCTCGCAGTTCTTCATCGTCACGGCGGAGGCGACGCCGTGGCTCGACGGCAAGCACACCGCCTTCGGCCAGGTGGTCGAGGGGATGGACGCGGTCGACGCGATCGAGGGCGTCCAGACGGGCCCGGGCGACCGACCGGTCGAGCCCGTCGCGATCGAGCGCATCGAGCTCGCCGACTGACGCGGCGAGCGCAGCGCCCGCGTGAAGGCTTCCGCGGCGTGCTTGGTTCGCCGACTGACCGTGCGGCGGCGCGTGGGGCGAGAACCCCATCAAGCGCCGCCGCCTGCGGCCGATACAAGGGGACGATGGTCGTGTGGCGAACCGGCTCGGTCCTCGCCGGTGCCGTGCTCGCCACGGCGCTGCCGGCTGCCGCGCTGCTCGTCGCGGCGGCGGATGCGCACCGCCGCCCGCCGGCGACCGCCGTCGGCGTCGGCGCGCGCGAGTACCGCCTCGCCGCCTACCGTGCGACCGTCCCTCGCGGGCTCGTCCGCTTCAACCTCGCCAACTACGGCGAGGACCGGCACGACCTCGTCGTCGTCCGCCCCGACGGCCGCGAGCTGGCGCGGACCGGCGAGGTGAGAGCCGGGAAGCGCGCCACGCTGGAGCTGCGGCTGGCGCCGGGCCGCTACCGGCTCGTCTGCGACGTCGCCGACCACGAGGCGCGCGGCATGCGCACGACGATCCGCGTGACGAGATGAGCTGGACCGAGGCGCACGTCCGCCGGCTGCTGTGGCGCGCCGGCTTCGGCGCCACGGCCGCGGAGGCGCGGCGCTGGGCGCGTCGCGGCAAGGCGGCGACGATCGACTTCGTCGTCAACGGACCGCCCGGCGGCGCGCGCCTGCGCGGGCCGGAGCCGCGCGTGAACGGGCGCCGGCTCGACCCGCTCAACCAGTGGGGCGACGACATGCTGTGGTGGCTCGACCGGATGGTCCGCACGACGTATCCGCTGCAGGAGAAGCTGACGCTCTTCTGGCACGACCACTTCGCGACGACCGACCAGGACACGCCGCTGATGCTGCGCCAGAACCGCATGCTGCGCGGCCACGCACTCGGCTCCTTCCGCGCGCTGCTCGGCGACGTCACGCGCGATCCGGCGATGCAGCTGTTCCTTTCACTCGCCGACTCGACGAAGGACGCGCCGAACGAGAACTACGCGCGCGAGCTGATGGAGCTCTTCACGCTCGGCTCGGGCTACACGGAGCGCGACGTGCGCGAGGCGGCGCGCGCGCTGACGGGCTTCCGCGCGCAGTGGGGCGACCGCGGCCTCGTCTCGATCCGCTGGTCCGCCGCGGACCACGACGCCGGCGTCAAGACGCTGCTCGGCAGGCGCGGCCGCCTCGCGGTCGACGACGTGCTCGACCTCGTCACCGCGCATCCGCGCCATGCGCCGTTCCTCGTGACGAAGCTGTGGAGCTTCTTCGTCGCGACGCCGCCGAACCGCGCGACCGTGCGCGCGCTGGCGGCGACGTACCGCGGCTCCGGCCTGCGCATCAAGCCCGTCGTGCGGGCGATCCTCGAGCACCCGGCGCTCTACCGCAGCCTCGACGCGCCCGACCTCGTCAAGTGCCCGGCCGTCTACGTCGCCGGTGCGCTGCGCACGACCGGCTCGCATGTCACGCAGGACTACCCGACGTGGATGCTGACGACGATGGGGCAGCAGCTGTTCCGCCCGCCGAGCGTCGCGGGCTGGGACTGGGGCCCGGCGTGGATGTCGTCGAACGCGATGCGCCAGCGCTTCGCGCTCGGCAACTACGTCGTCGTCTACGGCCGGCCGAGAGTGAGAAGAGGGGCGCAGCCGGCCACACTCAAGCCGCGCGAGGCGTACGAGCGCGCGTGGGCGGCCGTCGGCGAGCCGCAGGTTTCCGCGAGCACGCGCACCGTGCTCACGCACCTCGCCGCCCGCTTCTTCGACGACCTCGACCCGCGCTGGCGCGCCACGGCCGACTGGCGCGGCGACGCGCTCCAGGCGACGCTGCGCCACCTGCTGCTCACCTGCCCCGACAGCCAGCTCTGCTGAGACGAACGACCGAGGACCCCCCCCGATGCCACGTTCGATCCACAAGGGCTGCGACGACTTCCGCCAGACGAGCGCCGGCGCGCGCGAGCGCTGGCTGGGGGCCGGCGGGCCTCCTCTCACGCGGCGGCAGGCGCTCGCGGGTGCGCTCGGCGGGACCTTGGCGATCTGGGCCGAGCAGGCGATGCCCTTCGCACGCATCTTCGAGGCGGCCGAGGCGCAGGCTGCGAGCGCGCCCGGCGCGCGCGTGCTCGTGAGCGTCTTCCTGCCCGGTGGCTGCGACCTGCTCGACGCGCTGCCGCCGATCGGCGCCTACGGCCGCTACGCCGACCTGCGCGGCGCGATGAAGCTGGAGGCGCCGCCGGCGCTCGGCGCGACCGGTCTCGGCATCCATCCGTCCCTGACGGCGGGAACGGGCGGCGGCGTGAAGGGGCTGTTCGAGGCGGGCAAGGTCGGCTTCCTGCCGGGGATCGACTACGCGAACCCCGACCTCTCGCACTTCCACTCGCGCCACTTCTGGGAGACGGGGCTCGTGACCGAGCGCGCCGCGCCCGGCTGGCTCGGGCGCTGGCTCGACCACCACGGCTCGCGCGACAACCCGCTCCAGGGCCTGACGCTCGCCTCGACGCTGTCGCCGGTGCTCGCGACCGCCTCTGCGCCGGTCGCCGCGCTCGACTCGCCGAGCGACGTCGCGCTCGACGTGTGGGGGATCGGCGGCCGGCAGGACCGGCAGATGCTCGACGCCTGGGAGCGGATGTCCGCCGCGCGCGTCCGCGGCGACGGGCCGCGCGCCGTCCACACCGCGGCGCGGCTCGCGAAGTCGGTCGGCGACCGCCTCGCGCCGTATGCGGAGCACGCCGGCCACGACCCGCTCGCGCCGCCCGTCCCCTATCCGCAGGACGGCGACCTCGGCAAGCGCCTGTCGCGCGTCGCGGCGCTCGTCGCGCAGCCGCTCGGCGTGCGCCTCGCGGCCATCGACGCCGACGGCCAGTTCGACACGCACGACAATCAGCCGAGAGATCTCGCGGACGCGCTGTCGTCGGTGTCGCAGTCGCTTGCGGCCTTCCAGGCCGACCTCGAGGCGCGCGGCGTCGCCGACCGCGTGCTGACGCTCGTGTGGTCGGAGTTCGGCCGCCGCCCGCAAGGCAACGAGTCGAGCGGGACCGACCACGGCGCCGGCGGGATCGCCTGGGTGCAGGGCACGCGCGCTGCGTCGGGGATCCTCACCGACTACCCGAGCCTCACCGACCTCGACCGCGACGACAACCTCAAGGTCACGGTCGACTTCCGCAAGCTCTACGCCTCGCTGATCGAGGGCTGGCTCGGGACCGACGCCGCCGAGCTGATCCCGAACGCGGGCGCCTACGGGCGCCTGGCGCTCACGCGCTGAGGAAGGCGGCGATCGCCTCGGCGAGCGCCGCCTGGTCCTCCGGCGTGAAGCTGCACGCGTCTGGGATCTCGACGAGGCGGGCGTCGTGCAGCTCGGCCGCGTAGCGCTCGGCGTGCGCGAACGGGAAGACCGGGTCCTCGCGCGAGGTGCTCACGCTGCGCCCGCCTCCGCCGCGAGCACCGCGTCGAGGAACGGGACGAGCTGCGCGGCGACCGCCTCGGGGTCGCTCGTGTACGGGACGTGGCCGGTGTCGAGCTCTGCGAGCTGGGCGCGCGGGATCGCGTCTGCGAGCCAGCGGCCGACCTTGACCGGGATGACCGGGTCCCGCCGGCCCCACAGCACGAGCGTCGGCGCGGCTATCGCGCCGGCCTGTGCGCGCAGGTCGTGCTCGGGCGAGCTGAAGCTGGCCCACAGGCCGGCCACGGCCGCGAGGCCGGCGGGATCACGGGTCGTCGCGATCGCTCGCTCGCGCGCGGCCCGGTCGGCGTCGGCGCGGGAGCGCATGTAGCGCGCCGAGAAGGCCGGGTAGATGCGGCGCAGGAAGCGCGGGCGCCCCATCAGCGCGCAGAACGCGCGCACCTGCGGGCCGCGCGCGAGGAAGCCGCCGCTGTCGATCAGCACGAGCCCGCGCACGAGGTCCGGGCGTCGCAGCGCCAGCCGCGCCGCGGCGAAGCCGCCGATCGAGTTGCCGACGACGACCGCGCCCTCGGGCGCGAGCCGTACGACGGCCTGCTCGGCGACGTCGGCGAACGACATCGCGCTGGCGGGGCCCGGGGCGGGCGGCGAGTCGCCGTGCGCGGGCCAGTCGAGCGCGATCGTGCGCACGGAGCCGGGCAGCAGGTCGCGCAGCGCGTCGTAGTCGCTGCGGGCGTGGGCGCCGGACGGCAGCAGCACGACGGCGGGGCCGTCGCCGCGCGCGTCCCACGCGAGGGTGGCGGAGGGCAGCTCGAGCATCGGCATGCGTGGACCGTACCATATGACTGACCGGTCGGTCACACGCCGGGTGACCGGTCGGTCGCTAGGATCGACCCGATGCCGAGCACCAGCCGAGCGACTCCCGCCGTGGCCGCCGCGCGTCGCGCCGCGACGTCTCCCGCCGCCCGGTCGGCCGGGGCGGCTGCTCCCGCCCCGTCCGCCGTCGCGCCGTCCACCCACCGCACGCACGACGCGCTGCTCGACGCCGGCGTCGCCGTCGCCGAGCGCGACGGGCTCGCGGGCATGAGCGTCAATCGCGTCGTCGCCGAGGCGGGCGTCGCGAAGGGCACCTTCTACGTCCACTTCGCCGACCGCGACGCGTTCGTCGACGCGCTTCACGAGCGCTTCTACGGTCGCGTCGACGAGGCCGTCGCCGCAGCCACGCGCGACGCGGCGCCCGGCCCCGAGCGCCTGCTGCGCGGCGCGGCCGCCTACCTCGACGCCTGCCTCGCCGATCGCGGCGTCAAGGCGCTGCTGCTGGAGGCGCGCGCCGACGGCGCGATCCCCGGCCGCGCCTCGGTGCGCGAGGAGCGCTTCGCGCAGCTCTCCGCTTCCGGCTTCGCGGCGATGGACTGGCGCGACGCGCGCGTCGCCGCACGCCTGTTCGTGCGGATGATCTCCGAGGGGGCGATCCTCGAGCTGGAGGCCGGCAGGCGCCTGCCCGCCGTCCGCCGCACGCTCGCGCGCTTCCTGCACGAGCCGGTCTGACCAGCTCCTGGCCAGCCGGCCAAATCGCTGCGCGGCTCCGGTAGCCTTGAACGCAGGTCAACGCAGGTCAACGCAGGTCAATCCGGACCCCGAAGCCGAGCACCCGAGGAGCGCGCCATGGCCACCACCGAGCAGGCACCGGCAGCCGTCCAGAACGGCAGCGGAATTCCCGTCGAGAACCCTGCGACCGGCGAGACGATCGCGACCGTCCCGACGCTCGGCAGAGCGGAGGTCAAGGAGCTCGTCGCGCGTGCTCGGGCCGCGCAGCCCGCGTGGGAGGCGCTCGGCTTCGAGGAGCGCGCGAAGGTGCTGCTGCGCGCGCAGAAGTGGGTCACCGACAACGCCGAGCGGATCATCGCCACGATCGTCTCGGAGACCGGCAAGTCCTACGAGGACGCCCAGCTCGCAGAGATCATGTACGCGGCTGCCGCGTTCGGCTTCTGGGCCAAGGAGGCGCCGAGCTTCCTCGCCGACGAGCAGCTCAAGTCGGCGAACCCGTTCGTGAAGGGCAAGAAGCTGATCCAGCGCTACCGCCCGGTCGGCGTCGTCGGCGTGATCGGCCCGTGGAACTTCCCGCTGACGAACTCCTTCGGCGACTGCATCCCGGCGCTCGCCGCCGGCAATGCGGTCGTGCTGAAGCCGAGCGAGGTCACACCGCTGACCTCGCTGCTGATGGCGGAGGGGCTGCGCGCCTGCGGCATCCCGGAGCACGTCTTCCAGGTCGCGACCGGCGACGGCACGACCGGCAGCGCGCTCGTCGACGAGGTCGACTTCATCATGTTCACCGGCTCCACGAGAACCGGGAAGAAGGTCGCCGAGCGCGCCGCCAGGACGCTCACGCCGGTCGGGCTGGAGCTCGGCGGCAAGGACCCGATGATCGTGCTGGCCGACGCCGACCTGGAGCGTGCCGCGAACGCTGCCACGTTCTACGCGATGAACAACGGCGGTCAGGTCTGCATCTCGGTCGAGCGCGTCTACGTCGAGGCGCCCGTCTACGACCAGTTCGTGGCGAAGGTCACCGACAAGGTGCGCGCGCTGCGCCAGGGCCGCCCGAGCGGTCCCGGCTCGATCGACGTCGGCGCCGTCACCTTCCCACCGCAGATCGACATCATCGATCGGCACGTGCAGGACGCCGTCAGAAAGGGCGCGCGCGTGCTCGTCGGCGGCAAGCAGGCCGCCGGGCCCGGCCGCTTCTACGAGCCGACCGTGCTCGTCGACGTCGACCACACGATGACGTGCATGACGGAGGAGACGTTCGGCCCGACGCTGCCGATCATGAAGGTCGGCGACGCCGAGGAGGCGCTGCGGCTCGCGAACGACTCGGTCTACGGCCTGCAGGCGTCGGTGTGGACGAAGGACGTCCACAAGGGCGAGCAGCTCGCGCGGCGGATCGAGGCGGGCGCGGTCTGCGTCAACGACGCACAGGTCAACTACACGGCGCTCGAGCTGCCGATGGGCGGTTGGAAGAGCTCCGGCCTGGGCACGCGCCACGGGTCCGGCGGGATCCGCAAGTACACGCAGACGCAGACGCTGCTCGTGACGCGCCTGGCGCCGAAGAAGGACCCGCACATGTTCCCGTACTCGAAGGGCAAGACGCGCATGCTGGGGCGGCTCGTGAAGCTCATGTACGGGCGCGGGAAGCGGGCGTAACCGCGCTCAGGTCACCGTCGAACGCACGCGTCGATCCCGAGCCCCTGCCAGTAGGCATCCTCCTCCATCGTGAGGCGGGTGAGCGCGGCCTGCAGCCGGCGGAAGGTGTCGATCACGTCGTCGCCGCTCGCGATCGCGCGCTCGTGTCTGCCGATCAGGTCGACCTCCTGGCCGGCGAGCTGGACGGCGCGGTCGTAGCGCTTGCGCACGTCCTGCGGCGCCTTCAGCGCGCGCAGCTGCGCGACCGCCGGGCGCAGGCGCGCGATCCCCGCTTGCAGGAAGCCGTCGCCCTGCTCGGGCGTGCTCGGGACGGGGATGCGGTCGGTCGCGGCGGCCGTTCTCGCGCAGATCGCGCTCGCCTGCGCGTGCAGTTGGTCGGCGGTGAGGCTGTCGTCGCCGCAGGCGCCCAGCGCGAGCGCGAGCAGGAGGGCGAAGACCGGCAGGGCACGACGGAGCATCGGCGCCGGATGCTACGCAAGCGCCACGTCGAGCAGCCGCTCGAGCTCGGCGATCGTGGCGGGCGTGTCGACGTGGTGGACGGTCGCCATCCCCAGCTCCGCCGCCGGCGGGAGGTTGAACGGCAGGTCGTCGACGTAGACGCACGCCGCCGGCGCCACGCCGGCGCGCTCGGCGCCGAGGCGGTACATCTCCGGCGCCGGCTTGCGCATCCCGACCTCGCCCGAGATCACGACGCCGTCGAACAGCTCGTCGAGCACCGCGCGGTCGTAGCGGCGCGTGCCCCACGAGTTCGACACGAGGCCGGTGCGGATGCCGGCCGCGCGTGCGGCGCGCACCGCGTCGAGCATCGCCGTGTCCGGGCCGACGCGCGCGAAGAGGCGATCGATCAGGCCGTCGTGCGGGACGCCGAGCAGCCCGCCGAAGCGTTCCTCGAAGACGGGCTCCTCGACTCTGCCCTCCTCGAACGCGATCAGCAGGTCGCGGAACGCGGCGTCACCGCGGAACGCCTGCACGAGCGTGTCGGGCGCGAGCCCCGCCTCGTTGCAGAAGGCGCCGAACGACGCGAACAGGTTCGTCGTCAGCACGCCGCCCCAGTCGACGAGCAGCGCGGTGCGGGGCACGCCGCCGGTCGCCGCGTCACGCGCGGCGCCGTCCTGCGCCTCACTCGCCATGCGCCACCGCCCACGCGTGCTCGGCCAGCGACGGGACGCCGGTGTCGAGCAGCGTGAAGAACGGGTCGTCGGTCGTGCCCGCGAGCAGCCGCTTGTAGGAGCCCTCGAGGAAGATCGCCGCCTTCCACAGCGCGAGCGTCGCGTACCAGGCGACGTCGCCCATCGAGCGGCCCGAGCGCTCCTCGTAGCGTGCGATCAGCTCCGCACGCGTCGGGAAGCCGGGCTGCGTCGTGACGGCGCCGAGCGTGAAGATGTTCTGCGGGTCGTCGGGCTGCGCGTACGTCGCGGTCAGGTAGCCGACGTCGGCGAGCGGGTCGCCGATCGTCGCCAGCTCCCAGTCGAAGATCGCCACGAGCCGCGCCGGCGCACCGGCGCCGAGCATCACGTTGCCGAGGCGGTAGTCGCCGTGCACGATCGTCGCCGGGCCGGACGCGGGGCAGTTGGCCGCGAGCCAGGCGGTCACGCGGTCGAGCCTCGCGATCTCGCGCGTCTTGTTGTGCTCCCACAGCCCGCCGAAGCGGCGCAGCTGGCGCTCGAGGTAGCCGGTCGGCTTGCCGTAGCCCTCCAGCCCGCAGGCGCGCCAGTCGACCGCGTGGACCTCGACGAGCGCGTCGATCAGCTCGTCGGCGATGCGGGCGCGCTGCTCGAGCGTGTCGAGCGCGGGCGGGACCTGCGTCGTGATCACGTTCCCCGCGACCCTCTCCATCACGTAGAAGGGCGCGCCGATCACGGCGGGGTCCTCGCAGGTGGCGAGCACGCGCGGGGTGCGCACGTCGGCGTGCTCGACGGCGCGCAGCAGCAGCGCCTCGCGCAGCACGTCGTGCGCGGAGGGCGGCAGCGGCGGACGCGGCGGGCGCCGCAGCACGAGCTCGGCCGCGCCGCGCCGGATCAGGTAGGTCACGTTCGAGTGCCCCTCGCCGAGCGGCTCGGCCTCGATCGGGCCGGCCCCGGCGCCGAGGTCGTGCGCGTCGAGGTAGGCGGCGAGCGGCTCGCGGATCAGCAGCGGCGCCAGCTCCAGCGCCGCAGCGTCCGCGTGCGTGTCGACGATCGCGCTGCTCACGCGGCGAACGCTATGCGACCGCGGGGTGAGCGGGCGCCGGATGGGGGGACCGGCGCCCGCTCGGGGGGAACGGGATGTGGACGTTTCGTGCGGCGTCAGGCCGCGGTGCGCAGCTCGCGGCCGCCGACGAGCGCGTCGAAGCCGCCGAGCTCGAGATCGGCCGGGTCACCGACGAGGCCGACGACGGTCGCGCCGGTGGCGCGTTCGATCGAGGTCAGCAGCGCTGCGAGGCGATCGCGTCGCAGCGAGGCGACGCGCCGCTCGCTCCAGCCCCAACAGGGGTCGCGCGCTTCGATCAACACGGTGACGCGCCGGGGGTGGTGCGCCGCGGCGGCGGCGACGAGCTCGTCGTCGCGGCCTTCTGGCCCTGCGATGAGGAGGATGTCTTCGTTCGTCATGCCCGGCACTCTCCTTCGCTCCCGTAAAGCCGTCATAACAGAGACGGAATGCCCTCCTTAAACCTGAGTGATGCGTCGAGGTTGCGGGCCGGGGCGGCCTCATTTCGCGGGGCGGTTAGCCTGAGAGGCGCATGCCGGAGCTGCCCGAGGTCGAGATCACCGCGCGCTTGATCGGCGCCGCGGTCGCGGGCGCGCAGGTCGAGTCGACGCTGGCGCCCGGGGTCAACGCGCTGAAGACGTTCGATCCGCCGCTGCACGCGCTCGACGGGACGCGCCTGTCCGGCGTGGCGCGGCGCGGCAAGCACCTGGTCGTGGAGAGCGACGCCGGGCTCGTGCTGTTGATCCACCTGATGTCCGCTGGCCGCCTCCAGCTCCACGACAGACGCGCCGGCCTGCGCGACCGCACCTCGCGCGTCCTGATCCGCCTCGGCGACGGCCGCGAGCTGCGGCTGCGCGAGTTCGGCACGAAGCAGGCAGCGTGGGTGAGGCTGCTGCGCGCCGGGGAGCTGGAGACGGAGGAGGCGATCGCGACGCTCGGCCCGGAGGCGTGGCCCGACCCGCCGCCGTTCCTGCCGCTGCTCGCGCAGCCGCGGCCGCTCCACACGCTGCTGCGCGACCAGCGGGTGGTCGCCGGGATCGGCCGCTCGTGGGTCGACGAGATCCTGTGGGAGGCGCGGCTGTCGCCGTTCAAGCGCGGGGCGGACCTGTCGGAGGACGAAGCCGCGGCGCTGCGCGACGCGACGATCGCGCGCCTCGGCGACGCGATAGCGCACTACGAGGCGACGCTGAAGCTGCCGCTGCCCGACAGACTGCCGCTGCCGCTGAAGGTCCACCGTCACGCGGGCGAGCCGTGCCCGCGCTGCGGCACGACGCTCGAGGCGGTCCACTTCGAGGACTACGTGATCGCCTACTGCCCGGCGTGTCAGACCGACGGACGGGTGCTCAAGGACCGGCGGCTGTCGCGGCTGCTGAAGTAGCCCTCTGGGCGTCGGCGATGAACTACCATGGCCGCTGGTCCGGTTGACGGTCGACCGCGGGAGTGGGGGAACGAATGCAGTGGACCGCGAGCGCCTCTACGGGCTCGACGCCCATCGGCTCGACGTTCGCAGCCGGATGGTGCGAGGAGCTCTCGCTCTGCGAGATCGATCCCCGGCGCGGTGG
>Ga0210410_10002578_pt1 | contig 16193 bp, 13 predicted proteins | sample IncBWC4MmetaG_FD_161058 | JGI IMG/M metagenome (GOLD analysis project Ga0210410, IMG submission 161058) | Forest soil microbial communities from Barre Woods Harvard Forest LTER site, Petersham, Massachusetts, United States - Inc-BW-C-4-M | ecosystem: Environmental > Terrestrial > Soil >... | reverse complement strand
CGGCAGGCGCTGGGGACACAGACCGCTCCATCGAACCAGGTGTTGATGGGGCTGGCACTGATGATGACATGGTTTCTGATGCAGCCTGTGCTGCTGGAGGTGGAGCAGACCGCGGTGGCTCCCTATAGTGCGGGGACGATTACCGGGGCGCAGGCTATGGATCTCGGTGTGGCGCCTGTAAAGCGTTACATGCTGCGTTATGCCCGGGAGAAAGATCTGGCCGTGTTTGCCTCGGCAGGGATGGCAGTGCGTCCGAACCGGAAGGAGGACCTGCCGATTCAGGTGGTGGTGCCAGCTTACATTCTGAGCGAGTTGAAGGCTGGGTTTCAGATTGGCGCTGTGTTGTTTCTTCCGTTCCTGCTGGTGGACCTGGTTGTGGCCAGTGTGACGACCTCGATCGGCATGATGCAGCTGCCGCCGGTGGTGATCTCGACGCCTCTGAAGATTCTTTTGTTTGTGATGGTCGATGGCTGGAATCTGCTGGCGGACCAGTTGATTAAGAGTTTCTAGCACTTTGAATTTAGTTGAGCGGAGGCAGGGAATGGGACCGGACCAGACGGTGGAGATCATGCGGAGGGTGCTGATTGAGGCGATGATGCTGAGCGCTCCGCTGCTGGTGACGGCGGCCCTGGTAAGCCTTGCGGTGAGCCTGCTGCAGACGCTGACCAGTGTGCAGGAGCAGACGTTAACCGCAGTGCCGCGGCTGGTGGTGGTGTTTGTCGTTACCGTAGCGGTGCTGCCCTGGATGGTGCACCGTTTGGTGAGTTTCACAGTGCATTTGTTTACCGGCTTTCACAAGTACCTGGGATAGGGCGGCATGAATCGCGAGCTGAGTGGGTTGATCGAAGACTGGCCGCAGTATCTGACAGCAGCAGTGCTTGTGATGGTGCGGCTGAGCGGGCTAATGGTGTTTTGCCCGGTCTTCTCTTCGCCGGCGATTGCGCCACGGATCAAGGTTGGGTTTGTCTTCGCGATGACGATTCTGCTGGCTCCGGCGATCGCAACCGTGCCAGGGGCGCGGGCTGTGCTCGATACGCGGGCGGTACTGGGAGAGCTTGGTGTGGGACTCGTCTTCGGACTTTCTCTGACGCTGTTGAACGAGGCACTGACGTTTGCGGGGACGTTACTGGGGCTGCAGTTCAGTTTTTCGCTGGTGAATCTGCTGGATCCAAACTCGATGATCGAAACGGCAGTACTGGGACAGATGCTGGGCTGGCTGGGCGTGCTGGTGATTATCGGCTCCGGGCTGGATAGGACCGTGCTGGCCGCGGTGGTGCGAAGTTTTTCTGCGGTTCCGGTGGGTCAGGCGGTGATGCAGGCTAAGACCGGAGTTGCGCTGGCCATGATGGCGAGTGGGATATTTCTAGCGGGGCTGCAACTGGCAGCTCCTGTAATGGCCGCGGCGCTGGCTGTTGAGGTGACGATCGCTTTGGTGGCACGGCTGTCGCCGCAACTGCCGGCGATGGTGGTGAGCATACCCATGAAGACGATGGCTTCGTATGTCGTCCTGATTGGGAGCCTTGCGGTGTGGCCGGGATGGATTGAACGTCACTTTACGGCGTTGTTGGATGCTGCGGCGAAGATGCTGGTGCGGGCATGAGCGTTGTCACGGAAACGAAGATGAGAGAGCTGCGGATCATCTGGGTCTCGCGTAGCGACGGTTCCTTACGCATGGCGTGGGTGGATGAATCTCTTCTTATTGGCCGGGTTCGCATGGAGGCCGGTTGCTATGGCCGATAAGGGAACCGAACAAGCTACTCCGCTACGAAAGAAAAAGGCGCGCGAGCGAGGTGACAGTGTTCACAGCCGTGAACTTCTGTCGGCCGTGGCTATGCTGGGCGGCGTGCTGGTGTTGGGGGCGCTGTCGACTGGATTTGTCTCAAGTTGGGCGAAGGTGTATGCCGGAAGTCTGCGCTCGGCGATGGTGGGGCTGAACGGTGCAGATAGGCAGGGTGGGGAACAGCTTCTGATTGTGGCGGTGCGGCAGTTACTTTTACCGGCTTTGTTGCCTGTGGGATTGGTCTTGGCGGCAAGTTTTGTTGGGGCGCTGGTCTCGGGAGTGGCACAGAGCGGTGGCGTGAAGATCCATCCGGAGGCGATGAAGTTTAAATTTGCGAAGTTGAACCCGGTGGCGAACCTGACGAATTTGTTCAGTCTGCGGTCTGCTACCCGGGTGGCTAAGTCGTTGGTGCCGGCGGCGGTGATGGTGGTGTTGGGATGGGGGGCGCTGAAGGCGTTGATGATCCCGATGCCAGTGATGAGTCTGGTCCGATTGCCGGCGACATTTTCAACGGCGTATGGGCTGGCGCTCGATGCGGCCTGGGTGACGTTGGCGTGGTCCGGCCTGGACTATGCGATCGAGTGGAGGAGTTGGAACCAGCGGCTGAAGATGAGCAAGCAGGAGATGCGCGAAGAGATACGGGATGCGATGGGGAATCCGCAGATCAAGGCGAAGGTGCGGCAGATTCAGCGCGCGATGCGCAAACGTAAGGTGAAGGCAGACATGTCGCGGGCGAGCGTGGTGATTACTAACCCGACGCATTATGCGGTGGCGTTGGAGTTCAGTTTCGAGACGATGTCGGCGCCTACTGTGCTGGCGAAGGGGCGTGATCTGCTGGCTGCGGAGATTCGCGAAGAAGCACGGTGGGCGGGAATTCCGATCATCGAAAATCCTCCACTGGCGCGGAGCTTATACAAGATGGTCGAACCCGGCCAATCGATTCCGTTTGAGTTGTATGCGGCGGTGGCGGGAATTTTGGCTTATCTCTATCGGCAGAAGGTAGAAGAACGCGTGCGGCGAGATCGTCAGGCGAAAGAGAGAGAGCAGAAGGCTCAGCAAAGCGCTGGGCCAGCTGATTGGAGAGGCAATGTTGGAACGACGGAGATGGTTGGGATGCGTGGCTTTGGGGGTGGGATGTGAGTGAGATGGTGATGAAGAAGAGTGATGGTTTTCAGATGGCGAAGCTGCAGACGTTGTTGCTGCCGGTGGCTGCAATCAGCATGGTGTTCGTCATGATTATTCCGGTGCCGAGTGTGGTGCTGGATATTTTGCTGGCAGCTTCGATTACGGCTTCGGTGATTGTGTTTTTAACCGCGGTGCAAGTGCGGCGGGCGGTGGACTTTTCCGTGTTTCCGACGCTGCTGCTTTTGCTGACGTTGTTCCGATTGTCGCTGAACCTGGCTTCGAGCCGGAGGATTCTGCTGCATGGCCAGGAGGGGACGCACGCGGCAGGCGCGGTGATCGAGGCGTTCGGGCAGTTTGTCGTGGGCGGGAATTATGTAGTGGGTCTGGTGTTGTTTCTCGCGTTGATAGCGATTCAGTTTCTGGTGGTCAGCCACGGTGCGGTGAGAACGGCTGAGGTGACGGCGAGGTTTACGCTCGATGCACTGCCGGGTAAGCAGATGGCGATCGATGCGGACATGAATGCGGGCTTGATCGATGAGCAGGGGGCCAGGAAGCGGCGGCAGGCAATTGCGCGCGAGGCTGAGTTCTATGGCGCTATGGATGGGGCGGCCAAGTTCAATCAGAGGGATTCACTGGCTACGATTTTGATTACTGCGATCAATATTGTGGCGGGATTGTTGATCGGCGTGCTACAGCACGGCACCGATCTGGCCACGGCGGTGAAGACCTACACGATCTTGACGGTAGGCGATGGGTTGGTGACGATGATTCCGAGTCTGCTGGTGTCGATCGCCGGCGGCATGGTGTTGACGCGTGCTTCATCAGCAGGTTCGTTGGATGACGAACTTGGAACCCAGCTGCTGCGGGGGCGCAACACGCTTTGGATTGCGTGCGGGGTGCTGCTGGGGCTGGCTTTGATTCCAGGGTTGCCGAAGCTGTCGTTTGTCCTGATGGCGGTTGGCGTGGGGTTGATTGCGCGCAGGTTGCCTGCGGCAAAGGATGCTTCGCTGACACTGGCGGAGGAGGCTGCAGGCGCTGCCGCGACGGGGGATAAGGCTAAGGCAGCCGATGCGGCGAAGGGCGAGAATCTTGCTTCGCTGCTGAAGATGGATGAGTTGACGCTGGAGATCGGATTTCAGCTGATTCCGATGGTGGACGAAAAGCAGGGCGGGCAGATGCTCAACCGGGTTCGCGCACTGCGGCGACATCTGGCGACGGAGCTTGGGTTTATCGTTCCGCCGGTTCATATTACGGACAATCTGCGGCTCAAGCCTCGGGAGTACGTGGTCAGTCTGCGGGGAGTTGAGATTGCACGCTGGCAAACGGAGCAGAACTGTCTGCTGGCGGTGAATGCTGACCCCAAGGCTCGGGTGCTGCCTGGCGTAGAGACGAAGGAGCCGGCGTTTGGCGTGCAGGCGCGGTGGATCCAGCCGGGGCTTGAAGAGCAGGCGCTGGCGGCGGGTTATTCGGTGGTGGACCAGACGACGGTGATTGGAACACATCTTGGTGAGCTGATTCGCAGACATGCCCATGAGCTGCTGGGGAGGCAGGAGGTGAAGCGTCTGCTGGACAGCATGAATGAGTCGCACCCGAAGCTGGTCGAGGAGCTGGTGCCGAAGCTGATGACACTTGGCGAGGTGCAGCGTGTGCTGCAGCAGTTGCTGCGGGAGCAGGTTTCCATTCGTGACCTGGGAGCGATTCTCGAGATCCTGGTGGAGGCGGCGCAGCAGTCGAAGAATGTGGTGCATCTGGTGGAGAGCGTGCGGCAGTCGCTGGGGCGAGGGCTGGTGCATCCGTTGCTGGACGGTGACGGTGGGCTGCGCGTGCTTGTGCTGGAACAGACACTTGAGAACGAGTTGCTGCATACCTTCGATCCGCAGGGCGCGGGGTTGTTGCTGGGGGATGGGGCTCGGCCATCGGGGATGCCGTCGGACTTTTTGAAGCGGCTGGTGGAATCTGTGAAACGCCTAACCGGAGGGGCATCGACCTCGGCATTGCCCGTGCTTCTATGTCCGAGTCCGGCTCGTTATCACGTGCGGCGTTGGTTGGAGCCATTTCTGCCGAAGGTGACGGTCCTGGCGCCGGGAGAGATTCCTCCGGAGATTCGGGTACGGAGTATAGGAACGGTTGGCTAAAGCGGCATGGATGAGACACAGGAAAGCGTAAACGCAGACGGAGACAGAGGAGAGACTAATGAGCAGAGGCAGTTCGGTTCCGGTACAGGTTTTGCAGGGATTGCACGACGCAGGGTTGGCGAAGGCAACGGTGTTCGCTCCGTTTACGGGCGACGATCTTGAAGCGACGGCTACGGCTGCGGGCGACAGCACGACCGAGCGCGATTTGCTGCTGATGGAACATCTGCCGACGGTGCGTTATCTGGCGCGGAGAATTCATGAACGGCTGCCCCAGCATGTGGAGCTGGACGATCTGGTTTCGGCCGGCGTCGTTGGGTTGATCGATGCCTTCTCCAAGTTCGACCACACGAAGAAAGTGCAGTTCAAGAGCTACGCGCAGTTCAGGATTCGTGGAGCGATTCTTGATTCGTTGCGGACCCTGGACTGGAGTCCACGGGAGCTGCGGCGCAAGGGCAGGGCTGTCGAGGAGGCGATACGTTCGGTAACTCAGAGAGTGGGCCGCGCGCCGTCGGAGCAGGAGATTGCCAGGGAGATGGAGCTGACCCTCGCGGAGTATCAGCTGCTGCTGGGTGACCTGAAGGGGCTTGAGATCGGCAGTCTGCACATAGAGCGGTCCGAAGATTCGGGTGATGAAGAGCTGGCGTATATTCCGGGCTCGCCCGAGGACGATCCGTTGTTTCGTTGCTTGAAGGGCGAGATGAAACAGCGTCTCGTTGACGCCATCGACGAGTTGCCCGAGAAGGAACGGATGGTACTGACTCTGTATTACTACGAAGAGCTGACGATGAAAGAGATCGGGCTAACGTTGGGCGTTGTAGAGTCGAGAGTTTCGCAGATTCATTCCTCCGCAGTCCTGCGGCTGCGGACGGCACTCGCCACGCTGCGCGGTAACCACTCGACCGAAGGGGGCAAGGCGCGCAATTCGAAGCGGTAGGCTGTGCGTTGAACCTGATCAGGAACCTCTAACCAAAGAAGGGAAGGCATGGGAAAGCAGCTAGGGCAGGGAGACATTGATGCACTGTTTGCAGCCGCGGGGGCGAATGCCTCGGCGCCGTCAGCGGGGCTGGCAAGCGAAGATCTTCTGGAGCGATATGACTTCAGCCGGGCAGGCCAGATCAGCAACGACCAGATGCGGGCGATCAGCTCTGTGAACGATCTGTTTGCGCGCAACCTGATGCACACGATGAGCGCCTGGCTGCGAACTCCATTCAAGATGAAGCTGGTCGCAGGGGAACAGTTGCCGTTTAGCGAATTTCTCGAACGGCTCTCCTCGCCGAGCTACATCTGTTCCATTCGGTTAGAGCCTCTAGGTGCGGTGGGATTGCTGGAGCTTGAACTGGCACTGGCATCGCCTATCGTGGATGTTCTGCTGGGTGGAGTGGGACGAGCTTGGCCGACGCGGGAGTTGACCGATATCGAGGAAGCCATCCTGACGTCGGTGGTGCAGATGGCAGTGGGGGAGTTGAACCTGGCCTGGCAGTCGGTTGGGTTGGAGTTCGTTCTCGAGAAGCGGGAGTCGGAGCCTACGGTGCCGCGGATGCTGACTGCCGGAGAAAAGACACTGTGCGTGAGCTTCGAGGCGCGGATGCCGGAGGCCCAGGGTGCAATGAATCTGTGTCTGCCGGCGGTGGTTCTGAATGCGATTCTACGACGGCTGATCTCGGAGGGTGATCGTCCGAAGCGGCGGTCGAAGGAGGCTCGCACAAGGATACGCGAGCTGATGGGAGAGGCGAAGATCGGCACCGTACTGCAGTTTCCTATGATGCGCCTGCGAGCCGATGAGCTGACGGCGCTTGAGCCTGGAATGATTCTGCGTCTTCCTCTGCCGAAGCATTCACCCTCGGAGCTACGAGTCGGCGGGTTGCAATTTGGACGGGCTCATCCGGTGCGAACGGGAGAGCATCGCGGGGCGCAGCTTGAATGCACGAACGACAATGACGATCAGAACGATGCTTTGGATGGTCAGAGCGTGGACGACACGATGAGTGTGAATTGAGGAGGAAGACGTGATGGAAAAGGTAACGGGTTCGGGTGAGATTGCAGGAGTTGATCCGGGAGTCGGTTTGCTCTGCGACATAGAGCTGGATGCGACATTACAGTTTGGCTCGCGCGAGATGGCTCTACGCGAGGTTCTGGAACTGGGGCCAGGGGATGTTGTGGAGTTGGACAGGCATGTTTCGGAGCCGGTCGACCTGGTAGTTGGCGACAGGATCGTTGCGCGAGGCGAGGTGGTCGTCGTCAGCGGCAACTTTGCCCTGCGTATTACCGAAGTAGCAACGCCGCAACTTAGATTGGAGAGTATACGATGCCTTTTCTAATGAGAAAGACTGGAGTGGCGGAGGCCGATGGGTTGATAGAGGGCGCCCGGGCAAATAATGGAACGACCTGGGGGGAAGACCAATACCGACCGTCGAAAGACGCTATGGGGCTGGATGGTTTGGGCCTGCCTGAATCGCTGAAGCAGGTGCAGCAGCGGAGACTCTGCGGTAATGCGGAGTGCATGGGTGGATGGACGATGCCCTGGCGAAATCGCCGCCGGCCGATCTTTGAAGCGCAGTGGGGCTGTAGCGGGCGCTGCGTTCTTGCGATGGTACGGGCAGCGGTGCGGCGCGAACTGGGCGATGGGGGATCATCTTCGCCCGCTCCGCATCGTCATAGAGTTCCACTTGGCCTATTAATGCTGGCGCAGGGATGGATTACTCACCCACAGCTGCAAAAGGCGCTGGCGGCGCAGCGAGAGAACGGTACGGGGCGAATCGGTGAATGGCTGACGAGCGAATGTGGCCTGGAGGCGGAGCAGATCGTGCGTGGCCTGAGCATGCAATGGGGATGTCCGGTGCTGACGACGGAGGGATTCTCTCCGGAGGCTATGGCTCTGGTGATGCCGAAGGTGTTTGTCGAAAAATTTGGGCTGCTTCCTCTGCGTGTAGCTGGTTCCCGGATACTGTACCTGGGGTTTGCGGATCGACTGGACGCCTCTGCCGCTTTTGCGACAGAGCAGATGACGGAGTTGAAGGTAGAGAGCGGAGTGGTAGCGGGCGCTTCGTTCCAGGCTGCGCGAAGCAGGTTGCTCGCCTGCGATGGGGTGGAAACGAAACTGGAAACAATCGAAGATAAGGATGCGATGGCGGCGAGAATCACTGCAATTTTGGAACAGAAACAGCCGATAGCTTCTCGTCTGGTCCGAGTGCATCAATACTATTGGCTGCGGATGTGGCTGGAGAGCGGCGCATTGGGGAAGGCGGGGAACCTACCGGTAACCAGTGAGGATGTGAAGGATCACGTCTTCACCGTTGGGCACACGAAGAACATTTAGGTGTAGGGCGCGCGCAGAGCAAAGAAAGAGGACCAATTGGCCCTCTTTTTTTTGCATGACAGAGCCTTCTATTTCGGCATGAAGCCTGATCCGGAAGAGGGTCCAGAAGCGGCTGTCGTGGAGGTGCTCCGAGCGGAGTCCTGGGCGGGACCAAGACCGAGCTTAATGATGGCGCGTGAGTCCGGGATCAGTTTTGTCTGCCAACCATTGTCGCTCTGGAATTTTTGCATGGCGGCTTGAGTGCCAGCATCCCAGTGGCCTGAGGCCTCGCCCGAGAGATAGCCCGATTTGATCAGAGAAGTCTGAATCTGGGTGGCACGAGTATCGTCGATTCCGCGTTGAGCTGCGGGTTTCATCGCTGATTTTGAACGTTTATGGAAGAGCTTAGGAGAGGTAGGGCCACGACGAGCGTGGGTCGATGCCAAGCATGGTAACGAGGCGGACAGAAGCAGAGCCGAACTCAGAAATGTTTTACCAAACTTCATAATCGGACGTTACCTTCGATCGAGTATCGAGCAGAATTTGCTAACCCAGCCATCGGTGGTGTGGCTAGAGTATACGGAGAGCAGCATTTTATGGCAACAAAAGGTTGACCAATTCAGGTACATCTTTTGTGGCGGATTGTTTTGGGCAATAGCACGGATTTGCCGGAGAAGTGGCGGCGCAAGTTATAGCAGCGCCGCTACTTCTCCCCCGGTCAGATTTACGGAAGCGTTCCGCCCACGTAGGAGTTCGTGTTTCTCTGGTTGGGTAGCTGAATGACGAAGACGACGTCGTCCTTGGATTTCAAGGTCGAGACGATGGCGCGATAACTGGCCTCGTCGGTGACGGGTTTGCGGTTAATGGCTGTGATGATTGCAGTTTTGCCTAAACCGATCTCGTCGGCAAAAGAGCCGGGACGAACGCTGGTAATAATCACGCCACCTTTGATGCCGGTTTTTGCCGCGAGTGCGGGCGGGATGGCCGAGACAGTAATACCAAGCTTGCCCTCTCCTGCGTCTGCTTCCCGCGGAGCGGCGGGCTCGTCCTGTTGGCCAGTAATGTCCGCGTAGGTTTTGGCGCGGTCACCGATCAAAACATTGGCGTTGTTCTGTTTGCCATCACGCAGATAACCAATCTTGACGGTTGAACCGACGTGGCGGGCCGAGATGTCGTTTACGAGATCGTCACCATCCTTGATATTGCGGCCATCGATCGACACGAGGACGTCACCGACTTGAATTCCCGCCTTTGCTGCACCGCCATTCGGAGTGACAGTGCCTACAATCACGCCGTTGGTGAACCCATAGACGCGACCAACGGCGGAGGACTGAGCGGTTTGGAAAGTGATGCCGATGGAACCGCGAACGACCTTATGTTCTGGTCCGATCAACATGTTATAGATGTTGGCGATGATGTTAGCGGGCATGGCAAAACCTACGCCCTGGGAACCCATGGACTGGGTATAGATGGCAGTATTCATGCCAACGACCTGGCCGGCCATGTCGACGAGCGGACCGCCGGAGTTGCCTGGGTTGATGGCTGCGTCGGTCTGGATAAAGCGCTGGAACTGCGTCTGGGAGACGCCGCTGGCGCTGGCCTCCTCGATACTGCGGTTCTTGGCGGAGATGATGCCCGCAGTGACAGTCTTCGATAACGAGAACGGGCTGCCAATGGCGAGAACCCAGTCTCCAACCTGCGCGCCGTCAGAGTTGCCGAGTTTTATGGTGGGAAGGGGCTCTTTGGTGTCGATTTTGATGACGGCGATATCGGTGTCCTTATCAACTCCGACAACCGTGGCAGGACGGCCTGGATCGCCGGCGTCGTCGGGATCGCTGGAGAGCTTGACATAAATCTTGTCGGCCTTATCGACGACGTGGTTGTTGGTGATGATGTAGCCGCGGGAGTCGACGATGAAACCTGAGCCGAGAGCACGGCGTTCTCCACCAGCACCGCCGTCGCCATCGTCACCACCTTGTCCGCCGAAGAAGCGGTTGAAAAAGTCCTGCATATCGCCGGGGGTCTGCTGGCTTTCGTCGTCGCCGTCGGGATTGTTTGGCTGGGGCAGCCGCTGACCACCGCGGCGGCGCTTGTTGGTGGCGGGCTTGGGCAACTCCTCGGTGTTGATGTTAACGACGGCTGGACCGACTTGTTTCACGATCTGCGAAAAGCCGTTGGAGAGGGTGACCGGGGATGGAATGACGAGAGGGCGGGCGTCGGAGGAGTTGACGGTGGACTGCTCTTTGCCGCTGACGTTGCGCGTGAGAACCGAGCCGGCGAGAATCCCTGCGGACAGTGTCGCGAGGAGAGTGAACGTCGTGGCGAGGCGGCGGCTGCGGATGCGCTCAAGCAAAGTGGGAGGAGTGTTATTTGGTGTGTCCATCAGTAGATCTTGACCTCATTGGGTGTGCGTTGCTATGCGCCGGACGATGTGGATATGCGCGGCATGAATCTTAAGTATAGTCGCTGTTCCCGGCTGTTGGTTCCATGACGCGGAAAGCGGCTCGGCAGGTAGTTTAGACGCGAATTAGGGGCAAAAGTCTTCTGGAACTTTAGGCCGGGTGGGTGGGGAGTGGGGCGGCTGCGGAAAGTAGTTCGGTGCAGGCGATTCCTATGAGGATGAGAGCTGCCCCCAGGAGAGAGCGGGCGCCAAGATGTTCGTGCAGGACGAGGTACGAGGTCAGGCAGGCGAACACTGGTTCTAGGGTGAGGAGGATGGCGGTGTGGGTGGGGGGGAGGTGTTGCTGGGACCAGCTTTGGATGGTGAAGGCGGCGGCGGTGGCGAGGAGGCTGGTTACGGCGAGAGCGACGACAAGGCGGGGAGTGATGGATAAGTGAGGTCTTCCGCCTAACGGCAAGGTGATGGCCATGATAAGCGCTGCTACGCCAATCTGGAGGGTTGCGAGCTGGCCGGTGGGAACTCGTTGCGAGGTGTGGGCAAGAGCGAGCAGGTGTCCGGCGAAGGCGATGGCGCAGGCCAGGGTGAGGAGGTCTCCATAGCCGATGCTGGCGAAGAGGTTCTGCGGGGAGGTTCCGGGTGGGGTCGTGAGGAGCAGCAGGCCGGAGAAGGCCAGAAGGGCTCCGATGGCGGTGGTCCAGCGAGGAGGAGGTGTGTTGGCGGAACGGAGGGCTGGGACGATGGTGAAGAGAGGGACGAAGACGACGACGAGGCCGGTGATGAAGGCGGATTTTGCGGGGGTGGTGTGGGCGAGGCCGGTGGTCTGGAATTGATAGCCGGCTGCGAGGAAGAGGCCGACGATCACTCCGGAGTAGAGCGCGTGACGGCTGATGTGGCGGAGTTGGCGGTGGTTCACGATGGCAAGCGCGAGGAACGCGAGGGCCATGCGGAGGAGGTTGAAGAGGAGGGGCGAGGCGTCCTGGAGTGCGTCTTTGACGAGGACGAAGGTTGTTCCCCAGACGAAGACGACTGCCAGGAGCAGGATGTGGGCCAGTGTGGAGGGGCTGAGGCGCTGCGACAACTTAGTCTTGTGCTCCCGTTTTGGAGGGCTTGGTCGCTGCTGGTGCGGTGTAGACGGTTTCGCCGTTGACTACTGTGCGGAGGACTTTGGTGTGGAGGAGTTCTTGAGGTGATGCGGTGGTGATGTCGCGGTCGAGGATGACGAGGTCGGCGAGGAAGCCGGGCTCGAGGCGGCCCTTCACTTTTTCGCGGAATTCGCCGAACGCAGAGGCCTGGGTGTAGGCGTAGATCGCTTCGTTGAGCGAGATCTTTTCCTGGGGCTCGAAGGTCTGGGTGCCGGCTTCATTCTGGCGGGTGATGGCGGAGTAGAGGCCGCGGAAGGGATTGATGAGTTCGACGGGGTAGTCGGTGCCGAAGGCGAGGACGACGTTGTGGTCGAGAAAGCTTTTCCAGGCGTAGGCGTATTTGATTCGCTCGGGGCCGAGGCGGTCGGTGGCCCACTTCATGTCGGTGAGCAGGTGGGAGGGTTGCATGGAGGCGATGACACCCTCTTTTTCGAAGCGGTCGAAGTCGCCGGGAAGCAGGACCTGGGCGTGTTCGACTCGAAAGCGGAGGGCGGCGGGGGGTGGTGGGTCTTGTTCTGGTTTGGTGACGATGTTGGCGTCCGGACCGGCTTCTGGTGGTGACGGCGGGAGGTTGGCTACCTGGTCTGCGGCGCCGAAGGCGTTGAGGGCGAGGGCGTTGGCGCGGTCACCGATGGCGTGGAAGCCTAGCTGGAAGCCGGCGGCGGCGCGCTCGGCAGCCATTTGGTTGAGCTTGTCCTGCGTGTAGCGCGGAAGGCCGGAGTTGCCGGCGTCGTCGGCGTAGGGCTCTTCGAGAGCGGCGGTGCGGGAGCCGAGGGAGCCGTCCATGTAGCCCTTGAGCTGTGTGAGATGTAGGCGGAGGTCGTCGCTGGGGTGGCTGGCCCGGCGTTGCTTGAGGGCCTCGACGGGCCGGTTGAAGTCCATCCACTCGCCCACTCGGATGGGCAGTTTGTTGGTGTGCTCGAGCTCTTCGAGGGCGAGGAAGTCGTCCCACTCGGAGTTGTCCTGGACGGTGGTGACTCCGTTGGCGATGATGTCGGCGATGGCGACGGTGAGGGCCTGGCGGCGCTGTTCGAGCGTGGGCGGCGGAATTTTTGCGGCGACGAGGGTGAAGGCGGCGGTTTCGCGGAGGATGCCGGTGGGATTTCCGGAGGAGTCGCGATCGATCTTCGCGCCGGAGGGGTCGGGGGTGGCGGCGGTGATGTTGGCTGCGGCGAGGGCGGCGGAGTTGGCGACTGCCATGTGTCCGTCGACTCGGCGGAAGATAGCGGGGTGGCCGGCGGTGACCTGGTCGAGGTCGGTGCGCGAGGGGAGCTTGTTGTCGGGCCAGAGGGTGTGGTCCCATCCGCCGCCCTGGATCCATGTACCGGGTTGCGCGGTGGCTACGTAGGTGCGAATGCGCTGCTGCATCTCGGCGAGGGAGTGGACGCCGACTAGATTGACGGAGAGTTTCTGGCGGCCGGCTTCGCCGATGTGGGTGTGGGCGTCGTTGAAGCCGGGCATCGCGAAGGCTCCGTTGAGGTCGATGACCTTGGTCTTAGGGCCTTTGAGCTTGAGAATGCTTGCGTCGGTGCCCGCGGCGAGGATTTTTCCGTTGGCGATGGCGATTGCGGTGACCCTGGCCGGGGTCTGGGAGGAATCACCGGGGCGGAGGTGGGCGCCAGTGAGGATGTTGCCGTGGACGAAGATGGTGTCCGGCGGGGTGTTCTGCGCGTGGGCGATTCCGGTGAGGAGAAGGACGCTGAGGGTGAGGGCTTTCACGTGGTGGAGTGTATCAGGCGGGTCCCGCCTCCTGCCTGAAATTGTGCAAAGTATTCAAAGAGAAAGGGTTATGGCGGGACCTTTAACGTAAAGTCTTTGCTTTCAACAGGCCATTCGGTAAAGTATTGATTTCAGATGAGAAAGAACGGTATCTTGGTCTCTTTGAGACTACTTTGCTTCTCTTTGAACCTATTTAAATTATAGCGGGTTGGAGGGGGAAATATGCCACAGGTATGTGGTTGATGACATTTTGGTTAGGTGGTTTTGGGGCTTGACTTGCGATTTTTGGGCTGAAAATGCAAAAAATAAATGCGACAGCAACAACAAAGGCGTCTTGGTAAGTTGAATGTTCTTCATACCACCCTTCGCGATGAGGCCGCGAAGGATGGGGCACCCGATCGTTTGTGGCTGGCGGTTTTTGGTGGTGAAGCGGCCTTCCATAGAGACTGAAAACGTTACTCGGTTCTTAGGGCTTCCATGGGTTCTATTTTGGCGGCTCGGCGGCAGGGTACCAGGGTGGCGGCGACTGCGGCGATGGTGAAGATGCAGAGGACGGGGAGGATCACGGAGAGATCGGCGGGTGAGGTGTTGTAGAGGAGCGCGGCGAGGCTTTTGCCGATGCTGAGGCTTGCGATGCAGCCGAGAGCGAGGCCGAGGACGACGGGGGCGACGATGGTTGCGAGCATGAGGCGGTAGACGCTCTGGCGGGTTGCTCCGAGGGCCATGCGGATGCCGACCTCCTGGGTGCGGGCAACGACCGAGTAGCTGAGCGTGCCGTAGATGCCGAGGAGCGCGAGAAGGAGTGCGGCTGCTGCGAAGGCTGCGAAGATGCCAGTCTGGAGATGTTCGGGTGCGAGGGAGTCGCTGATCTGTGAGTCGAGCGTGTGGATGCGGGCGATGGTGACGTTTGGGTTGTAGCTCCAGATGGCTTTGCGAATTTCTTCGGTGAGAAGTTGGGGCTCCTGTGTGGTGCGGATGAGGAAGTAGGTGGCGTAGGGCGGTTTGTTATTGAAGGGAAGGTAGACCATGTTGACGGGTGCGTCGCGGAGGGAGTTGCTGTAGGCGTCGGCGACGATGCCGACGACGGTGAAGGGCTTGTTGTGGAAGAGGAACTGGCGGCCGAGCGCGTTGCGGCCGGGCCATATGGCTTTGGCGGTGGTCTGGGAGATGACGGCGTTGGAGGCGTTGCGGTCGCGGTCGTCAAGTGGACGGCCTTCAACGAAGGGTTGGCTGAGGGTGTCGAAGTAACTGGGGCTGATCCAGCGGTAGTTGGCGAGGGCGGCGGTTTGGGTGGGCGCGTCGACGGGAATGACACCGTCGATCCAGCGGCTGCCTTCGAGGATCATGGAGCTGACGAGAGAGACGGACTGGACGCCGGGGAGGGTGCGGAGTTTGTCGAGGACACCGTCGTCGAAGGCGGTGCGGACGTTGTCTTGCTGGAAGTCGTTGCCCTGGAGGTAGAGGTCGGCGGCGAGGACGTGGTCGGCGGAGAAACCTTTGTCGAAGGTGGAGAGACGGAGAAGGCTTTTGGCGAAGAGTCCGGCGACGAGGAGAAGGGTGGTGCAGGCGAAGACCTGGGCTCCGATGAGCCAGCGACGGAGCAACGCGCTGCGTCGGGTGCTGGAGGAGCCGCGGGCGTTTTGCAGGGCGTGCATGGGCTTGATGCGGAGGAGACGGAGAGCTGGCAGGAGGCCGAAGACGGATGCTGCGCCGACGGTGAGGAGGATAGAGACGGCGAGGACGGTGAGGTTGACGCTGATGGTTTGGGTGCGTGGGATGGCGAGTTGCGTGTAGGCGGCGAGGCGATGGACGGCGAAGTAGGCGAGGGCGATGCCGAGGATGCCGCCGGTGAGCGAGAGCAGGAGGACTTCGGCGAGGGCACTTTGCAGGATGCGGGAGGCGGAGGCTCCGAGGGCGGAGCGGACGGCGGCTTCGCGGTCGCGGCTGACGAGGCGGGCCAGTTGCGCGTTGGCGAGGTTGATGCAGGCGATGAGAAGCACGCTGAGGACGGCGGCCATGAGAAGCCAGAGGCGGCTAGAGGTCTTTCCGACGATGACCTCTTTCATGGGCTGGATGTAGGTGGAGAAGGCGCCGTGCGGCGGGCCGTCAAGCTGGCCGAGGGGAATCTGGCGGGCCAGAATGTCGTCGAGGGCGTTGAGGTTTTCCTGGGCCTGCGCGATGGAAGTGCCGGGTTTGAGGCGGGCGAGGGGGACGTAGTTGCCGTAGTCGCTGTTGAGGCCGAAGTCGTTGAAGTCGATGGCGAGGGGGGTGAGGATCTCGTTGTCGGGAAGCTGGCGGGCGAGTAGGACCGGAGCAAGCTCGTTGGCTTTGGGGAAGTAGAAATTTGGGGGGAGGACGCCGATGACCTGATAGGGCGTGCCGGCGATCTGGAGGGATTTGCCGATGACGTTGGGGTCATGGTTGAAGAGGCTTTGCCAAAGGTGGTCGGTGAGGATCACTACGTGTTCGCGGCCTTTGACGGCCTCTTCGGGGAGGAAGTTGCGGCCGAGGGCGGGCTGGACGGCGAGGACGTCGAGAAGGTTGGGAAGAGCGAGGATACGGCCGACGAGACGGGGGTGATCGTTGGTAAGACCTA
>Ga0210410_10002577_pt1 | contig 16203 bp, 13 predicted proteins | sample IncBWC4MmetaG_FD_161058 | JGI IMG/M metagenome (GOLD analysis project Ga0210410, IMG submission 161058) | Forest soil microbial communities from Barre Woods Harvard Forest LTER site, Petersham, Massachusetts, United States - Inc-BW-C-4-M | ecosystem: Environmental > Terrestrial > Soil >... | reverse complement strand
CTCTACCCGCACCAGCTCAGCGGCGGCATGAGCCAGCGCGTCGGCATCGCGATGGCGATGATGCCGCGGCCGCAGGTGCTGGTCGTCGACGAGCCGACGTCGGCGCTCGACGCCCAGCTGCGCAGTGAGGTGCTGCGCGTCATCCGCACGCTGTCGCGCGACTTCGGCACGGCCGTGCTGCTGATCAGCCACGACCTCGGGCTCGTCGGAGAGTTCTGCGACCGCGTCGTCGTGATGTATGCCGGCCGCGCCATCGAGGTCGGCGGCGCCGACGACGTCCTGCGCCACCCGTCCCATCCGTACTCGGTCGCCCTGCGCGACGTCTCGCCGAACCTCGACGCCGAGCCGCGCGAACGGCTGCGGACGATTCCCGGCGCGCCCCCGCAGGCGGGGCAGTGGCCGAGCGGCTGCGTGTTCGAGCCGCGCTGTCCGCGCCGTCGCGACGTGTGCCGCGCGGAGCGGCCCGCGCTCGAACCGCGCGAAGGGCGTCCCGTGGCCTGCTTCTTCCCGGGCGAGCAGGATCCGGAGGCGACCTCATGAGCACGACCGGGCGACCACCTGCCGCGTCCGCGGTCGTCGACGTCCGGGACGTCACCCACGAGTACCGCCGCGGCGGCGTCACGCGCACGGCGCTCACGGGCGTCTCGCTGACCGTGGAGCGCGGGCGCACGCTCGCGATCATCGGCGAGAGCGGCGCGGGGAAGTCCACCTTGGGCCGGTTGATCGCGGGCCTGGAGACGCCGACGCACGGAGCGGTGGTCGTGAACGGCGCCTCGCCCGAGCCGACGACGAAGGCTCCCTCGCCGGTGCAGATGATCTTCCAGCATCCGACCGAGGCGCTCGATCCGTTGATGACGATCGAGCGCAGCCTCGTCGAGCCGCTGTGGAAGCTGCCGAAGCGCGAGCGGCGCGAGGTCGTGTGCGGGCTGCTCGAGCGCGTCGGGATCGACGCGTCGCGCCTGTCGGATCGCCCGGCCGCCTTCAGCGGCGGGCAGCTGCAGCGGATCGGCATCGCGCGGGCGCTCGCCGTGCGTCCGTCCGTGCTCGTGTGCGACGAGCCGACCTCGGCACTCGACGTCTCCGTGCAGGCGCAGATCGTCAACCTGCTGCTCGACATGCAGGAGGAGCTCGGCTTCGCGTGCGTGCTCGTGACCCACGACCTGCCGGTCGCTCGCTCGCTCGCGGACGAGATCCTCGTGCTCAAGGACGGCGAGGTCGTCGAACACGCCGCCAACCGCGCGTTCTTCTCGGCGCCGTCGCACGCCTACTCGCAGGCGCTGATCGCGGAGGCGCGCGGGCAGACGGTCTCGGCGCCGGCCTAGATGGTTGATTCCACGATCTCGCGGCGCGAGGGGCACGTTGGGCGGCGCTGGGCGCCACGCGGCGTCTTGCCGATGCCACCGGCATCGCCTTCGACGCCGCGCGTCGTCCAGCATCCGCCCATCGCACCCCTCGCATCCACGAATCTCGTGAAATCAACCATCTAGCGCTGTCGCGCCGACGCGGCGCGGCTGCGTCTGGGTCTCGCGACCGCGCGGCCGTTGCCCGGCGGCGGCCCGGTCGAGCTGCGCTCGACGAGACGGCCGCTGAGCCGGTGCAGGCCGGACTCGCTCGCGCCCGCGCGCGCCTGCATGAGCAGGTCGAACGCCAGCTTCCCCAGCTCCGGCATCAGCAGCCTCAGCGTCGTGAGCGGCGGCTCGGCGTAGGTGGCGACGTCGATGTCGTCGTAGCCGATCACCGAGACGTCGCGGGGCACGTCCAGTCCCAGCGCGTGCGCCGCCTTCATCGCGCCGACCGCGACGACGTCTCTCGCGCAGACGAGCGCGGTGGGCGGCTCGGCGCCGCTCAGCAGCTCGGCGGCGACCGCGCGCCCGCCCTCGTACGTGTCGGGCGTCTTGACGACCGCGGTCAGGTCGTGGCCGGCTTCCCGCAGCGCCGTCCGCATGCCGAGCAGGCGCAGCAGGTACGGCCGTGTGGGCGGACCGACGAGGTAGGCGATGCGCGTGTGGCCGAGCGCCAGCAGGTGCCGCGCGATCAGCGCGCCGCCGGCCACGTCGTCGGCCGTCACGTGGGCGGACCACTCGCCGGCCGGCGCCTCCTCGGGCAGCCTCCGCAAGCGCGGACGGATCGGCCCCGTGCTGAGCTGCTCGAGCAGCTTCCACTGCGGCGTCTGGTCCCAGTCCAGCAGCACGACCGGGGTCGTCGGGCCGGGCTCCGGCCACGCGAGCGGATCGCCCGCGACCGCGCCGACGATCACGCCGTCGACGCGCCGGCCGTGCAGCACCTCGAGCATCTCCCGCTCGCGCGCCGGGTCGCCGTGCGAGCTGACGAGCAGGACCGTGTAGCCGTGCTCGCCGGCCCGCTGCTCGATCGCATTGGCGACCTCGGCCCAGTACGCGTGGAGCAAGGAGGGGATCAGCACGCCGATCGTGCTCGATCTGCCCGTGATGAGCGCGCGCGCGTTCGGGTTCGGCCGGTAGCCGAGCTGCGAGGCCGCCGCGAGCACGCGCTCGCTCGTGGCCGGCCGCACGAGCGGCGAGCCCTGCAGCGCCCGCGTCACGGTCGCGATCGAGACGCCGCTCAGCGTCGCGACGTCGTGGATCGTGACGTTGCGCTTGTCGCCCTGGGTGCGTGCCACGCGCACAACGTATCCCGTTGCGCAGCGGCGTGTTGGATCGTCAGGCGGCGTCTCGGCGCAGCGCAGTGAAAAGGGCCGTCAGCAGCCGCTCGGCGCGGTGTCCGGCCGGGTGCTCACGCGGCCTGGCGCTCGCGCCATTCCGCGACGGCCTGCTCCATCGTCACGAACGCGGCGCCGGCCTCGCGCATCCGCTCGATCAGCCGCTCCAGCATCAGCATGCGGTGGCCGCGACCGATCACGAACGGGTGCAGCGTGAGCGTCATCACGCCCCACTCCACGCTGCGGCGCATCCACGCGAAGTCGCCCCACCAGTTCTCCTCGACGGCGGACGCGGCGCGCAGCCCGGGGGTGCCCGGGCCCCACGGCTCGAAGTGGGGGAAGTCGTCCAGCGACCAGCTCACCGGCACCTCCACCAGCTCGGTCGGCGCGCCGCGATGCAGCGGCTCGCCGAGCACCCCGTGGTCGCCGTCGCGTGCGAGATAGAGGTCGTGGTCGTGGCCCATCATGCTGCTGTCGTAGACGAAGCCGTGCTGCACGAGCAGCCGCACCGTCACCTCGCTCAGGTCCCACGACGGCGAGCGATACCCGCGCGGCGCCGCGCCCGTCAGGCCGACGATCAGCTCGCTCGCGCGCAGCAGCTCGTCCTCCTCCTGCGCCCGCGTCAGCTCGGCCGGCGGCACGTGCGTCCAGCCGTGGTTGCCGATCTCGTGACCGGCGGCCGCCACGCGCTCGCAGGCGGCCGGGAAGGACGCGATCGTGTGGCCCGGGACGAACCACGTCGACCGGATCTCCAGCCGCCTCAGCAGCGCGAGGATCCGCTCCGACGCGACCGCGCCGAACTCGCCGCGCGAGAGCGGCGTCGGCGTCGTCAGCCCCTTCGCGATGAAGAGCGACGTCGTGTCGAAGTCGAACGTCAGGCAGACGAGGTGGCGCGGGGAGGTCACGACGGTCGCTTCCATCCGACATCGCGCAGCGCGGCGAGCGCCGTCTCGCCGTCGAGGCCATGGGCCGTGATGCCGTCGCGACCGGTCATCCTGCCGGCGCACAGTAGCGCGTTGGCGATCGCCTCCCCGGTTGGCTCGCCCCGCCCGCCTCCCGCGGGCGGCAAGGCGTTTCCACCCGACCACAGTGCCTGCGGTTTGGTCAATTGATTGGACACCTTGTCGCATGCCGCTGCGCCACGCTCGAACCGGGTTGCACGACACGCGATCATTGATCGAGTGAATAGAGCACCGCTGCCCTCAGCCGAAGGCGCTCCGAGCGCGCGCATCGTCGTGGCCGACGCGCTCGCGCTGCCCGTCCTGTGCCGCGGCGAGCCGCAGGTGCTCGCGGGCGAGGCCCAGCTCGGCCGCGAGATCCGTTGGGTGCACGCCGGCGAGGTGCCGGACATCGCCGCGCTGCTGAACGGCGGGGAGCTGCTGCTGACGAGCGGGATGGGGATCGGACGCCGCCCCGCCGACCAGCGCCGCTTCGTCGCCGCGCTGGCCGAGCGCGACGTCGCGGCGCTCGTGATCGAGCTGGGTGAGGCGCTCCCGCAGGTGCCGCCTGCGCTCGTCCGCGCGGCCGAGGCGCGCGGCCTGCCGCTCGTCGCGCTGCGGCGCGAGGTGGCGTTCGTCGAGGCGACGGAGGCGATCCACCGCGCGATCGTCGACGCGCGCTACGAGCTGCTGCGCCGCGGCGAGCGGATCCACCGTGAGCTGACGCAGCTCGTCGTCGATGGCCAGGGCGTGTCGGAGCTGATCGCCCATCTCGCGGAGCGGCTCGCCGCGCCGGTGCTGCTGCACGACGGCGACGGCCGGCAGCTCGCAGCGGCCGACGGGCCGGGCGGGGCGGGCAGTGCCGTGTCCGCGTGGGCGAAGCGCGACGAGCCAGGCCGCACGCGCGTCGTCGCACCCGTCGCACTCGGCCCGCTCGCGTCGCCTGGACGACTGACTGCGCTGGCGTCCACGCGCGGGCTGGACGAGCTCGCCGCCATCGCGATTCAGGAGGCGGCGACGGTGATCGCTCTGCTGCTGCTGGAGGAGCGCCAGGAGCAGGAGCTGATGGCGCGCGAGCGCGGCAGCTTCATGGGCGACCTCGTCGGAGGACACGTCGCGGGCGAGGACGCGCGCGTCAGCGCGCTCGCGCTGGGCCTGTCGGCGGAGCACGACCGCCTGCTGCCGGTGGCGGTGAGCGGCGACGAGATCGCGACGCTCGCGGAAGAGGTGCAGCAGGCGCTGCAACGCGCGCAGCTGCCGAGCCTCGTCGCCGCCTCCGCGCTCCCCGGCGTGCTGGTCGCGCTCGTGGGGCTCGCGCGCGAGGCGGAGCGCACGGACGCCGCCGAAGCGGTCGCTGCGGCGATCCGCACGGCGATCGGCGTGGCCGAGGTGCGCATCGCGGTCGGTCCCGCGGTCGGCTGGGACGGCGCTGGCGGGGAGCTGGCGCGCGCCGCCGAGACGGCTTGCGTCGTCGTCGACCTGCCGCCGCGGCCGTGGCACGATGCGCGCCGCCACGACCTCACGCGGCTGCTGTGGCGCGCGCGCGGCGACGGGGAGCTGGAGCGCTTCGTCGCGCGCCGGCTGGGCCTCCTGCTCGTGGAGGAGGCCGGCCGCGAGCGACTGCTGACGGCGCTCGCGGCGCTGTGCGCGGCCGGCTGGAGCAAGGCCGCGGCGGCGCGCGCGCTCGGCCTCAACCGCCACGCGCTCTACCTGCGGGTGCAGCGGATCGAGGAGCTGCTCGGGATCGACCTCGCCGACCCGCAGCAGCAGCTCGTGCTCCACCTGGCGCTGCGCGCCCGCCCGTTCGCGGTGCCGCCGGCCGCTCCCGTCGCCGGGCGGCTGACCGCGTAGGCCGTCGTGACGTCGTCCGAGCCGACAGGAGCCGCCGAGCCGCTCGCCCCCCACCTGACGGTCGCGGACGCGCTCGCGCTGCCCGTCTTGCGCCGTGGCCTGCCCGAGGTCGCGGCCGGCGCCGAGCAGCTCGATCGTCCGATCCGCTGGGTGCACGTGGGCGAGGTGCCGAGCTTGGCGCAGCTGCTGAGAGGCGGCGAGCTGCTGCTGACGACGGGAATCGGCCTCGGCCGTCGTGCGTCGGACCAGGGCCGCTTCGTCGAGCAGCTGGCCGCGCGCGGCGCCGCCGCGCTGCTGGTCGCGCTGGGCACGACGCTGGAGGAGCTGCCCCGACCGCTCGTGGTGGCGGCGCAGGTGGCGCAGCTGCCGCTCGTCGCGCTGCGTCGTCAGGTGCCGTTCGTCGCCGTCACCGAGGCGATCCACACGGAGATCGCGAACGGTCGCTACGGGCTGCTGCGGCGCGGCCACGACCTCAACCGCCGCTTCGCCGAGCTGCTGCTCGCCGGCGACGGCATCCCCGAGGTGCTCGGCGCGCTCGCGGAGGTGCTCGGCAATCCCGTCTTCCTCGAGAGCGGTGACGGGCGGCTGCTGTTCCACGTCGACCCGCGCGCCGACGGCGACGCGCTCGACGCATGGGACGCGATCGAGCGCGGCGGCCGCATCTCGCTCGGCGGCGCGGGCCTCGCGGCCGAGGTGCCCGCCGGCGCGGGTCCGGCGGCCCGTCTCGTCGTGCTGCCCGTCGCCGCCGCGCTCGACGACGTGGCGGCGGTCGCGGTCGACCGCGCGGCGGCCGTCGTCGCGCTCGCGCTGCAGCGCAGCCGCCAGGAGGAGGAGCTGCTCGGGCGCGAGCGCGGCAACTTCCTCGCCGACCTCGCCGACGGGCGCAGCGCGGCCGCGGATGCCGCCCGCCAGGCGCGCGCGATCGGCTTCGGCTCGCGCGCGCGGGCGCTGCTGCCGATGGCCGCGCAGGCGGCCGGCCCGGTGTCGGGGGAGGAGTGGAGCCGTGTGATGCGCGACCTGCGCCGCCGCGTCGAGGCGCGGGGGCTCGCCGTGCTCGTCGGTGTGCGCCCGCGCTCGCGCAAGCTGCTGCTGCTGGCGGCGCTTGCCGATCCAGCCGCCCGCGACGTGACCGCCGACGCCGTCGCGGCGGCGATCGGGGCGGCCGCGAGCGGCGGTCTTGCGCACGCCGTGACGATCGTCGCCGGGCACGCGACGAGCTGGGAGGACGCCGGCGCCGGCCTGCGCACGGCGGCCGAGAGCGCAGCGATCGCTGCCGCGCTGCCGCCGGCCCCGTGGCACGACGTCGCGCGGCTCGACCTGCTGCGCCTGCTCGGCCGCTGGCACGATCGCGACGCCCTCGCCCGCTTCGCGGAGCGCACGCTCGAGCCGCTGCTCGCGCACGACCGGGGGCGCAAGCATCAGCTGCTGCCGACGCTCGAGGCGCTGTGCGCCCGCAGCGGGCAGAAGGCCGAGACGGCGCGGGCGCTGCACCTCAACCGGCAGGCGCTCTACCAGCGCCTCGCCCGCATCGAGCAGCTGCTGGAGGTCGACCTCGACGACCCCGAGCAACTGCTCGCGCTCAACGTCGCGCTGCAGGCGCGGACGGTGCTGGCAGCCGTCGCCTGAGCGCACGCCGGCCGCCGCAGGGTGTCGGCCGCCAGACCGCCAGGTGCCGACGCTCTGCCCATTGCGGGCGGCCCCGGGGCCGTGGGACGCTGCGGCAGTCGCTCGAAGGGCCGAGCGGCGGATGCCGCTCGCGGACCGGAGCGCATGCAGTGCGTCGTACCGGGAGATGGAGGGACCGGTTTTCACCGTAATAGCGGTGTGACCGGGCTGTCACTACAAGTGGAGGTAGTTCGTTGTCTCTTGATGCACACGACACGGAAGGCGTCGCCGGGATCACGCGGTCGCTCTTCCTGCGGCAGTCGGCGGGCCTCGCAGCGTCGCTGTCGCTCGCGAGCGTCCTGGCCGCGTGCGGCTCGTCGGACGCGGGCAGCGGAAGGACCGCCGGTCGTCCCCCGGCGAAGCCGACCGGCACGTTCGCGTTCCCGCTCGACGGCGCGTCGACGACGTTCGATCCGGCGTACGGCAATCTGCTGCCGGACTTCATCGTGATGCACACGATCTACGACCGCCTGGTCCTCTTCAACGACGCGTACACCGACCTCACCCCCAGCCTCGCGACGTCGTGGGAGCAGAGCGCCGACGCGCGCGAGTTCACCTTCCACCTGCGCCCGAACGTGAGATTCCACGACGGCGAGCCGCTCGACTCGACGGCGGTGAAGAAGACGTTCGAGTACTTCGTCAGCGCCACGGCCTCGTTCGCCTACCTGCTGATGCCGCCGAAGTTCGCGAAGCTCGACGACTCCGACCCGGCCGTCCTGCGCGTCGTGACCTCGATTCCGCAGCCGGACTTCGTGCGCAACCAGACGTTTCTCGGCGTGCTGTCGCCGAAGGCGGTCGCCAAGGGCGCCGACTACATCAAGCAGAACGCGATCGGCTCCGGCGCGTACACGTTCTCGCGTCGTGGCGGCACCGGCGGCGTGGTCGTCGAGGCGAACAAGGACTACTGGGGTGGCGGCCCGTACTTCGAGCGGATCGACTTCTCCGTCATCAGCGACCCCGGCGCGCAGATCAACGCGCTGCTGGCAGGCCAGGCGAACATGGCGTACCGCATGCCCCCGACGCAGGTGGCGCGCGTCAAGAGCGCCGCCAAGATCCAGACGGTGTCGGGACCGGTGTGGTCCTCGACGTTCCTGCCGATCGCGTGCAACGTCAAGCCGTTCGACGACGTGCGCGTCCGCCAGGCGGTCGCCCACGCGATCGACAAGGAGGCGCTCATCGCCGCGGTCGCGCGCGGCCAGGGCGAGGTCGCCGACACGTTCACCCCGAAGGGCGTCGTCGGGTACGCGCAGCCGTCGACCACGTACAGACACGATCCGGCGCGCGCGCGTCAGCTGCTGGCCGAGGCCGGGCACACGCAGCCCGTCAAGCTGCGGATGATCACCCACGCCGGGGCCTACCTGCAGCCGCAGCTGGCGCAGGCGGTCGCCGGGCAGCTCAACGAGGCCGGCTTCGCGGCGCAGGTCGACGTCGTCGACGTCGTCGCCTACGGCAGAGCGGTCGGCGACGCCAGACAGCAGACGTACGCCGCCTTCCCGACCGAGTACACGTGGCTCACGGGCGGTCCGCTGATCCAGGAGCTGAACGCGGTCCAGGCCGTGTCGCGCTACGCCGCGGACGACATCGTCAAGCCGCTCGACAGAATGCGCACGACGCCGGACGGGCCCGAGCGCGACGCCGCCTTCAAGGCGTTCGAGGACGCGTTCAGCCAGCAGGTGCCGATGGTGCCGCTGTTCCAGAGCGTCTACACCGACGGCCTCGACGACACCGTCGGCGGGTACACGAGAACCCCCAAGAACGGCTACGGGCCGAACTTCGGCCCGCTGTACGCAGCGGCGCGCTGATCGGCTGCGCGAACGACTGGGCGCCCGCTCCATGCGACGTCGTCATCCCCTCGCGCACCTGATCGCGGTGCGCCTGCTGCAGAGCGTCGTCGTGTGGTTCGGGGCGCTCATCGTCTGCTTCGTGCTGGCCGCCGCCGCAGGCGATCCGGCCGACGTGCAGACCGCCGGCCAGCTCGGCTCGACCCCGGAGCGCGTGCGCGCGCTCCGGGATCAGCTGGGCTACGGCGACCCCTTCCTCCAGCGGCTCGGGCACTTCGTCGCGCATGCGTCGCACGGTGACTTCGGGACCTCCTTCCAGAGCTCGCAGAGCGCCTTCGACATCGTCATGAGAGCGCTGCCGAGCACGCTGCTGCTCGTCGGCTGCGCGCTGACGATCGCGCTCGCGTCGGGCGTCGGGCTCGCGCTCGTGTCGGTGCTCCGGCGCGAGCGCGTGGCGGATCGCGCGATCCGCCGCTTCCTCGCGGTCGCGCAGGGGATCCCCGACTTCTGGCTCGCGACGATGCTGGTGCTGCTGTTCTCGGTGACCTTGCAGATGCTGCCGAGCATCGGCTTCGACGGGCCCGACGGGCTCGTGCTGCCGACGATCGCGCTGGCCGTGCCGCTGCTGCCGCCGTTCGTGCGCCTTGCGCGCGGCAGCCTGCTCGACGTGATGAAGCTCGACTTCATCACCAGCTTGCGCGGCAAGGGCCTCAGCGAGCGCGACATCGTGGTGCAGCACGCGCTGCGCAACGCGCTGCCGCCGCTCGTGACGTTCGCCGCGCTGCAGGTCGGCTGGCTGATCGGCGGCACGATCATCGTCGAGTCGATCTTCGCCTGGCCGGGCATCGGCAACCTCGTCGTCGAGGCGGTGCGGGCGCGCGACGTGGCGGTCGTGAAGGCGGTCGTCGCGGTCGTCGCGATCAGCTACATCGTCTTGAACCTGGCTGCCGACGTGCTCACGGCGCTGCTCGACCCGCGCATCCGGGTGGCACGGGCATGAGCGCCACGACGACCGTCGAGACGGCTGCCGCGTCGCGACCCGCGCGCCTGCGCTCGGCCCGCCAGACGCTGCGGCCGAACCGCTCGCTGCGCGCCGGCGTGCTGCTGCTCGCGAGCGTGCTGGTCCTGAGCTTGGTCGGCGTGCTGGCGCTCGACGATCCCAACCACCAGGTGCTCGCCGACGCCTTCGCGAAGCCCGGCGCCCGCGGTCATCTGCTCGGCGCGGACCCGCTCGGGCGCGACGTGCTCGCGTGGTGCGCGCGCGGCGTGTGGACGTCGCTCGAGGTGAGCCTCGCGGTCGCCACGCTGGCGGCCGTCTTCGGGACCGCCGTCGGGGTCGTCGCCGGCTACTTCGGCGGGCCGCTCGACGCGCTGCTGATGCGGCTCGTCGACCTGTCGCTCGCGATCCCGCCGCTGCTGCTGTTCGTCAGCCTCAGCGTCGTGCTGTCGCCCTCGCGCGTGACGCTGATCCTGCTGCTCGCGCTGGTCGCCTGGATCCCCTACGCGCGCGTCGTGCGAACGCGGATCCTGGCCGAGCGCGAGCGCCCGTACGTGGCGGCGGGGCGGCTCGCGGGGACGCCCGACCGGCAGATCTGCATCCGCCACCTGGTGCCGGCGGCGAGCACCGCGATCCTGGTGCTGCTCACGTTGCAGCTCGGCTACGTGCTGCTGTGGGAGGCGGGCCTGAGCTTCCTCGGCCTCGGTCTGCAGCCGCCGAACGTGAGCCTCGGCTACATGGTCGCGCAGGGTCGCGACTACCTCGCGGACGCGTGGTGGGTCACGACGATCCCGGGGCTCGTGATCGTCACGTTGATGTTGTCGTTCAACCTGATCGGCGACGGCCTGCGCGACCTCTTCCAGGACGACGTCGCGGTGGGAGGCGCCGATGGCCGCTGATCGACTGCTGGAGCTGACGGACGCGGCCGTGACGCGCCGGAGCCCCGGCGCGAGGGAGCGCACCGAGCTGGTGCATGCGGTGACGCTGAGCGTCGGCGCGGGCGAGGTGCAGGGGATCGTCGGTGAGACGGGCGCGGGCAAGTCGCTGTCGATGCGGGCGCTGCTCGGGCTGCTGCCGCCCGGGCTGTCGTCGTCGGGGGCGATGCGGCTGGGCGGGCGCGAGATCGATCTCGCGACGCCCGGATTGCGGCGGCGGGATCTGCTGGGCAGCGAGCTGGGGATCGTGCCGCAGAATCCGGCGGGGATGCTCGACCCGGTCGTGCGCGTCGGCGCGCAGTTGGTGGAGGGGGTCGTGAAGCGGGACCTGCTGGGGCGCGAGCACGCGAACGAGCGCGCACAGGAGCTGCTGCGCCGGGTCGGCTTCAAGGATCCCGAGCGGGTCGTGGGGCTCTATCCGCATCAGCTCAGCGGCGGGATGAGCCAGCGCGTGGGGATCGCGATGGCGCTGATGCCGTCACCGAAGGTGCTGGTCGTGGACGAGCCGACGTCGGCGCTCGACGCGCAGCTGCGTCTCGACGTGCTGCAGCTGATCCGCGACTTGGCGAAGGACACGGGGACAGGAGTGCTGCTGGTGAGCCATGACCTTGGGCTCGTCGCGCGCTTCTGCGACACGGTCGCCGTCCTGTACGCCGGGCGGATCGTCGAGCATGGCTCGGCGGCGGCGGTGATGCGCGCCCCGCGTCATCCGTATGCGCAGGCACTGCGGCAGGTGGTGCCGAAGCTGACCGCGCGGCGCCGTGAGCTGCTGCCGACGATCCCGGGCGCGCCGCCCGCACCCGGCCGCTGGCCGTCCGGGTGCGTGTTCGCACCGCGCTGTCCGCTCGTCGAGCAGATCTGCCACGAGGTCGAGCCGCCGCTCGCCGGGCCGCCCGACCATCCGGCCGCGTGCCACGTCGCCAACCGCGCGGCGACGGCGGCCGTCGAGGAGGTCGCGCGATGAGCATGCTGTCGGTCGAAGGCGTCGGCAAGGTGTACGGGCGCGGCGAGAGCACCGTCGTCGTGCTCGAGGACGTCTCGTTGACGCTCGCGCAGGGCGAGACGCTCGCGGTCGTGGGTGAGAGCGGTGCCGGCAAGTCGACGCTCGGCCGCCTGATCGCGGGGTTGGAGCGGCCGACGAGCGGTCGTGTGCTGGTGGAGGGCGAGGAGCCCCGGCTGCGCTCCGGGGTGCCCGCTCCGGTGCAGGCGATCTTCCAGCACCCGTCGGAGGCGTTGAACCCGCTGCACAGCGTCGGGCGCAGCATCGCGGAGCCGATGCGCCGCACGCCACGACGAGCGCGGCCGGCGCGCGTGCGCGAGCTGCTGGAGCTGGTCGGGATCGACCCTGACCGCGCCGGCGATCGTCCGGGCGCGTTCAGCGGCGGTCAACTGCAGCGCGTCGCGATCGCGCGTGCGCTCGCCGGCAGGCCGCGGCTGCTGCTGTGCGACGAGCCGACGTCGGCGCTGGACGTCTCGGTGCAGGCGCAGATCATCAACCTGCTGCTGACGATGCAGCGCGAGATGGGCTTCGCCGCGACGCTCGTGACGCACGACCTCGCGGTCGTCAGGAGCCTCGCCGACCACGTGCTCGTGCTGAAGGACGGACGCGTCGTCGAGTACCGGGAGGCGGACGCATTCTTCGCCGCGCCCGCGTCGGACTACGCACGCATGCTGCTTGCGGCTTCCTGATGAACCAGCTCGGGCTGCCGTTCGCCGCGCTGTCACGATAGGGCCGTGACGGCGAACGACGGCAGCGGCCGCGGGCGGCCGACGATGCGGGACGTCGCGGCGCACGCGGGCGTGAGCTTCAAGACGGTGTCGCGCGTGGTCAACGACGAGCCGGGGGTCGCGCTCGCGACGCGCGAGAAGGTCGAGCGGTCGGTCGCGGCGCTGCGCTTCGAGCGCAACGACCTCGCGCGCAGCCTGCGCCCCGGGCATCGGACGCACACGCTCGGGCTCGTGATCGAGGACTTCGCCAACCCGTTCTTCTCGGCCGTCACGCAGGGTGTGGACGAGGTCGCACAGGCGCAGGAGCAGCTGCTGCTGATCGCCTCGACGCAGGCCGACCTCGCGCGCGAGCGGGCGGCTGTGACCGCCCTCGTCCGTCGTCGCGTCGACGGGCTGCTGCTCGTGCCGATGGTGCCCGACGACCCCTACGCGGCGAGCGCGCAGGGGACCAGCACCGTCTTCATCGACCGGCCCGGGGCCGGCGTCGACTCGGTGCTCGTCGACAACGTCGGCGGCGTCGAGCAGGCGGTGTCGCATCTCGTCGAGCGGGGACATCGGCGGATCGCGTTCGTCGGTCGCGACCCGGGCACGTTCAGCACCGAGCAGCGCCTGACGGCCTTCCGCCGCTGCCTGGCCGAGCGCACCGGCACGGTCGACGAGCAGCTGATCGCGACCGCGGCGGGACTGATCGCCGACGCGGAGGTCGCCCACGCCGAGTCCGCGGTCGAGCGGCTGCTTGCGCTTCCCGCTCGCCGGCGCCCGACCGCGATCCTCACCGTCAACAACCGCACGACGGTCGGCGTCCTCCACGCGCTGCGCGGGCGGCCGGGCGCGCCCGCCCTCGTGGGCTTCGACGAGGTCGAGCTGGGCGAGCTGCTCGGCGTGACCGTCGTGCGGACGCCCGCGTTCGAGATGGGCCGGCTCGCGGCCGAGCTGGTGCTCGAGCGGATCCACGGGCGCGCCGACGCGCCGCAGCAGATCGTCGTCCCGACCGAGCTCGTGCCGCGTGGCTCGGGCGAGATCGCTCCGTAGCGCCCGCCCACCGCTGATCGCTGCCACCCGGCCCGCCCGGCGCCCCTCCCGGCGTGTTGACAACGTTGTCTAACATGATCCAGACAACGTTGTCAATCACTGGGGTATACGGAGGGCAGATGGAAGCGGTTCGCATCGGCATCGTCGGCTCGGGCTTCATGACGCGCGCCCACACGATGGCGTACAACAACGCGCCGTCGATCTACTGGCCGGCGCTGCCGCCGGTCGAGAAGGTGCGGCTCGCGGACGTGACGCAGGAGCTCGCGAGGGCCGGCGCGGACCGCTGGGGCTGGGGCGAGGGCGTCACCGATTGGCGCACGATCACGCGGGCGGACGACGTCGATCTCGTCGACATCGTGACGCCGAACGACGTGCACGCCGAGATCGCGATCGACGCCGCCGCCCACGGCAAGCACGTGCTGTGCGAGAAGCCGCTCGCGCACACCGCCGACGCCGCCCGCGAGATGTACGAGGCGGTCGTCGCGGCCGGCGTCGTGCACCGCGTCGGCTTCGTCTATCGCAGCTGGCCGGCGGTGATGCTCGCCAAGCGGCTGATCGACGAGGGCCGCATCGGCAGCGTGATGCGCTTCCAGGCGCACTTCCTGCAGGACTACGCGCTCGACGCGTCGCTGCCGCTCGTCTGGCGGCTCCAGCGCGAGCGCTCCGGCGGCGGCAGCGTCGGCGACGTCGGCTCGCACCTGATCGACCTCGCGCGCTACCTCGTCGGCGACGTCGAGCGCGTCTTCGCGCGCTGCAAGACGTTCGTCCCCAAGCGCCCGCCGGTCGCGGCGAGCGGCGAGGCGGCGTTCCGCTCCGACGGCGCGAGCGCGATCGACCCGGCGACGCTGCTCGACGTGAACGTGGACGACGCGGCCGACGTGCTGTGCGAGTTCGCCGGCGGCGCGATCGGCGTGATCCAGACGAACTGGGTCGCGAGCGGCCACAAGATCGACCTCGCGTTCGAGGTCACCGGCGACAAGGGCTCGCTGCGCTTCAGCTGGCAGCACGGCAACGAGCTGCAGGTCTACCTCGCCGACGATCCCGTCGGGCTGCAGGGCTACCGCACCGTCGTCAGCGGTCCCGAGCACCCGGGCGGCGCCGAGTTCTGGCCCGTCGCCGGGCAGGGCCTCGGTTACTCCGACGCGTTCCTGATCGCCTGCAGCGAGCTGCTCACGTCGGTCACGACCGGCCGCTCCGTCAGCCCCGACTTCCTCGACGGCGTGCGCGCATGCGAGATCGTCGAGGCCGCGCTGCGCTCCGACGCCGAGCGGCGCTGGGTCGACGTCGCGCGCCATCCCGCGGCGGCGTAGGGCGGCGGCGCTCGGCCGAGCTCTCGGCCCGCCGCGGCCGGGCTCGCCTCCCGCCCGCCGCGATCAGTCGCCGCGGCCGGCGGTCGAGGCGCGCACCACCAGCTCGGGCTGGAAGACGTGGCGCTCATGGCGGTGGCCCGCCGGGTCGCGGATCTCGTCGAGCATCAGCCGCGCAGCGCGGCGGCCCAGCTCGTACATCGGCTGGCGCACCGACGTCAGCGGCACGGTGGAGGACGCGGCGAAGAGGACGTCGTCGTAGCCGACGATCGCGAGGTCCTCCGGCACGGCGATGCCGCGGGCTGCCGCGGCGCGCAGCGCACCGATCGCGAGCAGGTCGCTGCCGCAGAAGACGGCGGTCGGTGGACACCCGTCATCGAGGATCCGGCTGGCCGCCAGCTCGCCGCCGGCGACGTCGGCCAGCTCACCGCCGCCGGCGTCGGCCGACAGGATGTCGTGTGCGGGGGCCACCGGGCAGCCGGCCTCGGCGAGGCTGGCGAGGAAGCCTCTGCGGCGGTCGGCCGCCTGCTTGATCGACGTCGGGGCGTTGACGAGGCCGATCCGCCGATGGCCGAGCGCCATGAGGTGCTCGGCCGCGAGCCGCCCTCCCGCCGCGTCGTCGACCGACACAGAGCATTGGTCCTTCGAGCGGCTGCGGCGATCGACCAGGACGACTGCGGTCCCCTTCTCGCGCAGGCGCCGCAGCGCGGGCGGGTCGGCGACGGCGGCGGGCGTGATCAGCAGTCCGCCGACGCGCTGTTCCTCCAGCGCGCGCAGATGGCGCGCCTCGCGCTCGGCCGAGCCGCCTGAGTTGCAGAGGATCATCAGGTAGCCGTCGTCGCTCAGCGCGTCCTCGACGCCGCGCGCGACCTCCGTGTAGAAGGGGTTCGTCACGTCGAGCACGACGAGGCCGACGGTCAGCGAGCGCCCGCGGCTGAGCTGGCGCGCGGAGTTGTTGCGCACGAAGCCGAGCTGCTCGATCGCGGCGAGGACCCGCTCCCGCGTGCGGACGGCGACGATCTCCGGCTGGTTGAGGACGTTCGAGACCGTGCCGAGCGAGACGCCGGCGGCACGGGCTACGTCGCTGATCGTCGGGGTTGCCATGGGCGGGGTCGTCGCGCAGCTTGACACGCTCGCGGACCTCACGTAGCTTAGTGATTGAAGCGCTTCAATCCACGACGGAGGTTCGCCCCATGAAGGTCGGTGTCGTCTCCAACGCCCTGTTGCAGTTTCCGTTTGAGGAGGGGTTGGATTTTCTGGTGGGGCTTGGGTTGGAGCGGGTCGAGGTTGCG
>Ga0210410_10002576_pt1 | contig 16208 bp, 12 predicted proteins | sample IncBWC4MmetaG_FD_161058 | JGI IMG/M metagenome (GOLD analysis project Ga0210410, IMG submission 161058) | Forest soil microbial communities from Barre Woods Harvard Forest LTER site, Petersham, Massachusetts, United States - Inc-BW-C-4-M | ecosystem: Environmental > Terrestrial > Soil >... | reverse complement strand
GCGACCGTCGGAACTGCAGCTTCAAGAGTCTTTATCAGCGCTTCGGTGGTCTCGGAGAATCCTGCATCGCGCAGGAAATCCTGCGAGAGCCCGACGGCGTGGGTCGCAACGAGATGTCCGCCCTCGATCAGGCGGAACCACGCGGCCTTGACGCCGGTCAAGCGCTGCAACTCTTCTACCGCCGACTGCACCATGTTTCCATACTGCTGCGCACTGGCGGTACTGCGGGTGAGCGAATGGATGACCGCCAACCGTCCCATGCGCGTGCGTGCTTCGCCCAACGCGACGAGCAGCATACTGCAACCCAGCACCATCTCAGCGGTCACAAACACAGCCGCGGGAACTTTATCGGTAAGCGGTGTCCACGATAAGTGCAGACCGAGCAAACTCAGGCCCAGCAGCCACGCAGTGGGCTCCCAGCGGCCACGGCGCGCCCGCCAGAGAGCAAGGCACGCGGTCAGCAAGATGATTCGATATCCAACTTCGAGAGCGACGCGAAGGGGCAGAGAATCCGGCCAAAGCAGAACGCGAGCGCCGGCAAAGCCCAGCAGGATTGGCGTAATCACCGCCATCGGCACGAGCAGTTCGCGATTGCGGGCGTAGACCAGGACCGCGCCCGACAGAAGTCCGACGGCCAGCACGAACGTCGCCTGCACTGCGACCGCGTCAAACGGCGCCGGCAAACGCGACGCCAGGACATTCTCCATGAGGCGCGAAGCGATGAGGGCGACCCAACCAAGAATCCAGACTTTCAGGTACTTTTCTCGCGAAGCGCGCAGGGCGAGCAGGGTTGCACCCAGCAGAACCAGCAGCGCGACTTCAGACGCTGTGGGCCGAACGACGCCCATCTTCGACGCCGAATTAACGATTGACCAGAAGGAAACGCTCATCGCTTGGCGGACATACTTCTTCCTCATTTTTGAATATCACGCCCGGCGCGGTTCTCGATGGAGTTTCCGGACCGGAGTGATTACTTTCGGCATCTCGCGGGTGGGTTACAATCGCCGATAGACTTTCGGTGTACCCATGCCCGACCGCATCCTTGTAGTTGACGATGAAGAGGCGATTCGCGAGATCGTCGCTTCCATGCTGACGTCTGCCGGATATGCCTGCAAACAGGCGGGTTCCGGCATGGAAGCCCTGGCCGTTCTTAACTCGGGCGACGAATTCGAGCTGATGCTCTCCGATCTGATGATGGCGGACCTGGACGGCATCGGCCTGCTGGAGCGCACCAAGGAGAAATATCCGGATATGCCGGTGGTGATGGTTACCGCGGTCCACGATATTTCCGTGGCGTTGGCGGCGATTCGCAACGGCGCATACGATTATCTGCTCAAGCCGTTCGAGCGCGAGCAACTGTTGAACACGGTCAGCCGCGCGCTGGAAAACCGGCGCCTGAAATTCGAAAACCGCACCTATCAAACGAATCTTGAATCCCTGGTCGAGGCTCGCACCGATCAATTGCAAGCGGCCATGTCGAGCCTGGAGCGTTCCTATGACATCACGCTCGAAGCTCTGGGCGATGCCCTGGACTTAAAAGACGCCGAGACCGAAGGCCACTCCAAGCGGGTGACGGCTTTCACTATAGCCATCGCTCGGGCCATGGGACTTCCCCGCGAGCAGATTGCCATGATCGCCCGGGGCGCTTTCTTACATGACATTGGCAAGATGGCGATTCCTGACGCCATTCTGCGCAAACCCGCCAAGCTCACGCCCGACGAGACCGCGATCATGCAGGAACACGCGTATCGCGGATACCAGATGCTGCGCAAAATTCCGTTTCTCTCCGAAGCGTCGGAGATCGTTTACTCGCATCAGGAGCGTTTTGACGGCACCGGATATCCTCGCGGCCTCAAGGGAGAGGAGATTCCGCTCGGGGCTCGCATCTTCTCCATTGCAGATACGCTGGATGCGATTACTTCCGACCGTCCTTACCGGCCCGCGCAATCACTGTCGGCGGCTCGCGCCGAAATTGAAAAATGGTCGGGCCGTCAGTTCGATCCGGAGGTAGTCAAACAATTTCTCGAGATGCCCGACAAGATTTGGACCGATCTCCGCAAGGACATCGACGCTCAGATCTACCGGGTCGCTTATTCCACCGGGGCCAAGGTCTAAACTTTCGCGTTAAGGTCGCAACCCGTGAACCGCCAAAATTTCCCGAAGACTTTGCTGGGCGCAGCCGTGTTCCTGATCGGCATGCTGGCGCTGGCCTGCACGGTTCTGCCGCGCGGTCTGGCGCTGGCGGCGGTAAGCGACCTTGTCGGCGCGATGCTGTTGCTGGGCGCAATGCTCGGCTTCGCCTCGCTCGGACGCGCCACTACAGGACGCATGCGGCTGTTCTGGTGGCTGCAAGCCGCGGGTTGGGGATTGTGGTTCTGCGACCAGTTGGTATGGATCACCTTCGATCTGGTTTTGCAAAAGAAGGTTCCCGCCATGTATCCGGCGGACGCACTGCTTTTTCTGGCCGGAGCTCCCATGCTGGCCGGGCTTCTGCTGCGGCCTCACCGCCAGCCCTCGCAGCGCAGCGCGCGGCTCGGTGTACTCGACTTCTTACTGCTCATGCTGTGGTGGTTTTATTTATACGTTTCGTTTGTGATCTGCTGGCAATACATTTCGCCCAACGAAGCTGCTTACAACTTGAACTTCGATGCGCTCTCCATGGCGGAGAACCTCCTGCTGGCCGCTGTGCTCGCCTTATTCTGTCGTGAGACCTCAGGCGCATGGCGGCGGTTTTACGCCGGCTTCTGCGGGGCCGTGGTTTTTAATGCCCTGACGTTCTATGCCTTGAATCGAGCCATCGAAAAAGATGTCTACTTTACCGGCAGTTGGTATGACATACCTTACAGCGGCTCTTTCGTTATTTATATCGCCGTCGCTTTGATGGGAAGAAATCTCAGTCCCACGCCCGAAACCGCAGCCGACGAAACCTATACTTCCTGGATGTCGAACCTGGCCACGGTCGCGGTGCTTTCGTTGCCAGTGTTAGCCGTGTTCGCCATGCTCGATCGGCGCCTTCCTGTCGAAGCGGCTCACTTCCGCGTGCTGGCAACGCTCGCGACCATGTTCCTGATGGCGCTGCTGATTTTCATTCAGCACAATCGCCTGGCCGCGGAACTAAAGCGCACCAACACGGTGCTGGAGGAAGCTTCCCTCACCGATCCTCTCACCGGCCTGCGCAACCGCCGTTATGTCTCGGCTACCATCGAATCCGACGTGCTGCAGGCGCAACGCTCTTACGCCGACGGCCACGATCCGCGCACCCGCGACCTGGTTTTCTATCTGATCGACGCCGACAATTTTAAGGATGTGAATGACCTTTACGGCCACGACATCGGCGACAGAGTCCTGGTCGAAATGGCGCGCCGCATCAGCTCTTCGATTCGCCACTCGGATGTTCTGGTGCGCTGGGGTGGCGAAGAGTTCCTGATCGTCTCCCGCTATACCGATCGCCGCGAGGCCGAACTGCTGGCGGAACGTGTGCTCAGCGCCATCGCCGACACGCCGTTCGTTCTGCGCAGCCCGGAGGAAACGATCACCCGCACCTGTTCCATGGGATGGGCCGCCTTCCCGTGGTTCCCGCATGATCCACTGGCGGTGGGCTATGAAGAAGTTCTTAATCTGGCTGATCGTGGCCTGAACCAGGCGAAACGCGCCGGCAAGAATCGCGCCGTCGGCATGCTGCCCGCGGCGAGTCAGACGATGGCGACTGGCCTTGGCGGCAGCCACACCTCCCGGCTTCAGGTTGACGTCATGGCCATCGATGGCCCGCGCTCGCGAGCCTAGTTCCGCCAACCATTGGTTCGCAAACCATTGGAATAACTCAGGCAGCCAATCGGCCTTCAGTTCCCATCCAAGTATTTACAAGTTGGAGCCCTGGGGGATTTCTATGACCGTTCGAAGGAGCTGCTTACTGCTTTCCGCCGTTTCATGGTTCGCGATCTTCGCTGCCACCGCGTATGCGCAAGACTCTTCTCAATCTGCGCCCGATGCAGCTCCGCTCAATGCAGCTGCGCCCAATGCCATCCCGCAAGGCACTGTCGCGCTGATCCAACTTTCCGACCGCCTCGACACTCGCGCGGCCAAAGCTGGAGATCGTTTCACCGCTCGCGTAGCCGAGCCGCTCTTAGCCGCAAACGGCGCAGCCGTCGCGCCGGGCAAGAAGATTAAAGGCCACATCAGCGCCGTGGAGCCCGGCCTGCACACGCGTCTGGTTCTCAGCTTCGACCAAATCGAAACTTCTCATGGATGGCTTCCTCTGTTCGCCACCGTCACCGGCGTTCCCGGCGAACATGGGTTGCAACAAATTGGGGAAGAGGGAGAAATCGGTCGTAAAGGTATGAGCAAAGAGGAAATCGCCGAAGCGGTCATCGTCGGCGCGGGCGAAGGGGCGGAGCAAGGTGCGCACTCCGGAGGCAAGCGCGGAGCCGCCACCGGCGCGGGCTCCGGCGCAGCCAACAGTGCGTTCTCGGCATTTGAGTCAGGCCACGACCTCATCCTGGATAAAGACACGGCGCTGGAAATCCGGCTCGACCGAAATCTCATTCTTCGCTGAGAGCGGATCAAGAACGAAGGAGTCCGGGGAGACGCGCCCTCAGCGCCAGTTCGGTCTGGAGGTTTGCCCGGTTCCGAGCGGTAGCTTCCGGATAGCTGACGACTCGCCCGGAATCCACAATTGCCAGTACACTACGAATCTCAACACATTTGGCTTTCGTTGATATGAAACTGGGATTCATCGGAACTGGCGAGATTACATCCTCGATTGTTACTGGCCTATGTTCGTCTGTTCCCATGCCGCACTCTATCCGATTGTCCCCGCGCAACACGGCCATCGCGAAGAACCTTGCCAATCGTTTTAACGGCGTCTCCATCTCTTCCTGCAACCAGGAAGTTCTCGATCACTGCGATACGATCGTGATTGCTGTCAGGCCTCAGGTTGCCCGAGATGTCCTTTCGGAATTGCATTTCCGTCCAGATCATCAGGTTATCAGCCTTGTATCTGCTCTCTCATTGCGAAGCTTGTCCGAGATCGTGGCGCCTGCTGTGCGAGTCACAAGAGCCGTGCCACTGCCATCAACGGCTAAACGGCTAAGCCCGACGGGGATATATCCGCCGGAACCGGCGGCTTGTGACCTTTTCGCCGCTCTCGGAACCGTATTTGCAGTGGAAAGCGAAAACGAGTTCGATGCAATCTGCGCGGTCACGGCAACTATTGCGGCCTATTTCGCGTTTATCGAGAGAATCGGCTCTTGGTTGGCTCAACACGGGATTCCAGAGTCGAAGGCCCGCGACTACATCACGCGAATGTTTTGGGGGCTCACTGCTTCCGCCGTCGACGCGCCGGAGCGTAGCTTCCAATCATTGGCCGATAGCCATGCAACTGCCGGCGGTATCAACGAACAATTTCTCAGATACCTGATTGAACGCGGCTTACAGACGAACGTTTCTGAGGCTCTGGACGCAGTCCTGTCGCGAATCAGCCCGCCATCGCAGAGCAGTGACGTCGTAAGAGCTTACTAGCGTCATCCAGATGTCCTCCACGTCCGCTCTCCGTCTATGACGGGCGAATGATGGGCTACTCGGAAGCAATTTTTAAGTTAGCTCTTACGGGGAGCCGCTCCGGCTGGGTTTTGTTCCGAAGCCACCTCGCGGTCGATTCTTAGCCTTTCTTCATTCTTCATTCGAGGCATTCATCGACGCACGGCCTGCAAGGGCGCGCCATTCCTCCGTTCTTCTAAAGACAAGGCACGCGACTCTGCCATAATTCCCCACGGAGGCCATCATGAAACTTTCTGCCATCTTCTTCTCGGTCGTGCTCGCGACCGCCGCACTTGCGCAAGAGCATCCCACTGTCACGGCGCAAACCAATACCGTCTATGTGGGTGCCGACGGCAAGTTCGAATCCGCTCCCGACACAGCGCAAATTCAATTCAACATTACGACGCAAGACGACACGTCTCAAGCCGCCTACCAGCACGCTGCGAAAGAAGTGGAACAGGTTCGCCAGGTGCTGCGCGACAATGCCATCGATCCGAAAGCGGCGAACATCGGATTCTTTTCGGTTCAGCCTATGATCGACTACAAGAGCCCCAAGCAGAAAGTTATCGGATACCGCGTAACCACCAACGTTTCGCTGAAGTTGAAAGACTTTTCGAAAGCGGGGCCGATTACGCAGCAACTCGCCGACGCGAATGTGAGCGAGAGCCAGACGCTCAGCTACATCCTGGAAAATATCGATGAGGCGAAGAACAAAGCGGTTGAAGACGCCTACCGCCGCGCTCGCAACTCTGCCGACACCATCGCGCACGCCAGCGGACGGACGCTTGGCGACCTCTCTTACGCCTCGGTCGATACCTTCGAAAATCCGCGCATCTTTGCCCCCCAAATGAATAAACGCATGTCCGCCATGGCAGGCGCGGCTGCACAAGCCCCCACCGAGGAATTCACGCCGCAAACGGTGGAAGTCACCGCCCACGTGAACGCGTTATTCAATTTGAAGTGAGAGGATTCGCTAAAGCGAGAACGACACGGTGGCGGGTAGGAAAAGCAGGTCTCTCCACTGCGCTCCCTTTAGCTTCGCTACGGTCGAGATGACAGAGCCGGAGGAGTGACTACGGCGCTGCCCTCGCCACCGTAACCCGACTGGCATCAAGGGTCACCGCGCGCTCGATTTCCATCTCAATCGATGTGCCCACATCAAGCTTTACTTCCGGACCGTGCTTCAGCAGGGCCCACGCGACTCCGCCCGCGATTCCGGCCAGGCCCCCATATCGCGCGCCGTTCAGCCCTCCGGCGGCCAGGCCGCCGACGCTTCCGACAGTGCCGCCGATGGCCGCGCCCTTGGCGGCTTCTTCGACGCGCTTGCCCGTATCTTTGTCGGCCTGAATCGTGCCTTCCTTGTCCTTCACGCCGGTGCTGTCCGCGCCCGGCGTATTCTCCACCGATCCCGGCAGCATGACCGTGTAGCCGCTCGGATAGATCATCGAAGTGAAGTGAATCAAAATTTCCGCCCGCTTCTTGGATCGTCCCGCGTGCTCGGTGCGCATGATCTTTCCCTGAATGTAAGTTCCTGACGGAACCAGCATCCGGCCGTCGAGCACAAACGGAAACACCGTTTCCGCATACACGGCGTCACCCTCGCGCGCATTCTTAGTCGAGATCGCCTGTTTCAGCGCCAGCGGAATCTTCGTCCCCGCCGGAATCACGACCGCATTCGGATCAGCCGCTGGAGCAGACGCCGCAGCCGCAGCCGGGGCATTACCTGGCGGCGACGTTTCCACACTTTGTCCCCAGGCTATGCCAGAAACCAGCACAATTGTCAGAATCGCGCGCATGCTCACCTCCGAGGAGAAAGTTACAGCTTAGCACTAGGATGCGTCGATTTCCGCGACGGTTATCTCGCGCTCGAGTCATCGCGCGGAAGACGCCGGCGGCTACTGGGTAGTGCCTCAGCTTGAGCTCTAAATCTCATAAGGCGTCATCCCGAAGAGCCCGCGTTTTTACCAGCGGGCCGAGGGATCTCCCGTAGCACACAGCGTCGGAGCGGAGATCCTTCGCTCCGCCTGAAGAACGGCTACGCTCAGGATGACGCGATCGACGAGCGAAGATGCCATCAGAAATTCACAATGCGCCAATACCGGCTACTGCAGCGGCTTGACAATATCGTCCAAAAGCGCCGGCGTTCCCTCCACCCGAACCAGCGTCGGATACCGCTCCCCATCGTGATAGTCCACGTCCACCTCGGTCACTAACACGTCATTCTGCAGGATGAAGTGAATCGGAGCGGATGAGCTCGTCCCCTGCCGAACCGCCGCATGCAACGCATCTTTTCCAAAGACTCGCCCGTTCACCGCCATGATCTTCTCGCCCGGAAAAATCTTGGCCTTGTCCGCGGGCCCGCCCACTCGCACGTCCGAAATGGTGACGCCATCATTATCCAGGGCGATGCCGAGCGAGAACCACATTTCCGTCCCAGTTCCGCGAAGCGCCATCCTCGTCTTCTGGTAATCGCTGGGCTTGTCGGCATAAACCAGTTTGTACCCGCCCTGCTCAATGCCCTCCACGTTCACGTGCGGATTGATGCCGTTGACCCGGTCGTTGAGAAATCCAGCCCAGTCATTCTTCACAACTTGGTTCAAGTCGGCGACGATCTCATTGAAATCGTATGGCACCACGCTTGGAGTCATCCCCCCGCCCTTATTGAGAAACACCGCCATGAAGTCGCGAATGCTCTTGCTGTTGTTGGTCAGCTTGCGAATCGTCGTGTCCACGTCGAGCCACAGCAGATTGCCCTCCGGATAATAGTCTGCGCCGCGCCGCCAGTTCGCCCACGCGTTGCCGCCGCGCCCGAAGGCCACAGTACCTAGCCCGGAAATCGAAATCGCCGTGTCTCCGATGCTGCGCCACGCCCGTCCGGTCATGTTATCCATGTTGGCTGCGTCAAGCGCAAGCGACTCGCGATACCGTTCGGCAGAAATCGCTCCCGTGCGCTCCCCCAGCAACTCGCCTAAATAATCGGTCAGCCCCTCGTAGACCCATAGCAGTTCCCCTTTCATCGGCGTGGCGTAGTCGGGCGTCGCCAATCCCGCTGGTCGCCGATACTTACCGTTCCACGAGTGTGTGAACTCGTGCGGCAACAGACCGGCCGATGTCATCTCGCCGTCATCGGTGGTGAGCGTGCGCTCCGACATGCTGTTATCGGACGACTCGTGATGCTCAAGCCCGCCCCCGCCCTGCGGTCCTCGCAGCGCCAGCAAGAAGTGATAGGTCCGGTAGTGAGGCGCGCCGTACATGGCCGAGGCCTCATAGATCAGCCGATTCCAGTGTTCCAGCACTGACGGACGAATCTCCGCTACCTCTGCCGAATCGCCGAACACGTCAATGTAGTGCCTGGGCGTAAGCTCCGGCGCCAGCGCGTACTCGTGGAAGTAAATGCCAGTCATGATCGGCGAGTCCTCGAGCATCTCGACGGTAGTCGGCGCATAGTGAACCACTCCCCCAGCCGGATGTTGCGGATCGTAAGCGGAAATCGGAGTCAGCGAAGTCCCAATCCCCCATCCCGCCGGCACATTTACCGAAGCCTGAATCGGAATGTCGCGCACAGGGATCCCCGCCGGATAGAGCAGTAGCCGCTCCCATTCGAGCACCGCCAGATTGTTCGTGGTGTTGGTTGTAATGCAATCCAGATGCGCATGAACTGAGCTGGCGCCCGCAGGCACCGTCAAGTGAAACTCATAAAGATCAACATCATCGCGCCGCCAGACCAGCGTCTTCCCATTCGCAGTAAAGACGACTCCAGTAATATCCGCTACTGGACCGCCCGGACTGTGGTGCCCGGGAATCCATTTCGGAGTGATCAGCACCAGCGGCCCCGCCGTCACTGGAATGTCAATTTCGGCGTGAAACAGCTTGCGCGGCGCCTCGGTGAGGTCGGCAGTAATCTGAATGGGGGTCTTCTGCCCCAATGCAAATGAAGCAACAAACGCAAGCAACAATGCATAGCGACGGGTCAACATAAAGCAGCGTTTCCTTAGCAAGAATTTGTGAACGGATGGATGCCGAAGCGTAGGGTACCAGAAATTTAGTCCGGAAATGACACGCGAAGCCGTCCGATCACATCGAGCGACTCGGATTGCCTAATAGATCGGATTGCTTAGTAGATAAGGTACTTCTTCCTTAGCAATTCAAATTTCTCCAACTCCTCTTGCCAGTCCTGCGCAATCCGCCGCGGATCGCGCCCCGCCACCAGCGCGTCGTACACACTCTGATTCACCAGCAACTCCTGCATACGCTCCATCTTGAAATCCGACGGATAAAGCTTGCGCAGCGCCGACGCCAGCTCAATTCCTAACTCCGGCCCGTCGAATCCATTGCGATCGGTCGCGATAATGTTGACTCCCGAACACACCTGCCCGCTATAAACCGCCGATGTCGGCGTAAACGTCACCGGGACGAACCGCACGCCGGCGATCCCGCGAGCGTTCAAATAAGCCGCCAGTTCCCTGCTCTTCATCCACGGCGCGCCCAGTAATTCAAACGGAGTATCTGTCCCGCGCCCCACCGAAACATTCGTGTACTCAATCAGCGCCACGCCCGGATACAGCGATGCGGCATAAACGCTCCGCAAATTCGGCGACGGGTTCACCCACACCAGCCCCGTCGCGTCGAACCAGTCCCCGCGCTGCCACCCCTCCATCGGCACCACGGTCAGCTTCGCGTTGATGTTGCGTTCCGCGTTGAACATCTTCGCCAGTTCGCCCATCGTCATCCCATGCCGCGGCGGCACCGTCCAATAATTCGTAAAATTTTCCTTTCCCGCGTCCGACACCATTCCCTGCACAAACGACCCCGTCACCGGATTGGGCCGGTCTAGCACAATCAACTCCACGCCGACCTTGGCCGCCGCTTCCAGAAAATATCCCAGCGTCGTCTCGTAGGTAAAAAAGCGCTCCCCCGCATCCTGAATGTCGAACACCACCGCATCCAGATTCTTCATCACGTCCAGCGACGGCCGCCGCGCCGCATCCGTCCCGCCATACACGCTGTAGACGGCAATCCCGGTCGCCGCATCGACTGTGTTGCCAACGCGGGTCGTGTCCAGGGTTCCGGTCACGCCGTGCTCGGGACTGAAAATCGCCTCCAGCGAAACCCCCGGCGCCTGCGCGAGCACATCAATGGTCCGCCGCCCATCGCCGTCAAGCCCGGTCTGATTCGCCACCAATCCGATTCGCCTTTTTGCGGGTGTGGGTACGGGTGGGGGTGCCGCACTTTCCGCCGCTGTTGCCGGGGGCGGAATTGTCGTCTTGTCCTCGGCTCCCTTCAGCACATCGAATCCATGTTCCTCGAGCACGTCGATCCCAGTCTTGACGGTTCCGTTGCGCGTGCTCATGCGCCGCGCCGCACTCTGTGCCTCGTTGTATCCGGTGATGCTTTTCCAGCGCAGCGCTTCTTTCTCGCTCACGGTCAATCCCAGCGCCGCTGTAACTTCCGTCGCTACTTTCGAGCGCAGAGCAATCGCATTCCCATTTCCGCGCGGATGCACTGCATTCGTCAGCAAAATGATGTATGTATTGGTCGTCGGATCGATCCACACCGACGTCCCGGTAAATCCCGTGTGCCCGAACGATCCCACCGGCAGTAGGTCTCCGCGATTCGACGAAAATGGCGAATCGATATCCCACCCAAAACCGCGCAGCACCGGGGCCGCTGGAGGCTGCTCCGGCGAAGTCATCTTCTGAACCGTCACCGCCGAAAGAATCCCGCCGCCTCCGTTCAATAATGCCTGGGCAAATTTCGCCAGATCATCCGCAGTAGAAAACAATCCAGCGTGTCCTGCCACACCGCCCATTCTTCGCGCCGTTGGATCATGCACCACTCCGCGCAGCATGTGCTCGCTCTCGTCATACTGCGTAGGCGCAATCTTACCCAGCCACCCAGCCCGCCACGCCGTCGGAGGCACATACCGCGTCCGCGTCATTTTCAGCGGCCCAAAAATATGCCGCGTCGTGTAAGCATCCAGTGTTTCGCCCGACACGCGTTCCACCAACTCGCCGAGCACAATAAAATTAATGTCGCTATAGGTAAATCCCGATCCCGGCGCCTGTGCCGGAGTTTCCGCCCACGCCATGCGATACGCCGTGTCCTTCCCTTCCCACGGCGCTTTCAAGTCCAAGTCCGGCTCCAGCCCCGAATAGTGCGTCAACAACTGCCGCACGGTAATGTCTTGTTTTCCATTTTGCGCAAACTCCGGCAAATACTTCGCCACGGGATCATTCATCCGCACCGCACCGCGCTCTACCATCTGCATCACGGCGGTCGTGGTCGCGATCACTTTGGTCAGAGACGCTAAATCAAACACGGTATCGAGCGTCATTGGCTCACGCTTCGGTTCCAGAGCCCGCGAACCATACGCCTTGCGATAGATCACCGCCCCGTTATGACCGACGACCAGCACAGCGCCCGGCAGTCCCTCGGCAATCGCTTGCTGAATGACGGAGTCGACAGCAGTCAAACGAAGCGGCGAAACCGGAACCGAGTGGCTCGTGCCCGCGGTGTTCTTGGCCGGAGTATGACCTGGGTCATCGGCGCTTGCCGTCGCTATTAACGCACCCGCAAGAAGCAAACTCATGATTGCGACAGACAAGCAGAAGGAGGCTGGCCCATGCTTTCGCGCTCTTTGCGAAACCGTGGGAGTAGCTGCATGTGCAGAGTTTGAGCCCATAATTAAGAGGAGATGCTTTGACTCTACACAACCGCACCCTCACGACTCAACAAACGGAAGTAAGCAGGTACCTCGCACGCCACGCCGAGTTGCGAATCCTGCGCCGACTTTCCGCATCAATAACTCCATCGGCCATCGAGATGCTTGTCCCCGCCTTCGACCATCAAGACGAAATGTTTTCCGCCGCCTTCACCATTCTGAAAGAGGCAATCGCGCGACGTGCTTTCTCGGCCGCCTCCATCGCCGTAACGCGACAGAATCAGCTCATCGCGCTCAAAGCTTTCGGACACTTCACTTACGAACCAAGTTCCGCCCCCGTTACTACAGCAACTCAGTTCGACCTCGCTTCCGTCACGAAGGCCGTTGCCACCACGACCGCAGCCATGCTTCTCTACGAACGCGGCCTGCTCGAACTCGAAGCTCCCGTCGCCGGAACGGTCCCAGAATTTCTTGCCGACTCCTGCGGCGAACCTGACGTCCGTCGTCGCGACGTCACCTTCCGCATGCTGCTCGCGCACTCCTCGGGCCTGCCCGCCTACGAGAAGTTATTTCTCAAGACTAATGTTCGCGAAGAACTTCTCCGCGCCGCCTTCACCACATCGCTCTCCGCCGATCCCGGGTCGCGCGCCGAATATAGCGATATTGGATTCATCATCCTTGGCGCCGCCCTCGAACGTGTCGCCGGAGAGCCGCTCGACGTTTTCTGCCAGCGCGAAATCTTCGGCCCTCTGGCCATGGCCAACACGATTTTCAATCCCGCTCCAGAACTGCGCCCTCACATCCCGCCCACGCTCGACGACCGAACCTTCCGCCACCGCATCATCCAGGGCGAAGTCCACGACGAAAATGCTTTCATTCTCGGCGGCGTCGCCGGACATGCAGGCATGTTCTCCAACGCGGAAGATGTAAGCAAATTTGCTCACGCAATACTCGAATCTGGCGCGGGCGTCACTTCGGCAAGCTCAGGGCAGCCTCCCACCCGCGAAATATCGCAATCATCGGAGACACCGAGCACAAGCCGAGACAGCGCCAGGCGCACTTCCGCAATCCCATTCCTCCGGCCCGAAACTCTAGCCCTCTTCACCCGCCGCGAGTCGTTGCCCGAAGGCACTTCCCGCGCCCTTGGCTGGGACACTCCCTCAGCCCTTTCTCAATCCGGAAAATATTTCGGCCCCCGATCCTTCGGCCACCTCGGCTATACCGGAACGTCCCTCTGGATCGACCCCGATCGCCAGCTCTCGATCACTCTTCTGACCAACCGCACCTGGCCCGACTGCTCGAATCAAGCCATCAAACAAGTTCGCCCCAAATTCCACGACGCCATCATCGAAGCCCTCGACAACCCCCGATGAAATCGTGACTTTCCAACGAACAGTTAAAATAAACTCGGCGGAGTGGAACCTCTGTGCGCCTCTGTGTCCACTGTGTTCAAGATTTTAAGTTTTTGACTTACCATCCCAGTCCGAAAGGTACGACTTGACTCGAACCCGCAAGCCCACTTCCGATCTCCGCCGCCTTCGCACCGAACAATCCAATCCCGTTGCCGTGGATCTCGACCAGAAATCGGCGCTCGAAATAGCAACGCTCATCAACGCCGAAGATGCCACCATCGCCGCCGCCGTCCGCCGCGCTCTGCCGCAAATCGCCCGCGCCATCGATGAAGCCGCCGCCGCCATCCGCCACGGCGGGCGACTCATCTACGTCGGCGCCGGAACCAGCGGACGCATCGCCGCGCTCGACGCCTCTGAAATTCCTCCCACCTTCAACACTCACCCGAGCGCAGTGCAATTTCTCATCGCCGGAGGCGACGAAGCACTTGCCTCCTCGACTGAAGCCAGCGAAGACGACACCGCTCTCGCCCGCTCCGAAATGGCCAAACGCAAACCCGGCAAGCGCGACGTAGTCCTCGGCATCGCCACCAGCGGACGCACTCCCTTCACCATCGCCGCACTCGAATACGCCCGCCAGCGCGGCTCACGCACCATTGCCCTGACTTGTAATCGCAACTCTCCGCTCGAGCGCGCCGCCCACTTTGCCATCGTCACTGAAGTCGGCCCCGAAGTTCTCGCCGGGTCTTCTCGTATGAAGGCGGGCACTGCGCACAAAATGGTTCTGAATATGATTTCGACCGGAGCCATGGCCCGCCTCGGCTACATCTACGGCAACCTCATGGTCAACGTGTGGACCAAGAACGAAAAGCTGATCCAGCGCGCGACGCGAATACTGGAACAGGCCACCGGCGCCGACCACGAAGCCGCTGCGAGGACGCTAAAGGCTGCCGGCAATCGCACTCCGGTAGCGGTAGTGATGCTCGCCGCCGGAGTCAGTCGAGCTCAAGCCGCCGCCGCGCTGAAGAAATCAAGTGGCCACGTTAGAAGAGCCATCGCGTTAGCGTCTAAGAAATAAGTGTGGCGCGCGCGCCCCCGCCCGGACTTTGACCTATAGTTTGGTGTCGATTTCGCGCACGAATGCCCTGGACTAACGAGTTCAAATCGGCATATACTCTTGTATATGCCACAATCCACCAGTCCGCAACGCAAAGCGAAAATCTTCATGAATAACCGCAGTCAAGCCGTGCGCCTGCCTAAGGATTTCCAGTTCAACACTCAGGAAGTATTCATCCGCAAAGAAGGCAGCGATGTCGTCTTGTCGCCTCGCCCGTCAGATTGGTCGTGCTACCTCGCCGAGGGCCCAGTCGCTTCCGCCTCTTTCATGGAAAATGTCGAAGATCTGCCGCCTCAAGAGCGCAAACCCTGATGCCGCGCTACATGCTCGACACCGATATTTGTTCCTACATCATGCGCCGTTCGCATGATGCAGTTCTGAAAAAGCTGTTGAAGGTTCCAGTCGGCGACGTGTGCATTTCTGTCATCACAAAGTCGGAGCTGTTGTACGGGGTCGAAGTCTCTCCTAAACACCGCCAGGATGGAGCGGCGCTCGACGCTTTTCTTCGCCACGTCGAGGTTGTCGATTTTCCCGACAGCGCCGCACGGCACTACGCCAAAATCCGTGCCGACTTGAAGGCTCGTGGCGTGATGATCGGCGCCAACGATCTGTTGATTGCCGCCCACGCCCGCAGCCGGGGTCTGACCCTGGTCACCAACAACACTCGAGAGTTCGGCAGAGTACGCAGTTTGTCCATCGACAACTGGACTTGAACATATCCGGTGGCGCGGGCGCCTGTGCCCTCTCGATTAACCATGCCCGCCCCGATTCCCCGCTAGAATGATTCAGGACCACACTCCATGGACAAGCTCGTAATCCGCGGCGGCGAACCACTGCTTGGCACGGTACGCGTCAGCGGCGCGAAAAACGCGGCACTGCCTTGCATGGCCGCCGCGTTGCTCACCGACGAACCGGTCATCCTCGAAAATATTCCGCAGGTGCGCGACATTCAGACGACGCGCAACCTGCTCGCCGCCATGGGCGCCGAGGTCGAACTCGGCTACGGACGCGCGCAGCACCGCACCACCATCCACTGCAAGAATCTCGCCAGCCCTGAAGCCAGCTATGAACTGGTCAAGACTATGCGCGCCTCCACGCTCGTTCTTGGACCGCTGGTCGCCCGCTGTGGACGCGCCCGTGTCTCGCTTCCCGGCGGCTGCGCCATCGGCGCGCGTCCCATCGACCTGCACATCAAAGGCCTCGAGAGCCTCGGCGCGAAAATCACGCAGGAGCATGGCTACGTCGAAGCCACCGCCGACCGCCTCAAAGGCGCAGAGATTGTTTTCGACAAAATCACCGTGACCGGCACCGAAGACCTGCTCATGGCCGCGACTCTCGCCGAAGGCGAAACTATTCTGCAAAATTGCGCGCGCGAGCCCGAAGTCGCCGACCTCGCCGATCTTCTCAACAAAATGGGAGCGAAAATTACTGGCGCAGGCACGCCCACCATACACATCAAGGGCGTGAGCAAGCTCAAAGGCGCGAAGCATCGAATCATTCCCGACCGCATCGAAGCCGGAACTTTTATCATCGCCGGGGCGATGCC
>Ga0210410_10002575_pt1 | contig 16211 bp, 19 predicted proteins | sample IncBWC4MmetaG_FD_161058 | JGI IMG/M metagenome (GOLD analysis project Ga0210410, IMG submission 161058) | Forest soil microbial communities from Barre Woods Harvard Forest LTER site, Petersham, Massachusetts, United States - Inc-BW-C-4-M | ecosystem: Environmental > Terrestrial > Soil >... | reverse complement strand
GACTTCGGCAACACATACTTCGGCGCCAAGGCCGGCGACGGACCGGATACAAGTGTTACCGGCATGGGCACGGATGCCGAAGGCAAGACCGATCCTCAGTTTCTGCTCGACCCTAAGCAATCTGATACTGCCACGTTTGAGGTATGGGGACACAGAGCTACCAACCAGCATTCGCCCCTCTTTCACTATGACGTTACAGTTGACGAGATAGACGGGAGCGATCCGAAGAAGATTTTGAGGCAGCATGCGCTATACTTCGGCGATTTTGCCGCCCGATCGCGAAATCCCGGCCGGATCAATCGAAGCCGAACTACCGAGTAATGACCAAGATTGCGGAAGCGGCATTCGGCGCGAAGTAAAGAATTAGGATCGACAGGCAGTTTGATGATCGGCCACTAAGGCTTTTGAAGTTGCTACATGCAGGGTGGTAGCACCGGTTCTCCCGCAAAGTAGTATTCCATGGGGCTGTTCGGGGGCGGAGTGTGGCCGACCATGCGAATCATGCCGACAACCTGGCCGCGATGTAGTGTAGAATGATCGAGCACATGCCGCAGAATTTTCCAGCGCGGGAAGCCGCGCTCAATTCCGCCGGGAAGTTGTAGCATGAGCTCGACCGCCAAGCTGTCCTCATGCAGGTCCTCCAGCCAGCGGTCGAAGCCATTCCAAAGCTCGGGCCACTTCTGCCGCAGGGCATCCAGGCTCAGCTTCGGCGCCGGACCCTGTGGCAGGCGCCAGGTTCCGAGGTCGGCAGTGGTCCGCAGACAATCAAGCCAAACTCTTTCGGCATCGTAGATGTGGCCGAGGGTGGCGAGAATGCTGATGTGCGAGATGCGCAGATCGCGTTCAAGTTCCTCGGCAGTGAGAGCTGCACACGCGTCAAGCAAGTTCCCATTGGCCCACGCGGAGCGGCGCACATCGGTGAGCAGCATTGGTTTGGCGAGGAACACGTGGAAAGTATATACGGGGCGAGTGATCCAGATCTCGTGACTCCTCTCATGTCTCCCCCTGCCCGCTAAATTTCCCCAAAATTTCCTGTCCACCATTTCGCCCGTTCCTGCATCCAAATAATAGTCGTATGAACTATGCCTCCCCAACACGGAATCGGTGGCTCGCGACTGCCCTCGCTGCCCTCCTCCTGCTCTTTGTTGCCGCACTCCTGGTTCCCGCACTCTTCGTTCCCACACTTCGGGCCGGCAACGAGGTCATGGCTGAACTTCAATTTGAAGGCAAGACGAAAGTCGAAAAAACTTCCGGCGTCTGGATCGACGGCCAGTATGTGGGCTACCTGAAGGAATTAAAGGGATCGAAAAAAGTCTTGCTGCTGCCCGGCGAGCACGACGTTACCGTCCGCCAGGATGGTTATCAGGATTTCACTCAGCGCCTTACTCTTCAGCCGGGAGAGAAACGCCTGATCGCAGTCACCATGCAGAAAGCCGCTACCGGCCCCATGCCCAACATTACTGCTCAGGTGAAGATTGCCGTGAATCCCTCGCGCGCCGCAGTCTTTGTCGATGGACTCTTCGTCGGCCACGTCGGCGAATTTCAAGGCGTCGGACGGGGCATGCTCGTCGCTCCCGGAGATCACAAGATCAAAATCGCGCTCCCCGGATATAAAACCTTCGAGACCGAAATCAATCCTCAGGCGAAGCAGAAAGTCGAAGTGAAGACCGATCTGTTGAAAGACGATGTCCCGCTCGCCGATCCTTCTCTCACCAACGGCAACGTGCCCACCCAACCCGCTCCCCCTCCTCCGCCCCAACCCCCACCCCAGCGTTAAATTAACCGTGATGGGAAGAGCGCCGCGTCAGCAACTTCTCACTTACTCTCCAGCAGTCTCCACGCAAACAAAACTCCACCTCCGCTGGTCACCACGTATTGCTTCCCATCCAGCTCATACGTAATCGGAGAACTCCCGATCATTCCGCCGGAGCCGGCATGCCAAAGCGTCTTGCCATCCGTACTATCGAGTGCCAGAAAATTGCCGCTGGAGTCTCCCGTAAACGTCAGGCCGGAATCGGTCGTCAACACGCCCGCCGATGCCCCGCCGCCAATCTCGTGGCTCCATCGAATCTTCCCCGTCTGATAGTCAATCGCTTTCACGAAGCCCTTGCCCCATATGTCGTAATCCGCGCCCGCCCAGCCATAAGTTCCGTCGGCAGGCTTGGCAAAATACACCGCCCAGCTGTGTCGCGCGGAAACTATGAACAATCCATTCTTCGTATCAAAACTTGGCGACCGAAAGTTCGTCAGCCCACCTTCATCCGGAGCGATCAGGCGGCCGTCCGGCGCAGGCTCTTTATCGGGATTCGGAATCGGGCTCCCACGTTCATCCACCCCGGTGGCCCAGTTCACCGGCCCAAACGGCGCAGTCAAAAGGCTCTTGCCGTTGGTGCGATCGAGCACAAAGAAGTATCCGTTTCGCGAGGCCTGCATCAGCATCTTGCGCGGCTCGCCATGAAAGTCGGCGTCCACCATCACCGGAACTTCAATCGCATCCCAATCGTGCGTGTCATGCGGAGAAGGCTGAAACGCCCACGCCAGCTTCCCTGTATCCGGATTCAGCGCCACAATGCTGCACGTATAAAGGTCATCACCCGGCCGCGACTTGCCGTTCAACACCGGTGTCGGATTGCCCGTGCCCGAATAAATCAGATTCAGGTCAGGGTCATACGTCGCCGTCATCCAAATGGTGCCGCCGGTCGTGCCGTTCGGCGTTCCCGGAGGCGGCGTTGCATCCCACTGCCACTGCACCTTCCCGGTCTCCGGGTCAATCGATTGCATAAAGGCCGACAAGTTGTCCAGGTCGCCGCCCACGCCCAGAATTACGTGATCGCGCACCACCAGCGGCGCCATCGTCGTCCAGTATCCTTTCTTGACGTCGGCAATCGTAATCTCCCATCGCACCTTGCCCGTCTTCGCCTCCAGCGAAAGCAAATGCGCGTCCGGCGTCGCCATAAAAATCCACTCCTTGTACATCGCAACGCCGCGCTGCCCCAGATGCAGGCCGTTGTTTGGCCGGTAAGTGTAATGCCAGACCTCGCGGCCCGAACGCGCATCCACCGCCCACAAGTGATCGGGCAACGTGAAGTAGAGAATCCCGTTCACCAGCAGCGGCGAAGATTTAATCGTCTCCGCATGGCCCGTCTGAAAAGCCCACCCCAGCCCCAGCGACGAAACATTCTGCGGAGTAATCTGCGTCAGCGCGCTGTGGCGTCTGCCCGAGTAATCCCCGTGATAGCTCGGCCACGAGTCCTTCGGCGGATGAATAATCGTGTTCGGATCAAGCCCCTGCGCCAAAGACCAGCCGCAACATAAAAACATCAACGCCAAAGTGAAGCCTGATTTGAATAAGTTCATTCCATGAGAGTTCATAAGTTCCGTTAGTTAGCTACTTCAAGGTTTGCAAATAAGCCATTAGGTTGTGAATATCGTCGTCCGAATATTTTTCCAGTTGCTCGGCGTGATAATCGGCGGGCGCGTCGATCTTGTATTCCACGTCGCCGATCGGCCACGACCGGTGCCATCCTTCCGCATCCTTCATCGCGATGGTGAACTCATCCTTGTGCGCAAGTTCGCCCGTGATCGTTTCTCCGGACTTGGTCGTCACCGTCAGCTTCGACTTCGCACCCTCCGGATAAAGCATATGCATCTCCAACTCCAGACCCTCGTGCCGCGCCGCAATCCCTGCCAGATCGCCCGTCGGAGAATGACACGACGAACATTTTCCCGCGCCCTCGAAATATTCTTTTCCTTTTTCCGCGTTACCGGTCTGCAGGTCCGCCACATCCACGCCGCGCCGCCCGCCCGGCCTCTGCGTGGCTTGTTTGGTCTGATCACGGATGAAGGCGATGAGATCATTCAGTTCCGCCAAAGAAAATTTCGCAAACGGAGGCATCCCTTTCTCCGGACGCCCGTTCTGCACCACTGCGCGGATTCTGTCGCCCCGTACATCCCGGGCCACTAAACGAGAACGCGTCAAGTCCGGACCGCTCTCGCCGCCTTGCGCGTCCTTGCCATGACAGAAAGAACAGTCCCTGGCAAACGCCAGCTTCCCGCGCGCCGCGGGCGATCCCGCAGAGGATGAAGCCTGGCCATCCGCTTTCTGCACCGCTTTCTTGGCCGGAGCTGCCTTTGCAGTCTGCGCCGCAGCCGGCGAAATATTCGCCAGACCCGCCGTCATCAGAGAAAGCACGAACAGCAAAACGACGAGCTGCCGCTTGCCAAAGCTCTGCCTAGTTGCCACCAACATCCCACTCCTCCGGTCATTCGTAGGAAACTCTCGTACGGAAACTCTGATCAAGCGCTCAGCAGTCGTCAATGAACCTCTGTGTCCTCTGTGTTAAGGCTTTTCCTCGACACTCAATCAGAACTTCATTAGCCGACAAAAAATACGTTGAGCACCACATCCTAACAAAGACGCGCCATCCCCTGCTTTGTCATCCTGAGAAAGCGAAGCCCCGGCGCCCAAGCGCGGGTCCTCCGACGAAGGATCTCTGCCTTGGTCAGCATCGGCTAAAATCACAACAGCAGTCCCGCGGTTAGCCAATGGTCGTTAGCCAACGACCAACGACGAACGACCAACGACTGTCCCCATGACCATCGGAGTTCTGGCTCTACAAGGCGATTTCGACGCGCACCGCCGACGGCTCGAGCAACTCGGCGCCGAAGTCGTGCTCGTCAAAAAGCCCGAGCAACTCGACACCATCGACGGCCTCGTCATTCCGGGCGGAGAGTCGGGCACATTCCTGAAATTGCTGGGCGAAGCCGGTTTCGCCAGATTAAAAGAATTTGTCCATGCCAAGCCTACCTTCGGAACCTGTGCCGGTGCCATTCTGCTCGCAACCGAAGTGGAAAATCCGAAGCAGGCCGGATTAGGCGCAATCGATATCGGCATCCGCCGCAACGCCTACGGTCGCCAGATCGACAGCTCCATCCGCGAAGGAAAATTTCTTGCCGCCAATCCCGGTAACCAGCCCATCGAAATGGTATTCATTCGCGCCCCCAAAATTGAAAGAGTAGGCCCGGCCGTGAAAGTGATCGCCACCCAAGGTGCCGACCCCGTCGCGGTCCGCCAGGGCAAGGCCATGGCGGCAACGTTCCACCCGGAATTGTCCGACGACACCCGCGTCCATCAAGCCTTTCTCGACCTGATCTCGAATGGAAATCGCTAAGCGCCGCAGGCAATGGCTCAATGTGATTTTCTTAGCGCCCTTTGCGGGCTCTTCTTAGCGCCCTTTGCGTTAGATTCTTTGATCTGCCGCGGCGCGAGCCTCCGAAAATTGAAAGAGTGGACGCAGCCGCGCAAGTGATCACCACCCAAGCCTTTCTCGACCTGATCTCAAATGGAAATCGCTAAGCGCCGCAGGTAATGGCTCAATGTGATTTTCTTAGCGCCCTTTGCGGGCCCTTCTTAGCGTTCTTTGCGTTAGATTCTTTTGATCTGCGGCGATGATTTTGCCGGCTTGTTTGCGCTCGTCACGCTGCGACGTATCATGACTCTTTGGAGCCAGGTATGCCCAAGACCTCTGCCCCGGCTCCTCGTCTCACTCGCGTGACCGAAATTGCCCTCGCACTGCCCCAAGCCACGCTCCAAATCTGCGGGTCGCACGCGCAGTTTTTAGTTCGCAAAAAGACCTTCGCCTACTTTCTCGACAATCATCACGGCGATGGCATCGTTGCCGTCACCTGCAAAGTATTACCCGGCGAAAACACCGCGCTCGTGGAAGCACAACCGCGAAGGTTCTACCTTCCGGCCTATCTCGCATCGAAAGGGTGGGTCGCTTTACGGCTGGATGTGGGCAAGGTCGACTGGAGCGAAGTGAAAGATCTTCTTTCGAGCAGCTATATGCTGGTCGCTCCCAGGCGACTGGCCGAGCAAGTGGAAAACGCTCTCTAGAACGGCCCGACAAGTTCGAGATTGCTGCGGATTATTTCGCCGACAGAAATTCAATCTTCACGTCGCGGCTGGCAGGCTTGAAATCAAAATCCGCGGTCACCAGCACACGATCTAGCTCCCTGCCGGCAAGTTCCACGGCAAACGAGTCCACGTAAGGAATACCTGTTTCTACTTTGATCAATGCCGCGCGCACCGCACTCTCTCCGTCGGCGGCGACCACCTCTAACCCGAAGGCGCTCAGCCGCGAAAGCACCCGTTCCATCTCGCGTCTGCCGTAAAGTTTGCATGTGATTCCGGCAATCTCGCCCCAATGTGTCGCGGGCGTCGTCACCTGGCAGTCTCCAGCAAGGTGTCCTTTGATGATCTCTGCCACCCGCTCGGATCCAGCTTGATTGTGCAGATAGCGCAGGATCGCGCTCGAATCCATGACGTACGTTACCACCGATCTTCCCGCCGCGATTTGCGCCTGAGCTTTTCCGCAAGCTGAGCCTTCCCTTTCAACATCCCGCGGGTCTCGTCGACCAGTTTGTCTGATACCGGCTCCAGAACAATGCGCGATCCGTCTTGCGTGACAGCGATGCGCGTGCCCGGGCCAATGCCGAGGGAGGTTCTCATCTCCGAAGGAATAACGAGTTGTCCTTTGGTGCTTACCGTAGTGATCTGTCGAAGCATGACCTACATTCTATCGAAGGTAAGACAGCAGTGCCATCTGAAAAAAGTTCTTGACAGTTGAAATCGCGTAACGATATGGTTACGCATTATGCGTAGCCGATCGGTTACATATTCTCCCGAGCTCACCTTCGCCGCTTTGGCCGATCCAACCCGGCGTGCCGTGCTCGATCTCTTACGACGCGGCAATCAGCCGGCTGGACACATTGCCGATACCTTTCCCGTTTCACGTCCGGCGATTTCGCGGCATCTGCGGATGCTGCGGCGCGCCCATCTGGTGAAAGAACACAGAGAAGGCCGCAACCGCGTTTACCAGCTCAATCCCGAGCCGCTGCGCGCGGTGGACTCGTGGATCGAGCAATACCGAAACTTCTGGAGCAGCAGCTTGATGAACTTGAAGACTTTTGTTGAAGCTGAATACGCCAAGGAATTAGAAGCGCCGAAACCCAAACCAACCACGAAGCATAAACGATAAGCGATAAACGAAAGGACCAACAACGAAAGGATAATTTCATGACCAAACTCATTCGCACCTCTCTCGCAACTCTAGCTCTGCTCACAGCGACCGTGGCTTTCGCCCAGTCCGACGCGCAGAAATCGTTCGATCAACTGAAAACCCTCGCCGGATCCTGGGAAGGTTCCGGCCGCAATGGCACACCGCTGGAGGTGTCTTTCAGCGATATGTCCGCGGGATCGGCCATCATGAGCGAAATCCACGGAGCAGGTCCTGAACATCACATGGTTTCCATGTTTAACATGGACGGCCCTAACCGTTTGCTGGTGACTCACTACTGTTCCGTGGGAAATCAGCCGCGCATGCAGGCCAGCACTTCGGCCGACGGCAAGACCATCACCTTCACGTACGTCGATGCGACGAACCTGGCTAGCGCTGACGCCGGTCATATGCAGCAACTGGTGATCGCGGTTCTTGACAACAATCATCACACCGAGGACTGGACGTTCATCGATCATGGCAAACAGACGAAAGAATTCTTCGATCTGCGCCGCAAGCTGTAGATCGATCGCTGCACGGGCCGCTCCGGCGGCCCTTCCAGAATTTGCGAGATCAGGATTTACCGAGACAAGGAGCAGGCATGGCGCAAGCGACGGTTACGGACGATGCGGTCACAACTGAAATTGATATCAAGGCTCCGCCAGAGCGAGTGTTTCGTGCGCTCACCAGCGGCGACGAATTGACGCGCTGGTTTACCAATGAAAGTTGCCCCGTGAAAATCTGGGAGATGGATGCGCGAGTCGGCGGACGCTACGGCTATGCGACGGTGAAGGGGACGACGGTGGTCAACGGCGTCAGCGAGTTCGAGTGTCATGGCGAAATTCTGGAATGCGATCCGCCGCGCCTGCTGGTTTACACGTGGATCGCGAATTGGCACGACGATAAGAACTTGCCCACCGTCGTGCGCTGGGAGCTGACTCCGCATCCAGGCGGCACGCACGTGAAAGTCACGCACAGCGGCCTCGCGCAAGAAGCCGCCGCGCGCAAGGATTACAGCGGCGGATGGCCGGGCGTGGTGGAGATGTTGAAGAAGTTTGTGGAAGGGTGATGGACGCGCCGCATTCAAAACTTCGGCGCGAATATTGCCAGGAGCAAGAAATTTTGGTAGTGGCTCAATTTGAATTCTTACCAACATTTCAATTGCTTTTGGTGGCGTCATCCCGAGCAGAGCCGTTTTTCAGGCGGAGCGAGGGATCTCGCGGGGAGCGACACGGGATGCGCGCCAGATCCCTCCGCCCGCTGGTGAAAACGCGGGCGTTCGGGATGACGCCTCGGGGAAGAGATTCAAACTGCACCACTACCGAATTTTAAGGAGAACATGAAATGGCGACGGCAACTATCACTCCCGATCAGAATGCGGTCATCGCGGAAATTTTTATTGCGGCGCCGCTGGAGCGGGTCTTTCAGGCGATCAGCGATCCCAACCAGATTCCGAAATGGTGGGGACGATCCGATCTCTACAACCTCACCAAGTCCACCGCCGACTTCCGCCCCGGAGGCAAGTGGCGCAGCGAAGGCGTCGGCGCCGACGGCAAGCCCTTCTACGTCGAAGGCGAATATCTTGAAGTCGATCCCCCGCGCCTGGTCGTCCACACATGGGTCGGCAGCTACGACGGCCCGCATGCGCAGAAGACCGTGGTGCGCTGGGAGCTGGAGCCGCAAGGCGTTCACGGATTGCATCCCAGCGGCCCGAAAAAATCGGGCACCGGAACGCGGGTGCGAGTCACGCAGGAAGGATTCGCCGGCAACCTGCCTTCCGCGACCTCACACGGCGAAGGATGGAAGCGAGTTCTGGGCTGGCTGCAGGAGTACGTAGAAGAGAATCCGCAAGGGTAAAAGTAAAGTCAGAAGGGCGCCCCATCTTTGCCGTGGTGCTGGCGACAAAGGTGGGGACGTTGCACGGGAACCCCCGATCCCCAGCCCATTTTTGTGCGGCCTAGCCTCTTTCTGTGCAGTCGCTAAAAAGACTATCTCCTTCATGGGGACAAGAATAGACTGTTGACTCTGCGGAGATAGCCCGCTTCCGCTTCGCCAGGCAAGATCATTTGCAGCTCCACGTCCATCCGTCTCAACTTCCGGTTAGCCCGTGATCTAGAAGGAATCGATTACTTCCTCAAAGCAGACTTATCATTACTGATCCGGTTGACTTCCTCGAAACCCGTTTCTGGACCGCTTCCGTGTAGCGGATAGCTGGTCCGGTCAATGAGTGTAATGGCGATGTTACGCCAGGTATTCTCTTCCATACCGCCAAACTCTATGTATTCGTTCCCGTGCAGGGGCGATTTCGTTGGCCCCAGAATGCCGGAAGCATGACGTCTCAATTCTGCGAGGGCGGTCGCAGGTCACGGCCATCGGCTCTACTTGAGCGACCAGACGGTGCCGAACCCGCCGCTGCCGCCCTCGTTGGTGGTACCGTAAAGAATGCCCTTAGCGTCCCGCAGAACGCCCCCGACCGGGTACTCTCCGTCAGAGGACGAAAAGCTGTGCAAGAGGGTCAGCGTCCCCGTCTTGCTTACCTTGTACAGCACTCCGAAACCGGAAGCGCCGCCGGTCTGCGTGTCGCCGTAGACGTTGCCCTGGGTGTCCAACAGCACACCGGCATAGGGAAAGCTGCCGTCGAACGCCCCACCGGCGAAGACATGTAACAGCGTTTCTTGGCCGGACGTGTTCAACTTCCAGACTTCTCCGGCGTTGAATGAGCTGCCACACCCGTCGGTGGTACCGTACAAATTGCCGGTCTTATCCATGATCGGAGTTCCGAGGGGATAGCAACCATCGGTGGATGCACCGGTGAAGCTGTGAAGGATGGCGAACTTGCCGCTCTTGCTCAGCTTATACAGCACTCCGTAGTCGGAAGAGCCGCCCTTATCGGTGACGCCGTACAGGTTACCTTTGCTGTCCAGCAGCAAACTTGCGTAGATGGGATCTTGTCCATCCGCCGTGCCCCCTGCGAAGCTGTGCAACAGAGTCAGAACGCCCGCCGAACTAAGCTTGTACACGGTTCCGAAGCCAGCAGCGCCGCAGTCCTGGGTAGTACCGTAGAGGTTCCCGGACTTGTCCTGAATCACCCCTCCGAAGGGAGTACAACCGTCTGTAGTTCCCCCAGTGAAGGTGTATAGTACCGTCTCCGCTCCGGTGTTATCTATCTTGAAAACTGTTCCGGCACTGACAGGGCCGCCGCCTTGGGTTGTGCCATAGAGGTTGCCTGCACTGTCCCGCAGCAGACCGGCGAGGGGATATTCACCGTCCGTCGTTCCCCCAGCGAAGCTGTGGAGTACGGTTTCGGTGCCGCTTACATCTACCTTGAACACAGTTCCGTAGCTGAAAGCACCACCCTCCTCTGTGGTGCCATAAAGATTTCCCGCCGCGTCGCGGACCAGTCCACCGTATGGATATGCTCCGTCTGATGAGCCCGTGAAGCTGTAAAGTACGGTGAACGCCTGCGCCGGCCTGTCTGACCCCGAAGCCGCAGGCGCAACCATGCTGAAAGCCGCCATCAGCGCGATGGCCAGGAAGGAAAACCGCTTCATACAGCCCTCCTCGAAGAGAACCATTATGCGCGGACGTCGCTAAGCGGTCAATCTCCAGAATTAGACCTCAACTGTTGAATCAAACGAATTATCACCAAAAACTCCTAGCGAGTAGTCAATTGGTGTAATCCCGATTTCCGTCAATTAACAGGCTACTTCTTTACCACCGGAGCCTCTGGCGTCCAGGTGAAACCGTGGATGTGGCGGGCTGAAATTCTGTTCAAGCGGGCTGCATTAGCGGGAAGAACTGACTGCAAATGAGAATGTAATCAAGTCTTCGCTTGGTTACCTGCCACCTCCGACTCTCTGAATACGCGGCGGTGCTGGGAAGTCGGCTTGTGTTCAGCTGTGGGCAATGTGGGATCGGTGGTACATGGGACGAACCTTAGTGACGCGGGCCAGAAGTTGGCTGGTAGGAAGTTTCGCGAGATCGGTACCGGGAAACGCGGTTGTATTGACTGATCCGGTTCCGGTTTGTCGGCCAACCGGAAGTAATCCGTCTCATCCGTCACGCGACCCGTTGGCGGCGATTCTTCCGCGTTCCCTCGCTGCCTCCAATTTCCGACCCCGCTCGGCCCGAATCTCGTGCTGCTACCCGGCGAGCAAGTCCTTCGGCGTGATGTACCCGATGGCGCTGTTCACGTTGTTGTAATGCTCCGCGTAATCCTTAACCAGGCGCCGTGCATCTCCCAGCGACAACGGCCTGCCAAGGAACTGCCAAAACCGGAAATCTTGTCAAGCCCCTGAATTCGTCGTTTTCCCCCTAAGCTGCTGATTTGGGGGAGAATATAAAGTTCGCGTTTTGTCCGGTTTACCCCTTCTGGATTGATATAATAGATGTAGAGAGTAAATCTTGTAGAAAGCGCTGCCTTCGGGCCGCGCTTTTTGTGTTTTTGGGGAGTTTCCGGTAGTGGCGCGTTTGAATTTCTGATGGCATCTTCGCTTGTCGTTAATGGGGTCATCCTTGAGTGCAGCCGTTCTTCAGCCGGAGCGAAGAGCCTGACCTCGGCGAAGTCGAAGGGATCTCCCGCTACGACGCAGTGTGCGACGGGAGATCCCTCGGCCCGCTGGTAAAAACGCGGGCGCTTCGGGATGACGCCATTGTGAAAATTCAAGCTGCACCACTACCGAATTTCAAAGAGAGGGCGACGGGGCGCGGCCTGGCGGCAGCGCCTTTTTGTTTATGGGGAGACGATTTATTCATGGGAGATCGAGCGGGCGGTGAGCAGGGGAAGACTGAAGAGGGGATCACGATTCATGCTGTGGGATGTCCGGGAACGAGCCGGAGGGGGGATGCTTCGGAGGCGGAGTTTGTGGCGCGGGCTTGCCGCATGGATTTTCGGGTGTGCAAGCCGTGGGGGAATATCGATCCCTATGACGTGGTGGTGGGCATGGGGCAGGGATTCTGGAGGGTGCAGGTGAAGTGCGCGCACAGCCAAAGGGGGGCATATCACGCCAGTGCGTGCGGGAACAGGGGACCGTACACCAAAGAAGACACCGACTTTGTAGCCGCGCACATTGTGGACAGGGATATTTGGTATATCGTGCCGGTTGAGGTCCTGAAAGGCGTCGAGTCTTTGTATCTCAATCCGACGCGCATCGTCACGGGCAAGCGTCCGGCAGCGAGGCTGGAAAAATATCGCGAGGCGTGGTGCCTGCTGGCGTGCAGGGAAAAAGCGCGGGGATGGAAGGATGTGCCCGCGGTGTGCCGCTGCAAAGATTTGAAAGGGATGTGTGCGGTGTGTCCGCTGCGGTGAGGGGGGATTATGGTCGCCGGTGGTGGCTCAGTTTGGATTTCTTTTAGTATCTTCGCTACTCCATGGCGTCATCCTGAGCACAGCCGGTGTTCAGGCGGAGCGAAGGATCTCCCGCTAGGATGCTCTGTGCTATGGGAGATCCCTCGGCCCGCTGGTAAGAACGCGGGTGCTTCGGGATGACTCCTCGTGAACTTTGAGATTCATACTGAGCCACTACCCGGCCGCCTACGCTGCTCTGGAGACGAGGGCTTCGTTTACAATCCAAATACTCGCTCAGAGAATTTTTATTGGTGTGAGGGATCATGAAAAGAGTAATCCTGGCGGCGTCTATTTTGTCGTTTACGGTGTCGTTCTGCGTGGCGTTCTGTGGTTTTGCGATGGCCGACGATCAGCCGAAAGAGTCGAAGGCTTCCGACCGGGTGCAGGCGGCGGCGGATGTGCTTGACGAAATCCAGAGGGCGCCGGACTCGGGAGTTCCGCAGGAAGTGCTGGGATCAGCGGAGTGCGTGGCGGTGGTGCCGTCGATGTTGAAGGGCGGATTTATTGTTGGGGCGCGCTACGGGCGCGGGCTGGCGAGTTGCCGCACGGCGAAGGGATGGAGTTCTCCGGCATTCTTCACGGTGCAAGGCGGCAGCGTTGGTTTTCAGATTGGCGGGCAGGCGGTGGACCTGGTCATGCTGATCATGAACGACGATGGGATGAAGCATCTGCTGTCGAGCAAATTTGCATTGGGCGCGGACGCCTCGGTGGCGGCGGGTCCGGTGGGACGGCACGCGGAAGGAAATACCGATTGGAAGATGAAGGCGCAGGTTCTGACTTATTCGCGGACGCGCGGAGTGTTTGCCGGGGTGAGCCTAAACGGCGCGGTGATGAAGCAGGATAAAGATAGCACGCGCGAATTTTATGGGCACATGGCGACTTCGAATGCGCTGTTAAAGGGCGATGTCGAGGCTCCGGCGGGGGCGAATGCATTTTTGACCACTCTGGCGAACTGGGCGCAGGCGGCGGCGAAGTAGAAGGTGCAGGAGTGAGTTCGCCCAACGCAAATTCGCATTCCGTCGCGCCGCCGCTGGCGGGAAACGTTATCGGCGCAGTAGGTTCGAGCTTTGTGGTGGCCGAGTGGAAGGATGCGGGCGGACCGCCGGGACCTCCGCGCTGGATCGCTCCGCTGCATCTGCATCGCAATGACGACGAGACCTGGTATGTGCTGGAAGGCGAGTTGCGAATACTGGTGGGACGGGATGAAGTGGAGGCGCGAGCGGGATCGGCGGTGATGGTGCCGCGCGGGACGCCTCATACTTATTGGAATCCGGGGCCGGGACCGGCGCGATATTTACTGGTCATGACTTCCAACATTTATGCGCTGATTCAAGAAATCCATCAGATGAAAGAGCGGACGCCTGCGGCTCTAAAGGCGGTGTTTGAGAAGCACGATTCCGAAATAAGTTAACGGATTGAGGTTCGCAGCCTCGCGACGAAGCAAGCAAAAAGGCGCAGCATGAGCGGGCTCACCGTATTCGGACTGTTTGCGGTGACGGCGATGGTTGTGTGTTACGCGCTGGAGAATCGGAGCCGGTGGTTTGTGCTGGGCTTTGCCGTCTCGTGCGTCCTGGGGTCGATCTACGGTTTCCTTCAGGGAGCTTGGCCCTTTGGCTTGGTTGAGGGCGTTTGGTCAATTGTGGCAGTGAGGAAATGGTGGAGCATTTCAAAGTAGCCCGTTACGCTGCAGTGTCCTAATTTCGCAAGGGCAAAAAGCCTTTACCGCGAAGTGCGCAAAGGAATCGCGAAGGTCGCAAAGAAAGGCAAAATCGAAATTAGGACACTACCTGGTTTGACAAACAAATTTTGCGGGTGATACGGTCACGCTTCCCTTGATGCGCCGCAGACTCGAATACGCCGCTGCGTGGCCATTCATTAAAATCCTGGGCCTTCTGCCCCGCTCGCTGTCGCGCGCGCTGGCGATTTCCATTGGGCAAATGGTTTATCTGCTGCACGGGAAGTTGCGGCGCGTGGGGATGCGCAATCTGGAAATGGCGTTTCCGCAGATGACCGTGGCGGAGCGCAAGCGGATTCTGCGCGGCGAGTTTACTTCTCTCGGGCGGCAACTGGCCGAGGTCTGCCAGTTTCCCCGCTATTCGCTGGAAAATGTCGAGCAGGTGGTGGTTTATGACGGGCTGGAAAATTATGAGCAGGCTTACGCCCGCGGCCAGGGAGTTCTTTTTTTGACGGCGCATTTTGGCGGCTGGGAAGTTTCGGCCTTCGCTCATTCGCTGCACGGACATTGGATTCATGTGGTGAACCGGCCAATGGACAATCCGTATTTGAATGAACTGCTGCAGAATTACCGAACCATGCACGGCAACAAGATGGTCGACAAAGATGACTTTGTGCGCGGACTGCTGGCGGCGATGAAGGCCGGAGAGACGGTGGGCATATTGATGGATACGAATATGACGCCGCCGCAGGGAATCTTTGTGGATTTTTTTGGGCGGGCGGCGTGCACGGCGAGCGGGCTGGCGCGCATTGCGTTGCGCACGGATGCGGCGGTGGTGCCGGGATTTACGATTTGGGATGAGGCGCTGGGAAAATATCGTCTGCGCTTCGATCCCGCGGTGGAGTTGATTCGCAGCGGCGATATGGACAACGACATACAGGCGAATACGCAGAAGTTCACGGCGATCATCGAGCAGTATGTACGGGAATATCCGGAGCAGTGGTTGTGGGTGCACCGGCGCTGGAAGACGCGTCCGGAGGGCGAGCCGGGGCTTTACTAAGAGAGCATCTCTGCTGACGTGCGTACGCCTGGGGGCACGCATCATCCCGTAAACTGATGTGGAGAGGGCGGCGGATGTGAGGTTGTGCAGGCCCTCCATACCGCGAACGAGGGCTCCCCCAACATGCTTCCTGTGCACGAAGAATTGCTCCACGAATTTCAGGAGTTTTCCAAAACAGCCGCCACCGCCAGTTCGGTCATGGAGCGCATTGCGCAGCGCCTTCATGAAAAGATGGCGCGCTACAACTGGGTTGGTTTTTATATGGTCGATCCCGCGAATTCGGATATCTTGCTGGTCGGGTCTTATGTGGGCAGCTTTACGCCCAACGCCCGCATTCCGCTCAACACGGGACTCTGCGGAGCGGCGGCCAGCAGCGGGCAGACTGTAGTGGTGCATGACGTGGCGAAAGATCCGCGCTATCTGGCGGGATCGCCGCTGGTGAAGTGCGAAATTGTGGTGCCTATTTTTGTGAAGAACAAGCTCGCGGGCGAACTCGATGTCGAGAGCTATTTCGGCAGCACGTTCACCCCGCCCGAGCAGGAGTTCGTGGAAGCCTGCGCCGGCATTGTGGGAAAGTACTTGGCGAATGCATAGCCGGCAGGTCTTACTGCGACAAGACTGCGCCGTACCATCGCGCACAGCTTCGTGTTCGCATCATCGGATCGGTCGGGCTTCCTCGGTTTTTCTTGGCGAACTTAGCGAGGGGTTCTTAGCGGCCTTAGCGTTTAGCGCTTTTATTTCCTCCCTCCCCCCAAGCCGTCCGGTTCCAAAACGAATTCGAAAGATTTTAAACGCTAAGGCCGCTAAGAACCCCTCGCTAAGTTCGCTAAGGAAGAAAACCCAATGTGCCTGAAAAACGGCTCCGCTCAGGATGATGCCCTAACTATAGAGGGTCAAACAGCCCCACTACCGCACCGTCGTATTCATTGACTTGCCGGGACGAGGAAAGTAGGATTCTTGCTCCTGTGATTGGGCGAACCATCTCGCATTACCGCGTTCTCGAGAAGCTGGGCGGGGGCGGAATGGGAGTGGTTTATAAGGCGGAAGACACGCGGCTGCATCGCTTTGTCG
>Ga0210410_10002573_pt1 | contig 16213 bp, 17 predicted proteins | sample IncBWC4MmetaG_FD_161058 | JGI IMG/M metagenome (GOLD analysis project Ga0210410, IMG submission 161058) | Forest soil microbial communities from Barre Woods Harvard Forest LTER site, Petersham, Massachusetts, United States - Inc-BW-C-4-M | ecosystem: Environmental > Terrestrial > Soil >... | reverse complement strand
CAAAACTTCAAGTGCGTTCGTCGAGGAGAACTTTCAGGCGCGCGTAGCCTGCGCGGCTTACCGGTAGGCGTGCACCACCGTTGAGGATGGCGATGCGGCTGTCTTTGGCGTAGGGCTCGATGCGCACCACGCGTTCCAAATTGACGATGTAGGAGCGGTGAATGCGGACGAAGTGCGCGGGATCGAGGCATGCTTCGAGGCCTGCGATGGTTTGCTGCTTGAGATGCTTTTGCCCGCCGCTGGCCAGGGCGACGTAGTCGTCTTGGGCTTCCGCGTAATCAAGTTTATCGACGGGGATCAGCGTGACCTTGGTGCCGTCCTTAACGACCAGGCGCTCGAGAAACTGCTGCGGAGGCCGCGCAACCGCGGCAAGCTGCTCGGCGCTGGGCATTTTCTCGCCGATACGATTTCTTGCGCGCGACAAAGCCGCGTCGAAGCGCTCGCGCCCCACCGGCTTCAGAAGATAGTCGACGGCGTGGACATCGAAGGCGTGCATGGCGTATTGGTCGTAGGCGGTAACAAAAATCACCGGCACATCCGTGCCGATGAGTTCGAGCACGTCAAAGCCAGAGAGTTTGGGCATCTGGACGTCCAGAAAAATCAGCTGCGGTTTGTGTTCGGCGACGGCTTTCACGGCCTCGAAACCGTTGGCACACTCCGCGAGGATTTCGATTTCAGGATGAGATTTCAGCAGCTCACGGATCACCACGCGCGCGAGTTCTTCGTCGTCGACGATGAGTGTGCCGATTTTGTCACGCGTTGCTGCGCTCACGTCTTGGCCTCCACAGTCTCCGCGGGCAGTGTTAGCTCGACGCGGAAGAGTTCCGCCTCGGAATCGACGCGAACGCTGGCCTGAGATCCGTAGCGGGCTTCGAGCCTGCGGCGCACGTTGAGAATGCCCAGGCCCTTGCGGCGGGCCGGTGTGGCCTCGGGATCGAAGGTGTTTTCCACAACGATGGAAAGCGTTCCGTTGTGACAGTGGGATTGCAGCCGCACGATCCCACCATCTGGAAGATTGGCAATCCCGTGAACCACGGCATTTTCCACCAGAGGCTGGAGGAGCAAAGCAGGGACCAGGAGCTTTCTACAATCGTCCTGAATGTCTTCTTCCATTGTGAGGCGGGCGCCAAAGCGGACTTTTTCGATGGCGAGAAATCGTTCGAGGAGCGAAAGCTCCTCTTCGAGGGGAACGCTGGTTTTCTCGCCAAGCCCGAGAGTCATGCGAAGAAAGTCGGCGAGCAGGATACACATTTCCCGGGCGCGGGCAGGATCAATGCTCGTCAGTGCGCTGATGGAATTCAAGCTATTGAAAAGGAAATGCGGATTGACCTGGGCTTTCAGCGCTTTCAACTCCGCGTCGCGCGCCAAGACGCTGGATTGCAAGCTGCGGCTCTCCGCTTCCCGAGTGGCTTCGAGCGACAGCAGCACGTAGTGGAAGGCGACGGACAAGAGATACAACAGAAAGCCGGCAGCGAAAACAATCGGAAGTTGTTGAGCGAAGCGCCCGGACAACCCCGCGAAACGGGGCAAATCAGAAAGCAGGTAAGCGAGGAGCCTCCCGATCTGCACCCAGACCAAGCTGATCAAGGAGCCAGCCAGCAGGTGCGTCAACACAATTTTCGGAGATTGCGGCGCATCAAGCGGCGCGCTTTTCACCGAATACCAGGTGGAGAGGCCAATAAACGCGTAGACCACACACAGGGGAATTGCCAGAGCCGTGGATTCCAGCCACCCCAGCCGTCCTCCCGCGGTCAGCACGTAGACAAGGATGCCTGCCAGCGGAATCCAAGCGAGTAGATATAGTCCAAGGCGGTTGCGCGTTAGGAGGGGATGCATTCCACGAACTCAGTTCTTGATGTCCACGCCGCCAAAGATGACCGAACCGGTGAGGAACAGCACTTTGCTTTTTGCGTCTCCGGGGTTTTGCTGCCGAGCCGATCTGGATTTGTCCGAAACGCCGCCGAAAATAGGAGTGCCGCGGAAAGCCACGTGCCAGGATTCCGGCAAGCGGAGATCCACACCCCCGAACAGGGCATTGAGCTCCAGAGTGGCCTCATCCGCCTGCATATTGGCTTCGCGCATATCCAGTTCGACGCCGCCAAAAATGGCATTGATCCGCCCGCCTTGAAAGTCCTGGGTAGTCACTTTGCGCTCGATGCCGCCAAACACGACCGTCTCATTCAGCGTCGTTCGCGGGTCGCCGCTAAAGGCCGAAGTTGTGGCAGGCTTGTTTCTCGATTCCAGCGAGCCCCACATGACCAGCACGCCGACGGCAATCAGCGCGATGGGCCAGATTACGGCCCAACTGAAATTGGCAAGGCCGAGCTGGTTGAGCTGGAAAAGTATACCGGCAAGAACGAGGATGATGCCCCAGAGTCGGCTTTCGCGGCAGGAAAGGTTCGCAATGCCGGCGACGACCAGAATCAGCGGCCAGAAGCGCCAAAAGTGATCAACGTTGATAATCCCCATGTGGTCGAGCAGCAGGGCTACCCCCACGAGAGTAATCAGCACCCCCCAGAGGAGCCCCCCGCCGTACGAGCGATTCCCGAGGTGCACTCCCACAACGGTCGGGCCGCGTCGCCGCTCTTGTTTCTCATCATTCATGAACGTTCTCCGTCCCCGAGGGAGCGCAAACTCGCTGCGAAGTTTGAAATCAACCTGCCGAAGGCGCCGCGCAGCAGCAGCGCTCCGCATATGACCAGGATCAGCGGCCAGAATGATACCAAGATCTGCCAAACGCCCGACACAAACTGCGAGTGTTCAAAAGTATAGCTCTGGACGGCGTGAATGGCAGCGAGTCCGAGACGCAGGAGCGTGTCCACGCTTTCTGCCTCAGGACGGCCAACGCTTCCCATGAGAGATGCCGTGTCGGCGTCCAGGTTTGCGAATAGCATGAGCAATCCAAGGCCGATGAGGATGACTCCCAAGATTGATTTCATGCTATGACTCGGTGTTGGGTGTGCCATGAGTTCGACTCCCTGCGGGCCGATTTCTTTACCGCCCGTCGAGAATAGGGTGCCGGGGGAGCGCCTGCACCAGCGAATCGGCCAGAACGCCCGCAATACCGGCGAATGGCGGAATATGGAGGGAGAGCTGCGAGCGCTCCGGCGGACCAGCGATGAATCCCCGCCCGGCTTGCAAAATGCAGCGATTCGCATTAGCTTATGCGCACGCGTTGGGGCCATACCTGGCCTGAAGTGTTCTTTCATTGATTCGAGGAGGGTGTGGATGACTGCCGTACTGGACGCGGTACGCCGGAGCAATGGAGAGCGCTGGCGCTGGGTGCTCTATGTAGTGTTTGCACTGGCGGGCGGATTGCTCACATTTGTCGGCGCACGCGCGCAGCAAAAAGCTACCGACGATGCCACGTTTCGCAAGCTCACCGATGCCTATTGCCTGGCGTGGAGCACCGGTAGCGCGGATGCTCCCGCGAAGTTCTACGCCAAAGAGGACGGCCTGGTTTTCTATGACCTTGCGCCTTTCGCTTACCACAATTGGAAGGAATATCACGAGGGCGTACAAAAAGAATTCCTCGAATCGGCTTCCAGTTTGCAATTGACCGCCGGGAAGGATTTGAAAGTGCGGCGGCGCGGGATTGTGGCTTGGACCACCGTCCCCATGCATCTTTCGGTGAAGACTAAGGACGGCAAGTCATCGGAAGCGGATGTGCGCTACACCGGCATTTGGGAGAAGCGCGGAACGAACTGGCTTTTGGTGCACGAACACCTTTCGGTGCCTATGCCGAATTAACACGGGATTCATCTGGACGCGGTATATTGCCGCGCAGACAAAATGTTCGATACGCTTCAATATTATTGGACCGCGGCTAGAGGCTACCGGCTGCGGCCGTGGAATAGCCCGTACTTACGCTGGCGCTTTGAGACGTTTCTCGGCAAGGAAGCCGAGAACATGGACGCCAGGAAATTCCTGCGGCTCTCCTGGAAATACCGCGCGGAGATACAAAAGTTCGTGAACTGGGCCACGGAAAGACGCCGCGTGCAGCGCGGGGCACGCCGCGTGGCCTGGCGGTAGTCCCCCTCAGACAATCGATCTGCAGTCTTAGGTATTCGCGGGAGAAAGCGGGCGCTATAATCGGGGTGTATCGAAGAGAGGAGGATCAGCGATGGAGCTGAAGATCCTCCAAAAAACCGAATCGCTGCACGAGGCGCGCTGGTGGGAAGCCGAAGCCAGCGGTCGCGTGCATTGTTTTCTCTGCCCGCGCCACTGCCATATTCACTCCGGACAAGCTGGATTTTGCTTTATTCGCGTTAATCAGGGCGGAAAACTTTACAGCCTGGGATACGGTTCGCCCGCGGCGTTGCAGGTCGATCCCATCGAAAAAAAGCCGCTGAATCACTTTCTGCCGGGTACGCGTGTGTTCAGCATGGGCACGGCGGGCTGCAACATGGGCTGTTTTTTCTGCCAGAACTGGGACATTTCGAAATCGCGCCACGATCAGGTGCATTCTCAGCTCGTATCGCCGGAAGATGTTCCGCTGCTGGCGTTGCAGCACGGTTGCGATTCCATTGCGTTTACGTACAACGAGCCGACCATCTGGGGCGAGTACGTGATCGACATTTGCCGGGAGGCCCGGAAGCACGGCTTGAAGACGGTGATGGTCACCAACGGCTATATCACCTACGAAGCGTTTCACGATATTTACGACCATATTGACGCGGCCAACGTGGACCTGAAAGCCTTCACCGAAACGTTCTACGGAAAAATCACGCTGACGCATCTCCAGCCGGTGCTGGAAACGCTGGAATGGCTCAAGAAAGAAACGCCGGTGTGGTTTGAGCTTACCAACCTGATGATTCCGGGGTTGAACGACGATCCCGCTGAGACGCGCAAGCTGGCGGAATGGGTTCTGGAGCATCTGGGACCGGACGTGCCGTTGCACTTCACCGCGTTCCATCCGGATTTCAAGTTGCGCGACAAACCAAAAACGCCGCCGGAAACCCTGCATCGCGCCCGTGCCATCGCTCTCGAAATGGGATTGCATTACGTCTACGAAGGAAATATCTATTCGGATTCCGCGAACACCCATTGTTCGAATTGCAAGGCGTTGCTCATCCGGCGTTCCTGGCATGACGTTTTGGAGAACCGGATGAAGGACGGCGCGTGTTCGGAATGTGGATTTGCGATTCCTGGCGTTTGGGACCGCCGAGCGAAAGCCAGAAATGTCGCTGCAGCCAACGCGAAAACGACGGGGAACAGGTTCAGTCACCTGAACTTCTAACACTTTTGAGATTCCTATACTGTATCGACTTGTTGGTGCTAGATCAGTTTCCAATTAACGTGGACTATCCTGTGCTGGTGACTGACGAATTCCTGTTAGGTCCTGATTGGTCCGTCCCGCAAAAACATTAGAAAACTGTAAGAATTATCAAACTGTGCGCTTTAGAATAGCTCTACACGCAGTGGTGTACGACAGTAGTGCTCAGCTAGCTTACTTCCGGCCTAACCCTTCATAGGCGTGAGGAGAATTATATGCCTATGTCTGAGCGTCGAATCATGCCGCGCTTTAAAATACACACACCATTGGCTTTTAACCGCATGAAACCGCTCTTTGAAAGCGAGCAGCAAGCAAAGGCGATAAACATCTCGGCAACGGGCGTTTACTTCGCCACGAGCCTCGCCGTGTCTGTCGGAGAATTCATAGAAGTGTTGATCGAGATGCCAAGGAGAGTCACCGGTGTGAAGGCAATTGGCCGCAGATTCACCGGCCGAGTGACGCACATCGAGTGCGAAGGCATGCCGCAAGGCCTTTCGAGAATTGGCGTGCTGTTCCTCTACTATGAACTCCTGACCTCTGCCGGCTCGACGTCCTCCGTTGGGTCTGACGCTTGTTGAACATCTCTTTCATGGAGTCCTGACTCCACCAGCTCTAGGTGCGATTGACTCCTGGTAAGACGCCTGGCCGGAAACTGGTGCGCCACAAGCTGGGTTGAATCTGGCTGCCAAGAAGGGAGTCCGCCGCTTTACTTCGACGGATTTGTCTTCAGCGCTGCGGTCTGATCCAACTGCGCGCGGATCAAGTTTTCGACTTGCAACCAGACGCGCGGATCGCACTCTATTTCAATGTGAGATTTTGAAAAGAGCTTGCCATACCACGGGTACCCTTTGCATGCTATTGGCGTCTCTTTGTAGCTGAAGCGGAAATTGCCGAGGATGTGCGTATGGGCCGGATCGGCGGCGGTGATTGCTTCGCGGCCGTGCAGCCAGCCATCAGGTTGATAAAAATTTACTGCCTGCGCGACGTTCGCTGGGATTACCGAATCGTTTTGGTCGCCTCTTGCGACGCTGTCCACTTGCACGGTCAAGAGCACGGGGATTTTGTCCTTCTCCAGCTCTTTGGCGAGCGTGACGACTGCGGAAGCGCCCCAGCTATGGCCATAGAGAATTACGCGAGCCTCGGTTCTCTCGGCGTCTGTAAGCTTGCCGGTTTGGTCTGTGTCGAGTAAACGCAAAATTGTCTTGCGGGCGTCCTCGCGCCGGCGATTTTCAAAGGTCTCGATGTGAACGCCGCCGGGATACTCCTTGCGGAGCTTTTCCGCGAGCTGTACGGTGCTGTGGACCGGATCGTCGTGGCGCACCAATCCGCCCAGAAACCCAATAACGATGGTCGTCGTGGTCGAAGCGGAAGAGGGAGTTGCGCTGGGCAGGAAGCTAGATCGCTCGCTATTCGCTGATTGGGGTGAACCCGTTCCCACCGCGGGGATAAGTAGAAGGGCCGCGACGGCCAGCGCCGCCATTTTTGCCTTGACCGTGTTCAAGACCGGGCTGCTCGATTTCAGCCTGAATGATGAGAAAATGATAGCAGACCTTTGGCGCTGTAGAAAAGTGCTGCAAGCAGGGGGCCGGCAATGGCCGATCGGCATCGAGTCGTGATTCTGGGAGGTGGCTTCGGCGGCCTGTATGCAGCGCAGAAGCTCAGGCACGCTCCGGTCGATGTGACGCTGATCGACCGGCGCAATTTTCACCTCTTTCAGCCGCTGCTCTACCAGGTAGCTACCGGTTCGCTCTCCCCGGGCGATATTGCCGCGCCGTTGCGCGGAGTCTTGAGCCGCCAAAAAAACGCTCAGGTGCTCCTCGGTGAAGCTTGCGACATCGATCCGCAAGCCCGGCGCGTGATTCTGCGCGATGGCGCATCCTTCGAATACGATTCGCTGATCGTCGCCACCGGTTCGCAAACTTCCTACTACGGCAACGACGGCTGGCGCCAATGGGCTCCCAGCTTGAAGACCGTCGAGGAAGCTACCGCCATCCGCCACAAAATTCTCTATGCGTTCGAGCGCGCCGAGCGTTCGCAGAGCCACGAGGAGGCCCGCGCCTGGCTCACTTTCGTGATTGTCGGCGCGGGCGCCACAGGCATGGAACTTGCCGGAGCGCTTGCGGAGATTGCCAACGAGACACTCCGCCACGACTTTCGCCACATCAACCCAGGCGAGGCGCGCATTCTTCTGATGGAAGGTGGAACGCGCGTCTTAAATGCCTATCCGGAAGATCTTTCGTCGAAGGCCGAGAAACTGGTTACGAGCCTTGGAGTGGAAGTGCTCAAGGGCGTGATGGTGACGGATGTTGGCGCAGAGGGAGTGACGTTCAAACGCGGCGAAGCGACGGAACATCTCGCGGCAAAAACAGTCCTGTGGGCCGGCGGCGTCACTGCCAACGAATTCGGGAGGAAGCTCGCCGAACGCACCAAAACCGAGACCGACTACAGCGGGCGCATCAAAGTCAACCCGGACCTCACCGTGCCAAACCATCCTGAGATCTTCATCGTGGGTGACCTGGCGCTGGCCGCAGACGAAAAAGGGAAGCCCCTTCCCGGCGTCGCCCAAGTGGCCATTCAAGGCGGAGCTTACGCCGCGAAAGCGATCCGCGCCCGCCTCGAAGGTAAGAAAGCATTGCCCGCGTTTCACTATCTCAACAAAGGCGACATGGCGGTCATTGGCCGTGCCGCAGCCGTCGCCAATATCTTCGGCTTGCACGTCACTGGATTACTGGCCTGGCTCATCTGGCTGTTCATTCACTTGATGTACATCGTGGAATTCCAGAGCCGCGTGGTCGTTTTCATCCAATGGGGCTTCGAATACCTGACCTTCAGCCGCGGCGCGCGATTGATCACCGGCGAAGCCGCCACCGATTCGCTGGCGCAACCCGGAACGCTCGGCAACACCGGCGACGGTCGCTAATTCTTCCTTCGCTCCGACATGGTTTGCGGCAAGCCAGACGCAAGAATCTTCGTTGCGCCTGCCATCCCAAATCTTATCGTGGAGCAAAATCGCAACAACACCTATGTCATTCCAAGGAGAGAGGAGAAGGGGATTGATCTAAATGCGGCTCAGGGGATGTTCGCTAGCAGGCTATTAGGTCAACGCCTTCAATCGGCCATGGAGCCAGCCGCGAGCTTGTGCGCGCGCTCGTCGTGAGCGTTGCCCGCGCCGTGGCTGGCGCCCTTCAGCTGCAGGCAAGCGCGGTCCACAGCGACCGAAAGCGACACACGAAAATCATTGGTCAGCACATTCACATCCAGCGGCAAAGCGTCGCCGTCGGACATCCGGATCAACGTCAAATATCCCCACTTCTCGCGCGGCTTGATGGCCAGCTCCAGCCGAAGCTCCCACGGCGGTTCTCCCACGTCCCGTTGTGACCACGCAAACAGCAGGCTGCCATCCGCCGCGTAGCACAACGGATAAAACGAAGCAGCCACAAACCCGTTCGGGTGCAGCATCTGCAGGCGAATCCCATCGAATCCGATCGGCTCCAGTGTGCGCTGCAGCACCTGGCAAATGCCGCGAAAATCCTTGCAATCATTCAGCGCTTCCGAAGCATTCCGCACCGCCACATGATTTGCCAGGATCTGCCGCCGCCGCGTCAGCCCCTGCAACAGCGACATCACCTCCGCGAACTCCTGATAGCGCAGCTGTTGCACGCCAACGAGAACTCCCATGCCCGTCACCGCCAGCACCAGCGCGATCGCTGTTCCGTTGTGGATCAACAGCAAGCTCAAGAACCCGAATCCCGCTGTCACCGCATACAGAATCAGCACCGCATCGCGTTGCGAAAATCCCCGCTTCAGCAATTTGTGATGAATGTGATGGCTATCGCCGCTAAACAACGGCTTGCCGCTTAGGAACCTCCGCGCCACCGCCAGCGCCACATCCAGTATCGGCAATCCCAGCGAAACCACCGGAATCGCCACCGCCACCATCGTCGGCGCCTTCTGCGAGCCCGCCAGCGCCAGCGTGCTCAGCATGAATCCGATAAACAAACTCCCGCAATCGCCCAAAAAAATCGACGCGGGATGCCGCGCATTGTGAAATTGTTCTTACCGACTGTTTGGCCTCCGGCCGCGACAGCGTGATCGTTAGCGAGATCTTCGAGCATAGTCCGCAGATGAAGGTAATCCTTTTCGGAATGGATGAAGACCCCGAAGTGTTTTTGAAATGTGCTTTGCTGGGAGTCACCGGGTATGTCCTGAAGGACGCCTCGACGACGGAAATCATTTCCGCGGTGCGGGGAGTGGCGCAGGGAGAGGCTGCCTGCCCGCCGAAGCTGTGCCTGAGTTTGCTACAACATGTGTCGCGCGAATACCGGCGGAGGCCGAAGGCCCCTGGCCATCGAGATCAGGCGAGGTGTTCGCTAACCTATCGGCAATTGGAGTTGCTGGGACTCGTCGCACAGGGTCTGAGCAACAAAGAGATCGCTGCAAGCTTGCATCTGTCGGAGTTCACGGTGAAGAATCATGTTCGCCGCATCATGAAACAGGTGGATGCGGAGGATCGCCACGAAGCGGTGGATGTGATCCGCGCGAGTGGTTTCTTGCCTACCGCATAGGAGTGTTCGTTCGAAAATCCGTATCTCTTGCTGATGGCCGGGCTGATTTTTCCGGAGGGGAAGCGACGGCGCGAACGGATGGTGCCGGGGGCCAGAATCGAACTGGCTACGCCCGCCTTTTCAGGGCGGCGCTCTACCACTGAGCTACCCCGGCACAAGTGACTTTGAAATTGTAGGGGCGGCGGCGAATTGTGTCAATTCGTTGAAAGAACTTTCATCGCACGAAACGCGCCGGATTATTGCGCGGAGTCGTCGTGTTCGCGCATCCAGTTGCGGCCCTTGAGGACTTCGCGCGGCTTGGTGCCGTCCGGCGGGCCCACGATACCGTCCTTTTCCATGATGTCGATCAAGCGCGCCGCGCGGCCGTAGCCGATGCGCAGGCGCCGCTGCAGGGTCGAAGTTGAGGCGCGGCCCGCTTCGCAGACCACGCGCACTGCGTCCTGATACAAAGCGTCGTCAACCTCCTCATCTTCCCCGGCTTCTTCACTTGCGGCGCCCTCTAGCTTGGCGCTGTCATCCTTTGGCGCTTCCAGTAGTTGCTCGTTGTACTTGGCTTGCGCCTGCTCGCGCCAGAAGTCGCAGACCGAGACGATCTCATCCTCTGTTACCAGCGGCCCGTGAATGCGGTGCAGCCGCGCCGAACCTGCTGGGAGATACAGCATGTCGCCCTTGCCGAGCAGCGATTCCGACCCGTTCGAATCGAGAATGGTGCGCGAGTCCACTTTGCTGGCCACGCGGAACGAGATTCGCGCAGGGAAGTTCGCCTTAATCAGTCCAGTGATGACATCGACCGAGGGCCGCTGCGTGGCGAGAATCAGGTGAATGCCAACGGCGCGCGCCATCTGTGCCAGCCGGGTGATCGATTCTTCCACGTTGTTGGTATCCACCATCATCAGGTCGGCCAATTCGTCGATGATAATCACCAGGTAGGGAAGCGGCTTGTGCTCGCTTTCCTCGACATTTTCAAAGAGCGAAAGCGATTGGTTTTTCTGGAACGTGCGGTTGTACTGCTCGATGTTGCGCACTCCGCGCTGCGCCAGCAACTTCAGACGGTTCTCCATTTCCCGCGTGGCGTTACGAAGCACGTTGGACGCGATTTTCGGGTCCGTCACCACTGGCGCGATCAGGTGCGGAATATTTTCATAGAGATTCAGTTCGAGTCGCTTGGGATCGACCAGCACCATCTTCACGTCGTCGGGGCTCGCTTTGTAGAGAATCGACATCATCAGCGAATTGATGAACACGCTCTTGCCGGTGCCGGTCGAACCCGCGATCAGCAAGTGCGGCATGGCGGCAAGATCCGTCACGCGGATGCGCCCATGCAGGTCGCGCCCCATCGCCAGCGTCAGCTTGCTCGGTGAATTGATGAATTCCGGCGCCTCGATAATCTCCCGTAGCGCGATGGTTTGCCGGTTGATGTTGGGCACTTCGATGCCGATCGTCGATTTCCCGGGGATGCGTTCGATCAGGATCGATTCCGCCTGTAGCGCCAGGCACAAATCTTCCGTCAATCCAATAATGCGGCTGTATTTGATTCCCGCTTCCGGCTTGAATTCAAAGGTCGTCACCACCGGCCCGGGATTGATCTGTGTTACGCGCCCCTGAATATCGAATTCCAGGCATTTCTCCTCGATAGCCCGCGCGCGGTCCTTCAGTTCCACTTCGTCTAGTTTGTGGCTCCGCTCACCTTCGCGCAGCAGAGAGACCGAAGGCAGTTTGTAGTTCGCAGCTCCCTTGGCAATCTTCGGCTCGCCAATCTTCCGCGTAGCCGCCTTTTCGGTATCCCGATTCAGCACAAAAATCGGAGTTTTGCGTGACGCCAGCGTCTCTTTCTCCTCATCCTCGTCGTCCGCAGAATTCTTGCCCTTGAAAATGTCGCTCTCGTCGGCCAAGCGAATCGTCTTCTGCGCTTCGTTCAGAACTTCTGCTTTGCCCACGGATTGTGGCGCCACCGGCTTGCGCCCGGAGATGCGCGTCTCCTCCACGCGGCGTCGCATTCTCTGTTGTTCGCGCTGCTCGCGCCAATCGTGCCAGCGCGCCTGCGCTTTCTGCAGAATCCCCAGTTTTTCCACCGCTCCAATCGGCCCGGTAGGACTCTTGGCCCACGCATGCGTGCCTGCAAACGAAAACCGCGTAGTCATAAACAGCGCCGTCAGAAAAAGCGCAAACGCGATCAGGCTGGCGCCCCAAAAGTTGAACCCCGCGCGCAATTCACTGGAGACCACAGTTCCGAGCAGCCCTCCCGGCGGCACCCCGCGCACATCCCAGAAGTGCCACAACGACAGAAGCGACGGCAGCGACAGCAACAGCAGCACATATCCAAAAATCGTCACACCGTGCGAATCGATCTGCCGGCTGCGCAGCCAGCGCCAGCCCAGAATGGCGAATCCGGCGGGCAAAAGAAACGCCGCGAACCCAAACATCTGGAACAGCATGTCAGACGTGTAAGCCCCCGCTGGCCCGATCCAGTTCTGCGCCGCACGTCCATCTTTCAGCGCGGGCGCGGAGACATTGAACGCCGGATCGTGCGGCGAATAGGAAATCAACGCCAAGCCCATCAATATGGCCAGCGTGATACACAAAAACCCAATCAGCTCATTGAGCCGTTTATTCTCGGTTGGAGTCAGGAAGCGCAAGTCATTCTCCTCAGCTTTTTGGGGAAGGCTGAGTGTCGCGGCGGGTGGCTGGCGCTATCGCATGCCCGCTTGGAGGAACGCCCAAACGAGAATGATCATACCAAACACCAGCCGGTAGCCAACAAATAGTTTTAGGGTGTGTGTTTGCAAATAGCGCAGGAAAAACGCAATGACAAAATATCCCGCCACACCTGATACCAGGATGCTGATTAGCAGTGTCGAGAGCGGCAGATCCAACCCGCCGGCTTTGTGCATCTTGATGAGTTTCGGCAAATGAGAAACGACTGCGCCCGCGATAAGCGGCGTGGAAAGCAGGAACGAAAACCTCGTCGCCGCCTGCCGCGTGAAACCACGGAAAAGTCCCGCAGTGATCGTGATTCCCGAACGCGACACACCCGGGCACAGCGCCAGTGCCTGAGCCGTTCCAATCGCCGCGGCGTCTCCCATGTTCGATTGCTCGAGCTCCCGCGTTTTCTGCGATTTGGAGTCCGCCCACCACATCACCAATCCAATGATAATCATCGAAAGCGCAATGACCATCGGCGTGCGGAAATGTTCCTCAATCGGTTTCTCGAACAGCGCTCCCAGCAGACCCCCCGGAATCGTTCCAATCACCATGTACCAGAACAATCGTCGATGCTGCGACAGTTCCCCGCCAGTGGCGTTAGCCGGATACTTCATTCCCAGCCCGCACAAAGTCAGCGTCAACCAATCCTTAAAGAAATAAAGCAGCACGGCCACCAATGTTCCCGCGTGCAGGGCCACGTCGAAGCTCAGCCCCGGGTCTTGCCAGCCAAAGATCCACGGGAAGAGGGTGAGGTGCGCCGTACTACTGACCGGCAGGAATTCCGTGAAGGCTTGCACAAGGGCGAGGATGATCGCCTGATAAAGAGGCATGAGGGCCTAAGTTTCCTTTTGTGCCGGCTTGCTCGTCGCTGCGCTCGTCCCGTCTTTCGTCAGGTCCGGCAGCAGCTTGCGCATTTCGTAAGCGTCAAGGCGGCTGAGATAGTAGCGTTTGAGTGTTGCTTCGATACGATAGCCGTGCCGCTGCCAGAAGGCAACCGCTGCTTCATTGTCGATCGCCGTTTCCAGTAAGATGGTGCGCACGCCCCGCAAAGCCAGATTCGATTCCAGCTTTTGCAGCAACGCCGAGCCCACGCCCTGTCTTCTGTGCGCCTCGCCGACGTCCAGCGTCATGATGTGCCCCAAGGGCGGATTCTCCTCGGACAGAATAAACCCCGCAATCTTTCCGCCGTCGAGTGCGACTACGCAGTCCGCCGAAGCAATCGTCAAAAAATAGTGCAGCGTCGTCTTCGAATAGGAAATCCCCGGCGCAAAACACGATTGGTCCAGCCGATGCAGGGCAGGGAAGTCATGCGGTTCGTAGGCGCGCAGCGTCACAGCCATGCCGCGATTCTACGCTCGAATGGCGGCAAAAAGTGAAGGGGCGCAGTACATGCTGCGCCCCCTCGTTCCAACTTTCGAACGGATTTACAGCTTGACGGTGACGGTCTTCACCTCGGTGTAATTCGACAAGCCATACTCCCCGAGTTCGCGCCCGATGCCGGACTGTTTATATCCGCCGAACGGTGCCGCCGCGTCGAACACGTCGTAGCAATTCACCCACACCGTGCCTGCTCGAACTGCATCCGCAATCGCGTGCGCCTTGGTGATGTCCTGCGTCCAAACCGCCGCCGCCAAACCGTACAGCGATTTGTTGGCCCGCTCCACCACCTCGCTGAGGTCCTTGAACTTCAGGATGGACATGACCGGCCCAAAGATCTCCTCATTGGCGATGGTCATATTGTCCTGTACGTCTCCGAACACCGTCGGCTCGATGAAGTAGCCCTTGTCGCCTACGCGGTTCCCGCCAGCCAGCAGTTTCGCGTTTTCCTTCTTCCCCTTGTCGATGTAGCCCATCACCTTGTTGAACTGTTCCTGGTCCACCTGCGGCCCCTGCTCGGTGTTCTTGTCGAACGGATTGCCCACGGTGCGTTTCTTCGCGCGCGCCACGCTCTTCTCCACGAACTCGTCGTAGCATTTTTCTTCGACGAACAGTCGCGACCCCGCGCAGCAGCACTGCCCCTGGTTGAAGAACAACGCAAAGTGCGCGCCCTCGATCGCCTGATCCATGTTCGCGTCCGCGAACACGATGTTCGGGCTCTTCCCGCCTAGTTCCAGCGTCACGCGCTTCAGGTTCGAATCCGCGGCCGCCCTCATGATCAAGTGGCCCACTTCCGTCGAACCCGTGAACGCCACTTTATCCACATCCATATGCCGCGCAATCGCCGCGCCCGCCGTGGGCCCATACCCCGGAAGCAGATTCAGCACTCCCGGAGGAAATCCGGCTTCCATCGCCAGTTCTCCCACGCGCAGCGCCGTCAGCGGCGTCTGCTCCGCCGGTTTCATCACCACCGTGCAACCCGTGGCCAGCGCCGGCCCGAGCTTCCACGCTTGCATCAACAATGGGAAATTCCATGGAATAATCTGCCCAACCACTCCGACCGGTTCATGTTTTGTGTAGGTGAAGTACCGCCCGCTCACCGGAATCGTCTTCCCCTGCAGCTTATCCGCCCAGCCCGCGTAATAGCGGTAACACGCGATCACCAGCGGCAGGTCCGCCGCGCGCGCCACGCTGTACGGTTTGCCATTGTCCAGCGCTTCTAGTTGCGCCAATTCATCCAGGTTCTTCTCGATCAAATCCGCCAGCTTGTACATCAACTGGCCGCGCTGCGCCGCCGTCATCTTCCGCCACGGCCCCTTTTCAAACGCCGCGCGCGCCGCCGCCACCGCCTTGTCGACGTCCGCCGCATCCGCTTCTGCCACCTGCGCAATCACTTCAGCCGTCGACGGGTTGATCGTAGGAAACGTCTTCCCAGACGCGCTGTTCACCCACTGTCCGTTAATCAGCAGTTTCGTTGCCTGGATCTTTACGTTTGGTTCCATCACGCTCGTAGCCGTAGCCATTAGTAGCCTCCTAAAATTTGGCGTTTGCGCGAGTGCCAGGTGAGTGCAGGGCGAGACCCCTCAAGCCCCGCAGGGGCGCAAACCTACCGCGAGACAAAAGGTTATACCCCCGCGCCGCCATAGGCAAGGTGCCAAGGAAATCCGGATGATGGTGGTGCCGGGCTTTAGCCCGGCGTTCCCCAGGATTTTCTTCCGTCGGAATTGTTTCTCTGGCAGGGAAGATTAGACAGCCCAGTAAACCCGCTTTAGTAGCGTAACAGCGGACTTCCGCTTTTCAACCCTTATACAACCCCGCTAAACGCAACCGCGACACATGATACCCAACCGTCCCCAGGCTCTTGTCCAGCTCCCGCGCAATCTGGTTCTGGCTAATCCCCTTCTTCAACATCGCCAGAATCTGCGCCCGCAGCTCCGCCGAATGCCGCGTCAACGGCTTCAACTTCCTCGGAAATTTAATCTTAGGCATATACCAGCAGCTTAGTATACCTATGCACTATTCGCAACTGCTAGTTCACTCGCAGCCGGCGGCCCAACTTGAAGTCGTGAGATTGAACGGAACGTGCTTGCGAATCTGTAGGCGCTACCAATAAAGTAAGTGTCCGCTGCGTACCGGAAATTGTGATACATTCCCCGCATGCCAACTCGCATCACCCTGTTGCGGTCCACACTTTCCGGCGCCTTGATCCTCGCCGCACTCAGCTTGTCAGCCGCCTCAATTGACAAGGAACCCGCTCCCCGCTTCAACGCCAAAACCACCGAAGGCGAGAAAT
>Ga0210410_10002572_pt1 | contig 16224 bp, 20 predicted proteins | sample IncBWC4MmetaG_FD_161058 | JGI IMG/M metagenome (GOLD analysis project Ga0210410, IMG submission 161058) | Forest soil microbial communities from Barre Woods Harvard Forest LTER site, Petersham, Massachusetts, United States - Inc-BW-C-4-M | ecosystem: Environmental > Terrestrial > Soil >... | reverse complement strand
CGGCGTGGACGGACTCGCGCGCGTGGACCGCGGCGCCGACGACGCCGGCCAGGTCGCCGAGCTGCGCGAGCGCAAGCTGCGGCGGGCGGCGGCAGCTCGCGAGCGGCAGGTTGGCGGCGAGCGAGCGCCGCGTCGGCTCCAGCAGCGGCACGCCGGCGGCCGCCACGCCGCCGCCGACGAGCAGCAGCTCGGGGTCCAGCATCGCGACCAGCTGCGCGAGCCCGCGACCGAGCCAGCCGCCGACCTCCTCGGGCGAGGAGGCGGCGAGCGCCGTCCCGCTCGCGTAGCGCTCGAGGCAGCCGCGCGCCCCGCACGGGCACGGCCGGCCGCCGGGGTCCACGCACAGGTGGCCCAGCTCGCTGCCGACGCCCGTTCCGCCGCGCATCAGGCGGCCGTCGACGATCGCGCCGCCGCCGACGCCGGTGCCGACGGTGACGAGCACGAGCGAGTCGCGACCGCGGCCGGCGCCGTGCCGATGCTCGCCGAGCGCGCCGGCGTCGCCGTCATTGAGCAGCGCGACGGGAAGCCCGAGGCGCGCCTCGAGGTCGTCGGCGAGCGGGCGCTGCGTCCAGTGGAGGTTCACGGCGGTGCGAACGCCCCGCGCGCCGGCGTCGAGGAACGCGGCGACGCCGACGCCGACCGCTGCGATCGGCGTCTCCTGGACGTGCTCCTGCAGGCGCTCGACGACGTCGGCCAGAGCGTCCAGCACCAGGGCGTAGTCCGTCGCCGCGTGGCGGCGGCGCTCGAGCTGCAGCACGGCGCCGTCGGCGTCGACGAGCGCCGCGCGCAGCATCGTCCCGCCGAGGTCGACGCCGACCACGGGTGGTGTCTCAAGCACCCTGAGCACGCGCGAACCGTATCACCTCGAATCGCCGCCGTTTTCTTTTGAGTCCACCTGTTTGCTTTCGATTTGTTCTTGACACCGCCGACACCTTTGTGTGATGCTTCCACAACTGTGACGTTTCGCAAGGAAAGTCAAGCTGATGCGACCCGGATCGGGATCCTCACGAGCGGCGGCGACGCGCCAGGCATGAACGCCGTGGTGGCGGCGACGTGGCAGTCGCTCGAAGCCCGCGGCACGCAGCCGGTCGGGATCGCCGGCGGCTTCGCGGGGCTCGCGGCGGGCACGCTCGCCGACGCCGAGTCGCCGGTCGTCGCCGCGTATCGCCTCGAGCCCGGCACGTGGCTCGGCACGAGCCGCTGGCCGCAGCTCGCGACGTCCGCGGGCGTGGAGACCTGTCGTGCGTCGCTCGAGCAGCTCGGCCTCGCCGGCCTCGTCGTCGTCGGCGGCGGCGGCTCGGGCGACGGCGCACGCGCGCTGGCCGAGCTCGTGCCGACCGCCTTCGTCCCGGCCACGATCGACGGCGACGTCGCCGGCACCGCGCTGACGATCGGCTGCGACTCGGCCGTCGCCTACGGCGTCGACGCCGTCAAGCGCCTGCGCATCACCGGGCGCTCGCTCGGCGGGCGGGCGTTCGTCGTGCAGACGCTCGGCGCGCCGACCGGCCGCCTGGCCGACGCCGTCGCGGCGGCTGCCGGCGTCGAGCACGCGCTCGTGCCGGAGCGCCCGCACGAGCTCGTGTCCGTCGCGCGCCGGCTGACCGAGCTCGCGGCCGACGGCGAGGCCGTCGTCGTCATGTCGGAGGCGATCGGCGACGCGGTCGCCGTCGCCGACGAGCTGGCGGAGCTGAGCGGCCTGCGCGTCCACCCGACGATCCTCGGCCATGCGCAGCGCGCCGCGTTCCCTTCGACCCTCGACCTCGAGCTGGCGGCGAAGGCCGGCGTCGCGGCGGCCGACGCGGTCGCCGACGGCCGTTGCGTCTTCGTCGGCTTCAGCGCGGACGGCGCCGTCGCTCCGTCGCCGCTGCCGTCCTCGCCGAACCCCCAAGGAGCCTCATGAGCCTCGGCTACGACTCGCCGCTGTACATCCTCGCCTTCGACCATCGCACGTCGTTCCAGCAGCGGCTGTTCGGGATCGAGAGGGAGCCGACGCCGGAGCAGCGCCGGCAGATGGCCGACGCCAAGCTCGCGATCCTCGACGGGCTCGAGGCGGTCACGCGGGGGGCGTCCGCCGACACGGCGAAGGCGCTCGGCGCGCTGGTCGACGAGGAGCACGGCGCGGCGGCCGCCGACGCGGCCCGCGAGCGCGGGCTCGTGCTCGCGGTCTGTGCGGAGAAGAGCTCGCGCGAGGAGTTCGAGCTCGAGTTCGGCGACGACTACGCCGCGCACATCCAGCTGTTCGACCCGCACTTCGTCAAGGTGCTCGTGCGCTGGAACCCCGACGGCGACGTCGCGATGAACGCGCGCCAGGCGGCCCGGCTCGCAGAGTTGTCGGCATGGCTCGCGCCGCGCCGCGAGAAGCTGCTGTTCGAGCTGATCGTGCCGCCGAGCGACGCGCAGCTCTCGACGGCCGACGGCGACGCGGCCCGCTTCGCGTCGGAGCTGCGCCCGGCGCTCGTCGTCGAGACGATCGGCCAGCTGCAGGCGGCGGGCGTCGAGCCCGACGTGTGGAAGGTCGAGGGGCTGGACAGCGTCGAGGACTGCAACGCGGTCTCGGCAGCGGCACGCGCCGACGGCCGTGACGCGGTCGGCTGCGTCGTGCTCGGCGCCGGCGCCGACGACGAGACGGTCAGCGGCTGGCTGCGCGCAGCCGCGCAGGCCGACGGCTTCATCGGCTTCGCGATCGGCCGCACGATCTTCTGGAACCCGCTCAAGCGGTGGATCGCCGGCGAGTGCGATCGCGACGCCGCGGTCGAGGCGATCGCCGCGAACTACCGCCGCATGATCGACGTCTACGACGCAGGCAGGACGCCCATCGCCCATCGCTGACGGACGGACCCCGCCGCACGGCTGCGCTCGCGCGAGCGGGCTCCGTGTGCCACGCTTCCAGCTGCCGCGGCCGCGTGCTCACCGCCCGGCTCCCGATCCGATGACCGACGAGCAAGCCCTCATCGACCTGATCGCAGCGCACCGCGAGGCCGTGCTCGCGACCGTCAAGCGCGACGGCCACCCGCAGCTCTCGAACGTCCTGTACGTGTGGGACGCGGACGCCCGCGTCGCTCGCGTCACGACGACCGCCGATCGGCTCAAGGCGCGCATCCTGCGACGCGACCCGCGTGCCGCGCTCCACGTCGCCGGCCCGAGCCACTGGGCCTACGCGGTCGTCGAAGCGGACGCCGAGGTGAGCGACGAGGCGCGGACGCCCGGCGACGACGTCTGCCGTGAGCTGCTCCCTGTCTACACGACGCTGATGGGCCCGCAGGACGAGGAGGCGCTGTACGAGCGGCTTGTCGCCGAGCGCCGCGTCGTCGTCCGACTGCACGCGACGCGCGTGTACGGGCTCGTCGTCGAGCGGTCGCCGAGCGCCTGAGCCGCTGACACGCGCCCTGGCGGCTCGCGCGGCTCGCGCGCGATACTGCTGGCGGCATGGCCTTCGTCCCGACCGATCGCCACCTGCTGCGCGCGAAGGACCTCGCCGATGCGCGCTACGCCGAGCCGCTCGGCGTCGAGGATCTCGCGCGCGCGGCCGGCCTCTCGCGCGCTCACTTCAGCCGCGAGTTCCGTCGTGCGTTCGGCGAGTCGCCGCACGCCTATCTGCTCACGCGCCGGTTGGAGCGGGCGGCGGCGCTGCTGCGCACGACCGACCACTCGGTCGCCGAGATCTGCCTCGCGGTCGGGCTGCAGGGCATCGGCTCGTTCACGACGAGCTTCACGCGCACGTACGGCATGTCGCCGACCGCGTACCGCGCGGCCTTCCCGCCGGCCGCTGCGCATGCGGTCGTGCCGGTGTGCGTCGTGCGCGCGTTCGGCCGGCCGCCTGTTCGGCGCGCGTCGCCGCAGCGCGCCGAACAGCGCACGTTTCGAGAAGACAGCGGCGACGACCCGACCTAGCATCGCCGTCGACCGTTCCACTCAACTCCACGACAGGGAGGCCCCGATGATCAGAGTCGCCAACGCGCAGCTGTGGGTCCACGACCAAGACGAGGCGCTCGCGTTCTACACGCAGAAGCTCGGCTGGGAGGTGCGCGCCGACGTCACGCTGCCGGAGATGGGCAACTTCCGCTGGCTCGCCGTCGGCCCTGCCAGCCAGCCGGACTTCGCGGTCGTGCTGATGGCGATCCCCGGTCCGCCGGTGATGGACGCCGACACCGCCGAGCAGGTCAAGGCGCTGATGGCGAAGGGCTTCGCCGGCACCGTCTTCCTCACCACCGAGGACTGCCAGGCCTCCTACGAGGAGCTGAAGGGCCGCGGCGTCGAGTTCTCCGAGGCGCCGGAAGAGCGCCCGTACGGCATCGACTCCGGCTTCCGCGACCCGTCCGGCAACGCCATCCGCCTCACGCAGGTGCGGGACCTCGCGTCGCTCTGACGCCGCCGCTCCACCGGGCGCGGGCCACACGGCCCGCGCCCGGCCGGCGCGCCGCCCAGGTGGCGTGAGCGCGCTCGGCGGCTGTTACGGTCCGCGCGATGGGAGCTGGACCGCGGATCGCCCCGGGGAGCACGCGCGAGATCGGGCTCGCGAACGCGGCGATCGTGCGCGTGCTCGGCGCGGCGGCCGGCGGCGGCGAGCCGCCGCGGATCTTCACGACGCTCGCGCGCCATCGCGGCCTGTTCCGGCGTTGGCTGCTGTTCGCCGGCGCGCTGATGCCGGGCGGGACGCTGCCGCGCGACGAGGCCGAGCTGGTGATCCTGCGCGTCGCCCGCAACACCGGCTGCGACTACGAGCGCGTCCAGCACGAGCGGCTCGCGCAGCGCGCCGGGCTGAGCGCCGAGGAGGTCGCGCGCGCACTGGGTGAGGGCGCCGACGCGCCCGGCTGGTCGCCGCGGCGCGCGCTGCTGCTGCGCGCCGCCGACGAGCTGCACGCGGACGGCCGCATCGGCGACGAGCTGTGGGCCGCGCTCGCACGCGAGTACGACGAGCGCCGCCTGATCGAGCTGTGCCTCCTGATCGGCCACTACGAGATGCTCGCGATGACGCTGCGCTCGCTCGACCTCGGGCCCGATCCGGTCCCCGACCCGCACGCCGCGGCCGGCTCGCCGCTCACGCGGCTCGTGCAGCGCGCGGCCGCGAGGCGCGGCGCGTGATGCCGCGCCGTCACGTGCCCGTCCGCGACCTGCGCGGGAAACGCTGCCTGATCACCGGCGCGGCGAGCGGGATCGGCCGCGCGACTGCGCTCGCCGCCGCCGCGCGCGGTGCGGAGCTGTTCCTGACGGACCTGCGCGAGGCGGGGCTCGCACGCGTGGTGGAGGAGGTCCGCGCGGCCGGCGGGACCGTCGGCCACGCGGCTGCCGCGGACGTCGCCGACCACGACGCGGTCGTCGCGCTCGCGGCCGCGATCCACGCCGCGCACGGCGCGATGGACGTCGTCATGAACGTCGCGGGCATCTCGACGTGGGGCGCGATCGACCGCCTGGAGCACCGCCACTGGCGGCAGCAGATCGACGTCAACCTGATGGGGCCGATCAGCGTGCTCGAGGCATTCGTGCCGCCGATGATCGCCGCCGGCCGCGGCGGCCACGTCGTGAACGTGTCGTCCGCTGCCGGGCTCTTCGGCCTGCCGTGGCACGGCGCCTACAGCGCCAGCAAGTTCGGCCTGCGCGGCGTCTCGGAGGTGCTGCGCTTCGACCTCCGCCGCCACCGCATCGGCGTCAGCCTGGTCTGTCCCGGCGGCGTGCGCACGCCGCTCGTCGAGACGGTCCAGATCGTCGGCGTCGACCGCGACGCCCCGGCGATCAGAGCGATGGTGGCGCGCTTCGAGCGCCGTGCGGTCACCCCCGAGCACGTCGCGGCGAAGATCCTCGAGGGGATCGAGCGCAACCGCTACATGGTCTTCACGTCGCCCGACATCCGCGTCGGCTTCTGGTTCCAGCGCAAGTGGGCGCTGCCGTACGAGCTGACGATGCGCGCGCTCAACCGCCACCTGGCGCGCGTCGTCGAGCGCAGCTGACGCAGGTCGGGTGCGGTCGATCGCGTCCTGAGGCGGTATACCTCCCTGCATGTCCCACGTGGCACATCCGCGCATCCTTGGCGTCGCGCTCGCGCTGCTGGTCGCGAGCATCGTGCTGGTCGTCGTCGCGAGCAGCGTGCTGGTCGCTGCGATCGGCTGGGGCCTGTTCGGGATCGCCGGCGTGATCCTCGTCTCCTACGTCTTCCTGCTCGTCGGCGAGTCGGAGGACCGCGACCGCCTGCGCAACCCGCGCGGCTGACGAGCCGCCGGAGATCCGTACTGGACACGCTGGGCGAGCCGCCGCACGTGGAGTAGCGTCGGCGGCAACCGCTGCACGGCGAAACGGAGGCCTGGCATGGCGGACGACGAACGGATCGCCCTTGCGGCGGAGGCCTACGTCTACGGCTTCCCGCTGCTCTTCAACCTCGAGCAGGTCGAGCGCTTCGTGACGACCGGCGTGGGGGCGATCGCTGCCGCGCCGTTCAACGCCTTCTCGCACGCGACGCAGCTCGCGGGCCCGGCGGACACGTTCGTGACGATCAACAACGACACGCTCTACTCGATCGCGCAGGTCGACCTCGGCGCCGGGCCGCAGCTGCTCACGGTGCCGGACACGGGCGCGCGCTACGACGTGTTCCAGTTCGTCGACGCGTGGACGAACAACTTCGCCTACGTCGGCACGCGCGCGACCGGGTCCGGCGGCGGCAGGTACCTGCTCGCGCCGCCCGCCTGGGACGGCAACGTGCCGGACGGCGCGACGCGGATCGACTTCCCGACGCGCGTGGCGAGCATCGTCGGTCGGCTTGCGTGCGACGGCGAGCAGGACCTGCCGGCGATCCACGTGTTGCAGGCGCAGATCGGGCTGGCGCCGCTCGACCGCGACGGCGACGGGGCGGCCGCCGCCGCGCCCGGTCTGCCGCAGCCCGATCCGGGCGTGCCCGAGGCACTGGCGTTCTTCGAGCGGCTGCGCGTGTCGATGGCCGCCTTCCCGCCCTCCGCGCCCGAGCAGGAGTACCAGCAGCGCTTCGCCCCGCTGGGCCTGCCCGACGACGGCTCGCCCTATGCGGACGCGCCCGCGGACCTCGCCGCCGCGCTGACGGCCGGCGTCGTCGCCGGCAGAGCCCGGCTGGAGCAGGTCACGCGCGCCGGAACGAGACCCCTTGTGAACGGCTGGATGATCGGGCTGCACCTGTTCGACTACAACCTCGACAACCTCGGGGTCGGGGCGCTCGACGACCCGGCCTGGAAGATCGCCGACCGTGAGAAGGCGCACGTCGAGCGCGCGATCGCCGCCCGCGCCGGGCTGTGGGGCAATCACGGCTACGAGGCCGCGTACTCGGTCGTCTACGTCGACGCGGACGGCGAGCAGCTCACCGGCGCCCGCCGCTACGCGATCCGCTTCGAGCAGCCGCCGCCGTGCGAGGCCTTCTGGTCACTGACGATGTACGACATGCCGGACTTCTACCTCGTCGCGAACCCGATCGACCGCTACTCGATCGGCGACCGCACGCCCGGGCTGCGCTACGCCGATGACGGCTCGCTGACGCTCCTGATGCAGCACGAGCCGCCCGCGGACGAGGAGGAGCGCGCCAACTGGCTGCCCGCCCCGTCCGGCGACTTCCGGCCCGTCATGCGCATGTACGTGCCCGACCCGGCGGTCCTCGACGGCACCTACGTGCTTCCGCCCGTCACGCGGTTGGCGTGACTTTGCATATCCACCCGGATATACTGATCCCATGGACGCCGGTTCGACCCTGCGCGAGGCTCGCCGGCGCGCCGGCCTGACCCAGGCCGCGCTCGCCCGCACCACCGGGACGTCGCAGGCGACGATCTCGTTGTACGAGACCGGCCGCAAGGATCCGTCGCTCGAGACGTTCAGTCGCCTGCTGGCGGGGGCCGGCGCGCGTTTGACGGTCGCGCATCGTACGCAGCCGGTCGTGCGCCCCTCAGCCGCTCAGCTGGCGAGAGCCGGGCGGACGCTGGTGGACGTGCTCGCGCTGGCAGAGGCGCTGCCGACCCGTCATGACCCGATGCTGCGGTTCCCGCCCCTGGCCGCCACGTCGCGATGAGCCCGACGCTGCCGGAGCGGCTCGTGGAGCTGCATCGCGCGCTGGCGCGGCGGCACGTCCCGCATGCCTTCGGCGGGGCGATCGCACTCGCGTACTGGACGCGCGACCCGCGCGGCACGAGCGACATCGACGTGAACGTGTTCGTGCCGGCGGCCGACTGCGGGCGTGTGCTGCGGGCCCTGCCGGACGGCGTCGCGCAGCCGGAAGGGACGGAGGAGGCGATCGCGCGCGACGGGCAGATCCGCCTGTGGTGGGACGAGACGCCGGTGGACCTCTTCTTCGACACGGTCCCGGTTCACGCCGCGGCGGCCGAGCATCGGCGGACGGTCCCGTTCGCGGGCGCGAAGATCCCCGTGCTCGGCCCCGACGAGCTGGCGATCTTCAAGGCGATGTTCGACCGTACGCGCGACTGGGCGGACATCGAGGCGATGCTCGCCGCCGGGACGCTCGATCTCGCTGCCGTCCGCGGGACGCTGCTCACGATGCTCGCCGCCGACGACCCGCGCTTCGCACGGCTCGACGATTCGCTCCGCCGCGCGCGCCGACGCGGGCGCCGCGGGCCTTCTGGACTGACCCACTACCAAGCCTCGCGTCTCGTGTCAGTCACGAGCGCTCCTTTCTTTCCCCGCAAAGGCCCGCCGGGTCAAACTGACCCACTACCGAAGGGTCAAAGTGACGCACTACCCCCGAATGGGTAGTGGGTCAGTTTGAACGGCCCGCGGATCTGCTCTACGGTGCCGCCCGTTCTGACAACGAGGCGGCCCCAGGCGGCGCTGTAACGCCAACCTGGGGCCTACACGGAGGTAAGTCCGTGCATGGCAAGGATATGTGTGGGGCGGTGTCGCCTCAGCAGCGGGCGTTGGGAAGGGCCGTGCGGGAGCTTCGCGGCCGGCGGGGGATCTCGCAGGAAGAGCTGGGGTTCCGGTCGCGGCTCCATCGAAACTACGTCGGTGCGGTGGAGCGTGGGGAGATCAACGCGACGTGGCGGACGGTGCACCGCCTCACGATCGGGTTGCGTGTGCCGTTGGGAGAGCTGGTAGCCGTCTACGAACGGCAGATGCACGATGGGGCTTAAGGACGCGGACGGCGATCGCAGCGAGCTGGTCGCGCTCGGCCGAGCCGTGCGGCGGCTGCGTGAGCGTCACGGGTGGGTGCCGCAGAACGCGGTGTGCTTCGACGCCGGGCTGGGCGACGGCTACCTTGGACCGCTGGAGCTGGGCCGTTCGAATCCGCGGTTCCTGACGCTCGTGGCGATCACGCGGACGCTGGGCTTCACGCTCGGCGATCTCGTCGCGGTCTATGAGCATAAGCTGCGCGGCATCGACCCGACAGCCGGCCACGACGCGGCGGTCTGCCCCACCCCAGAAGCGCTCGCGCACTTGCGCGACCTGAACGCCGAGTGGGCCGAGTTCCAGACGAGAGCGCTGCGGCGGAAGCTTCTGAGGCGGCGGGTAGGATGAGGTCGTGGACCTGAACCGTCTTGCAGCCCGCATCGTCAGAGACTCGACGGACCCTGACGCGCGCGACGCTCGGCCAGATCCCGCCGCCGTCCAGCGCGGCCAGAAGGGCGGCAGAACGCGCGCGCAACGGATGACGCCCGAGCAACGCAGCGCGGCCGCGAGACGAGCCGCGCAGGCGCGCTGGTCAGGTTCCTAAGCGGCTTCCTACGCCTGCTGGGGCGGCGCTGGGAGCGCGCCCGGAACATCGAGCCGAATGTGGTCGACCGCCGCCAGCGCGTCGAAGTCTCTGTCGCAAGAGACGAGCGGCCATCCACGCGTGGTGGCAGACGCCGCGATCCAGATGTCGTTGTGGGGAACCTTCACGCCGCGTCTACGACAGTCGGCACGCATCCGCGCCCACTCGTCCACGATCGCCATATCGAGAGGGACCCACAGGTAGGAGGCCATGAGCTGCTCCGCCCGCGCCCGCCGCGCTGAACCCCACCCAGCATAGATATGGCCGTCGCGAAGCTCGGCGAGGCTGATCACGCTCATAGCGAGCGTGGCATTACTCAGTCGGTCGCGGACTGCCGTGGGCCACTCAGAGAGCGAACCCCCGCGCTGGAGCACGCTCACGAAAGACGTGTCGCAAAGGATGGTCTCTGACACGGTGCGCTACTCGGCCGCGCCGAGAGTGGCTTCAAGGAACCGTCGACTCTCCTCGTCATCGGACCACTCTGGGTCGATGAAAGCGTCGAGTCCCTGCGGACCGGCGATCCCTTGCTCCGCACGGAGTTCCTCAAGGGGGACGGTCTCAGCCGTGAACAGTGCTTCCTGCACAGACTCGACGATCGGTTCAATCGTCGAGATTTCCAGTCGGCCGGAGGCGGACGACATGACCCGCCCGGACCCGGTGATCCGTACCAACTGCTCGACAAGCTTGCCGACCAGCGGTCGCAGCTCGTCGGGATACGTACACGTCCAGTCGACGCCGTCTTGTGCGCGTACCGCGACCCGTCGATTGGGCAGGTCCGTCTCGACCATATGCAGCCGTCCGCTGATGATCTGCTGAGTAGGCTCCGCGAGCGAGGGGCTGCGCTGGAGCCGTCCAATGCGAGCCGCGTCAATCACCACCTTCGGGACAGGGCGGTCGCCGAGCATCTCTACGCCGAAGTTGCCGTCCTCGCCCATCGCCTTCCGTGCGTTGCTGAGCGCAGAGACGACTGGCGCTGGCATGTCCCGCTCGGCCTGAACGTCATCGAGCAACGCACGCAGGCTGGTCTCAGACAGGGTCTCCTCGCCTGGCGCCATTGGCACACTCACGTCGTCGTCAGGCGCCGTGATGGGGTCAAGGGTGGCGATTCCACTCCCAGTTCTGAAGTCGACCAGCCGGAATGCGGTCGCCGCCTGATCTCGTCCTGTCGGACGCCCACCCTTGTGCGCGATCTGGCCTGCTCTGGCGCGCGCATACTCACGCAACGCCGTGCGGAAGTGCTCGAAAAAGGTCTCGAGCGCGTCGATCTCCACGCCTCTTTGGGCGCGGGCACCGTGAAGATCCAAGACGACTCTCGACATGCGCGCACCGGAACCGTAGCGGCGAAGACCGCCCCACGACACCGGTCCTTTCGACGCCAAACCCCGAACGCCTTGCGCTGCGCTTGCTAGAACCGTGTTCGGCGCATTCCCGCCGCTACCTATCGCCTTCACGAGGGAAGGAGCCGATCCCGAAGCACGTACCGGAGACTCAAGAAGTTCCGTCCGATGATCTACGCATAATGGTCAACATGAACCGGCTGAGCACGGACAAGCGCGCCGCGATCATCGGCTGCCTGGTCGAGGGCAACAGCATCCGCGCAACGGTGCGGATCACCGGGGCCGCCAAGAACACGGTCACGAGACTGCTCGTGGATCTCGGCGCCGCCTGTGCGGAGTACCAGGACGCCACGCTGCGCGGCCTGCCGTGCAAGACGATCGAGTGCGACGAGATCTGGTCCTTCGCGTATGCGAAGCAGAAGAACGTGCCCGAGCAGTACAAGGGCACGCCGGGCTACGGCGACGTGTGGACATGGACGGCGCTGTGCGCGGACACGAAGCTCGTGCCGTCGTGGCTGGTCGGTGAGCGCACGATCGAGGATGCCCTCGCGTTCATGGATGACCTGCGCGGCCGGCTCGCCAACGAGCGGGTGCAGATCACGACGGATGGGCTGAGCGCCTACCAGGAGGCCGTCGGCGAAGCGTTCGGCGAGACGGTCGACTTCGCGCAGCTCAGCAAGGTCTACGGCACCGATCCGAGACTCAGAGGCTCAGAGCGCCGCTACAGCCCACCCGTATGCACCAGCGCGCACGTCACGATCGTCTCCGGCAGACCCAAGCACGCCGACATCAGCACCAGCTACGTCGAGCGCCAGAACCTCACGATGCGGATGGGCATGCGGCGCTTCACGCGCCTCACGAACGGCTTCTCGAAGAAGATCGAGAACCTGACCCATGCGGTCAGCCTCCACTACATGCACTACAACTTCGGCCGCGTCCACCAGACCTTGAAGGCCACGCCCGCGCAGGCTGCCGGGGTTGCCGACCACCGCTGGACGCTCGCCGAGATCGCCGGACTGCTCGACTAGGAGTTCCGAGACTTCGTGCTCTGCGAGCCGCTACGCAGTGACGACAGTGCTCTCATGGCGATAGGGAGGAGCGCAGCAGCTAAGCCATACGAGCTGCTTTTCGCCCGTATTCGACACCTTGTGCTCCGTGCGCGGCGGAACGACTACACAGTCGCCCGCTCCGACGATGCGCTCATCGGTCCCGCACCACACGCGCCCCAGACCAGCGGTGAAGAACAGGAGCTCCTCCGACTCGGTATGAAGAGTCGTGCGCGTCTCCTGGCCGACTTCGAGCGTGATCTCGGCCAGGGTTTGATTCTGCGCGGTGGTCCAGTGCGGCCCGGCGATCTCGGTCTTGGTCGAGCCGTCCGCAGTCGGAAACGGACCGTGGCGGGTGTTCTTCGTGGTGATCTTCACGCAGTAATCCTAAAGGACCGGATGTCGGCCGAGCGCAGTCCTCCTGCCTGGCGACCAATCGGCGGCGGCGGGCACATTCTGAGCCAAAGTGACCCACTACCCCCGAACGGGGCTTGCGGTGCACTTGTATACTAGTCGGCACTCATGCGAATTGCCCTGCACGATCGCATAAATGGCCTCTCGACCGGTGACCAGGTGTACGCCGCGCTGCGCGCGGCGATCGTCAGCGCCGAGCTGCAGCCGGGTCGGCAGCTGTCGGAGAACGAGCTGGCGGAGCTGCTCGGCGTCAGCCGCACGCCCGTGCGCGAAGCGCTCGCGCGGCTGCGCGACGAGCGGCTCGTCGCGATCGTGCCGCAGCTCGGGACGTTCGTCACGCTCGTCAGCCCCGCTGCCGTCGAGGACGCGGCGTTCGTGCGCGAGGCGCTCGAGTGCGCCGCGATCCGCCGTGCGACCGAGCGCGTCACCGAGGCCGGCCTCGCCGACCTGCAGGCGAACCTCGCCGCGCAGGAGCGCGCCGAGGAGCAGGGCGACGCGGACGCCTTCGACACGCTCGACGACGCGCTCCACCGCCTGCTCGCCGAGCTGAGCGGGCACGAGATCGCCTGGTCGCTCGCGCGCCGCGCGAACGGCCATCTCGACCGCGTCCGCGGCCTCAGCCTCCCGGAGCCCGGCTACCTCGGCGAGATGGTCGCCGAGCACCGCGAGCTCGTCGCGGCGATCGCCGCCGGCGACGCCGACCGCGCGGAGGCGGCGATGCGCCACCACCTGCGCATGGTCCTGTCCAGCGTGCCGCAGATCCAGGCGGCGCACCCCGAGTACTTCGAGGAGTCCTAGATGTCCCTGGTCGCAGCCCCAGCTCCGGACGTCGTACCGGTAGGCGAGCTCGCGCCGCAGGTGCGGCGCGAGCTGTACGAGACGATGGTGCTGAGCCGCGTCTTCGAGACGGAGGCCGAGCGCCAGTACAAGGCCGCGCGCATCGGCGGCTACTGCCACCTCTCGTCGGGGCAGGAGGCCGCCACCGTCGGGGTCGTCCACGCGCTCCAGCCCGACGACCTGCTCGTCACCGGCTACCGCTCGCACGGCTTCGCGCTCGCGCGCGGCACCTCGCCCGACGCCGTCATGGCGGAGCTGTTCGGCCGTGAGGACGGCTGCGCGCACGGTCGCGGCGGCTCGATGCACGTGCTCGACGTCACGCGCGGCTACTACGGCGGCTGGGGCATCGTCGCCGGCCAGCTGCCGGTCGCGACGGGCCTCGCGCTCGCGCTCGTGCGCCAGGGCAAGCCGCAGGCGGTCGTCTGCGAGCTGGGCGATGGCGCCGTGAACATGGGCGCCTGGCACGAGGCGCTCAACCTCGCCGCGCTGTGGCGCCTGCCGATCGTCTTCCTCGTGATCAACAACGAGTACGGGATGGGCACCTCCGTCGCGCGTGCCTCCGCCGAGCCCGAGCTGTTCAAGCGCGCGAGCGCCTACCGCATGCACGGCGAGCGCGTCGACGGCGACGACCTCGACGCCGTCTCCGAGGCGGCCCACCGCCTGCTGCGCGCCGCGCGCGAGGACCGTGCGCCGGCGGTGCTCGAGGCGATGACGTATCGCTACCGCGGCCACTCGGTCGCCGACGCCGGGCTCGCCTACCGCACGAAGGACGAGATCGCCGAGCACAAGGTGCACGATCCGATTCGCCGGGTCCGCGAGCAGCTGCGCACGGAGGGCGTCGCCGAGATCGAGCTGGAGGCGATCGACCGGCGCGCTGACGAGCGCGTCGCCGCGGCGGTCGAGTTCGCGACCGCGAGCGCCGAGCCGAGCGTCGGGCAGCTCGCCGCCGGCATGCACGCCGCCGGCAGCGCCGAGCAGTTCGCGCGCATGCGGCCGGGGTCCGCCTTCGGCGAGCTTGCGCTGACGTTCGACGCGGGGCTGGGTGCATGAGCGCGACTGACGTCGCCGGGAGCTCGGCGCTTGCGACGAGCGGACGGCGAAACGCCGATTCCGAACTCACAGTGGCTGAAGCGGTTGCGGGCGAGACGGAGGTCATGACGTACCGCGAGGCGCTGCGACTCGCGCTGCGCGAGGAGATGGCGCGCGACGAGCGCGTCTTCCTGATGGGCGAGGAGGTCGGCGTCTTCGAGGGCGCGTACAAGGTTTCCGCCGGCCTGATGGAGGAGTTCGGCGAGGATCGCGTGCGCGACACGCCGATCGCCGAGGAGGGCTTCGTCGGCGCCGGCGTCGGCGCGGCGATGCTCGGCGAGCGCCCGGTCGTCGAGATCATGACGATCAACTTCCTGCTCGTCGCGATGGACCAGGTCGTCAACCACGCGGCGAAGATCGGCGCGATGTTCGGCGGCGAGGTGCGCTGCCCGCTCGTGATCCGCACGCCCAACGGCGCCGGCAACCAGCTGACCGCGCAGCACTCGCAGTCGTTCGACCAGTGGTTTGCGAGCACGCCGGGCTTGAAGGTCGTCGCGCCCGCCACGCCGGCCGACGCGAAGGGGCTGTTGAAGGCGGCGATCCGCGACGACGACCCGGTGCTCGTGATCGAGAACCTGCCGATCTACAAGCAGAGAGGGCCGGTCCCGCTCGACCCCGAGCACGTCACGCCGATCGGCCTCGCGCAGGTGCTGCGCGAGGGGTCCGACGTGACGCTCGTGACGCACTCCTACGCGACCGTGCGTGCATTGGCCGCAGCGGACCAGCTTGCGGAGCGGCACGGCATCTCCGCCGAGGTGGTCGACCTGCGCTCGCTGCGCCCGCTCGACGTCGAGACGGTCGCCGCGTCGGTGGCGAAGACGAACCACGCGGTCTGCGTCGAGGAAGGCTGGCCGAGCTACGGCGTCACCGCCGAGCTGGCCGCGCGCATCCAGCACGCCTGCTTCGACGAACTCGACGCGCCGGTCGAGCGCGTGGGCATGGCCGAGGTGCCGCTGCCATACGCCAAGAACCTCGAGCTGGCGGCGATGCCGAACGACGAACGGATCGCGGGCGCGGTGCTCGCATCCTTGGGACGAAAGAGCTAGATGCCCGAGATCACGATGCCGCGCCTCTCCGACTCGATGGAGGAGGGGACGATCCTCAGATGGCTCGTCGCGGACGGCGCCGCGGTCGCGCGCGGCGATGAGATCGCCGAGATCGAGACGGACAAGGCGAACATGACGTACGAGGCCGACGCGGCGGGCGTGTTCCACCACGTCGCTTCGGAAGGCGATGCGCTGCCGGTGGGTGCGCTGATCGCGCATGTGCTTGCCGAGGGGGAGACGCCGCCTGCGGGTGCTGCCGGCAACTCCGCCTCAGGCTCGGCCGCTGCGCCGGCGGGTCCTGAATCGGTCCCGCCCACCCGCGCGCACGCCGGACCTTCGGCCGGCGCACGTGCGTCCTCATCGCCACCCGCCGGATCGGCCGCTGTGGCGGACGCCGGCGGCGTCGACGCGGCTGCCAGCTCCGCCGCTTCCCCCTCGATGCCCGCCGTGGGCGACGGCTCCGCGGAGTCGGGTGCGCTCGCGACCGGCGGCCGGGTGAAGGCCTCGCCGCTTGCTCGCCGGCTGGCGCGTGAGCGCGGCGTCGACCTCTCGACCGTGACCGGAACCGGCACGGGTGGGCGGATCGTGCGCGCGGACGTGGAGAAGGCGGCCGCAGGAGGCAGCGCGCCCGCGGCGCCGGCCGCACCGGTCGCCGCTCCGACGGCCCCGGCCCCCGGCGGCACCGGCAAGGGCGAGGTGACGGTCGTCGCGCTCACCTCGACGCAGAAGACGATCGCGCGGCGGAT
>Ga0210410_10002569_pt1 | contig 16239 bp, 16 predicted proteins | sample IncBWC4MmetaG_FD_161058 | JGI IMG/M metagenome (GOLD analysis project Ga0210410, IMG submission 161058) | Forest soil microbial communities from Barre Woods Harvard Forest LTER site, Petersham, Massachusetts, United States - Inc-BW-C-4-M | ecosystem: Environmental > Terrestrial > Soil >... | reverse complement strand
CGAATCGTTACCAACTGCCTCTGAGAGGGAAGCTAGGATGGATGACCCCACGCGCCGGTGTGAAAACGACACTGGCATCTGAGATGCGCCTTCCGGGGCTCCCGGTCCCAAGCGGGGGCCCCACTTTTTTTCTAAACGATTCTTCAGCAGGCTTCTACTTCCACTCCCATATTCAATTGAGATTCGCGACGCGCGGAGGCTTTCTTCTTTAGTAGGCCTTTGTCCTCATTAGAAGCCATCTGGATCTGTTGACATCCTCGCTGGAACCCAGCCCACAAGCAAAAAGCAGATCCTTCACCTCGCAAAAAGCGCGAGGATTCGGGATGACAGCGGCGTGGAAACAGGGGAAGTGATCATAGGCCAGATAACTTCCGGAGAGTCGGCCCGCTACCTGGGTAAAGCCGCCTTTTCGAGCGGGAGCGGATCCGCGGCAGCGATTGACGGCAGCGTTTGCACAATCGGAATGCCGGCTTTGCCGAGGACGTGCGCGACCTGCGTTTCGCGCAGGCGCGAAGCGTCGTATTCCAAAGTAAGGCGATTCTGCTTTTCGTCCACGCGGAAGCGGCGGAGGCCGTAGGTGTTGGCGAATTCGCCCAACCGCTGAAGCTGTTCGAAGGTAGGCGGCGATTGGAGTTCGTAGGTGATTTCGAGAAGTGTCATGGGGAGAATTATACCAGCGGCGAATGGAGAGTGGGAACAGATCGAAAATGGAAAATTGAAATTGGAAAATGGGCAGAAATGAGCGAGGCTTCGCGTGGTTGACAGCAGATAGGGCATGGGGGTATAAATACCCTTAGGGGGTATTAGGAGATGGGAAAGCAGGGACGCAAGGCGGCGGGAGTGGACGCGGAGTTGAAGGCCGCGAATCTGAACCGGCTGAAGCGGATCGAAGGGCAGATCCGCGGGCTGCAGAAGATGGTGGAAGGGGACCGCTATTGTGCGGACATCCTGGTGCAGGTTGCGTCGGTGCAGGAAGCGCTGCGCGGAGTGGGGCGCAACCTGATGAAGAATCACCTGCAGCATTGTGCCTTGAAGGCGATTAGCAGCGGCAAGCCGAAGGAAACGGCGGCGATGTACGACGAGTTGCTGGAATTGGTTTATAAGCATTTGCGGTGAGTGGATTCGGCATCCGATTGGATAGGGAAAAGCAAAAAGCGCCCGCCTCGGAAGGCGGCCGCTATATGGGGGAGTGATGGAACGCGATCCAGTTTGCGGGATGAAGGTTGAGCCGGAAAAGGCCAAAGCGAATGTAGCGCACGGCGGAAAGAGCTACTTTTTCTGCAGTGCCGGCTGCGCGAAGAAGTTTGAGCAGACACCACAGCAATTTCTTTCCCCGACGGCGCCGGGCGATGCGGCCCACGGAGTTCAGATCGCGGCGGCGGCAAAACCCGCGATGGCGTCGCTGCCGATTCTGGCTTCTGCGCCGACGGTGAAAGATCCCGTTTGCGGAATGACGGTGGACCCGCAAAAGGCTGCGGGCAAGGCCGAGCACGACGGAAAGACTTATTTTTTCTGTTCGCCGCGTTGCAAAGAGCGATTCGAAACGGAGCCGGAGAAATTTCTGGCGGCGCCGGGAACCGCGGGGATGGAGCACGCCCACGCGCGTAAGCATGAGCATGCAGCAGCGCCTTCCGCAGAGGGGCAAAACGTTCGATACACGTGCCCAATGCACCCGGAGATTGTTCAAATCGGTCCGGGCAGTTGCCCGATTTGCGGCATGGCCCTGGAGCCGATGGATATTGTGGCCGGGGAACAAGCTGATCCCGAATACGACTCTATGCGCAAGCGTTTGTGGGTGGGGGCGGCGCTGTCGTTGCCGCTGCTGGTACTTTCCATGGCTGGCGATGCCCTTGGATTGCATTTCGCTCCCGGCGTGAAAAATGAGATTGAGCTCCTGCTTGCTTCGCCGGTTGTGATTTGGGGTGGCTGGCCCTTTTTCGAACGCTTCTGGGCGTCGCTGGTGAACCGCAGTCCGAATATGTTCACGCTGATTGGGCTGGGAACGGGCGCGGCGTATCTCTACAGCCTTTCGGCCACGCTTTTCCCGCAATTTTTCCCTGAATCTTTCCGCGGCATGCATGGTGAGGTTTCTGTCTATTTTGAAGCCGCTGCGGTAATCACGACGCTGGTGCTGGTCGGGCAGGTGCTTGAATTGCGAGCGCGGCAACGGACCAGCGGCGCCATTCGCGAACTGTTGCATCTGGCGCCACAAACGGCGCATGTGGTTGCGAATGGCGGCGACCATGATGTGCCGCTTGAGCAGGTGCAGCGCGGCGACGCACTGCGCGTCCGCCCAGGGGAACGGGTGCCGGTTGATGGCACGGTGCGGGAAGGCGCAAGCGCGGTGGACGAATCGATGGTGACGGGAGAGCCGCTGCCCGTGGAAAAGCAGCCGGGCGACAGCGTCACGGGTGGAACGCTCAACTCCAGCGGTAGCTTCGTGATGGTGGCGGAGCGGGTCGGCAGCGAAACGTTGCTTGCGCGCATCGTCAAGCTGGTTAGCGAAGCGCAACGCAGCCGAGCGCCGATGCAGCGGCTGGCGGACAAAGTGGCGGGATATTTCGTTCCCGGAGTGGTGGCAGCCGCGATTCTGGCCTTCCTTGGTTGGGCATTCTTCGGCCCGGAGCCGCGATTCGCCCATGCGCTGCTTGCCGCCGTTTCCGTGCTGATCATTGCGTGCCCTTGCGCGCTCGGATTGGCTACGCCCATGTCCATCATGGTTGCGGTTGGTCGCGGAGCGACGGCGGGGGTGCTGGTGCGCAATGCCGAAGCGCTTGAAACACTGGCGCGGGTTGACACGCTGGTGCTCGACAAAACCGGCACGCTCACCGAAGGGAAACCTCGCGTCGCTGGGATCACTCTGGCGCCGGGAAGCCAGCTTTCAGAGAATAAATTGCTGCGGGCCGCGGCGAGTGTGGAGCGTTCGAGTGAGCATCCTTTAGCACGAGCGATCGCGGAATCGGCGAAGTCCAAAGGCATCGAGTTAGCGGAAGCCTCCGAATTCCGGGCGATCGCCGGCGGCGGTGTGGAAGCCGTGCTTCAGGGCAATCGGATACTCATCGGGTCGCCAAAATTCCTAGCAGGGCAGGGAATTGCGGAGAGCACGGAAACTTCGCGCCCGGCAACGCAGACTGATCTGGGCGAGAATCGAACCTTTTCGTCAACGGTTGTGGGTGTCGCCATCAACGGACAGCTTGCCGGCGTGATCGCGTTCACGGACTTCCTGAAGCAAACGACACCGGAGGCGATTAAGGCGCTCCAAGCCGAGGGATTGCGCCTGGTGATGCTTACAGGCGACCGGCGTGAATCAGCGGCAATGATCGCGAAGCAACTCGGCCTGAGCGACGTTGAAGCCGAGGTCCGGCCGGAGCAAAAGGCGGCGGTGATCGAGCGTCTTAAGAAAGAGGGCCGAATCGTGGCCATGGCCGGGGATGGAATCAATGATGCTCCGGCACTGGCGGCTGCGGATGTCGGAATCGCCATGGGCACCGGCACCGACATCGCGATGGAGAACGCGGGAATCACCCTGGTGAAGGGTGACCTTCGGGGAATCGTGCGTGCGCGCCGGTTATCGCGCGCAACGGTCGGCAACATCAAGCAAAACCTGGCGTTTGCCTTCGTCTATAACCTGCTGGGCATTCCGATTGCCGCGGGAGTCTTCTTCCCGATCTTTCACTGGCTGCTGAGACCGATGATTGCCAGCGCGGCGATGAGCTTCAGTTCGGTTTCCGTGATCAGCAACGCGCTGCGGCTTCGAGGTGTGAAGCTGTAGTTGATTTGGGTCGGCCCAGGCGAAAAGCAGATCCCTCACCCGCATAAGGCGCGGGTTCGGGATGACAGCGCGATGGAATCATTCTTAATTCAGACCGATACCCCCCTGACCGAAGGCCATCCTGATTCGTCTATAACGTCCAGAGCGGGAACATTTCGCGGCGAACTGCGTATCAATGTGCAGCAGGCCGAGTGATTTGCGTCCCGGGGGTGGTTATGTCCAGCAATGGTAATGCTTTAACGAATGGAAAGGCGGCCAAGAAGCGCCGCCGGCGCATCATTATCGCCAGCATCGTGGCGCTGATTCTGGTTGGTGGGGGCTACGGTGTCTATGCGGCCTTGCGCCCGAACCACGAAATTGATCCCTCCAAGTTGGGTGTGGCGGAACGCGGCGACCTGGCAAAGGTGGTCGTCGCCACCGGCAAGATTCAGCCGCTCTCCAAGGTTGAAGTGAAATCCAAAGCCAGCGGCATCGTGAAAAAACTTTACGTGGATTATGGCGACCACGTGAAGGTCGGCCAGTTGCTCGCCGAACTCGACAAGGTTCAGCTCGAAGCCAGCTTGCGCGCCGCGCAGGCGAATTATCAGGCCGCACAGGCTGCGAAGGATTCGGCGGAGGCGACGCTCGAACGCAACAAAGTGGATGCAGAAGGGCCGGACGTGCCGTTCCTGAAGCTGAACATGGAGCGGGCGGAGCAGATGTACAAGGACGGCGTGATGTCCAAGAGCCTGGTGGAAGACGCGGAAAAGAATTATCAGCTCGCGCTGAACAAGCAAGTGAGCGCGCAGCGGAATCTGGCCGTTTCGCGAGCGGAGATTGCCAAGGCGGTGGCGCAGGAGGCGCAGGCCAAGGCGGCGCTCGAAAACGCCCAGGAAGACTTGCGCAATTCCACAATCATCAGCCCGATCGACGGGTTGGTGTTGTCTCGCGATGTGAATGTCGGGGACGCAGTCAGCTCGATCCTGGTGCTGGGTTCGCAGGCGACACTGATCATGACGCTGGGAGATGTGAGCGAAGTGTACGTGCAGGGCAAAGTGGACGAAGCCGATATCGGCAAGGTGTACCTGAATCAGGCGGCGCGGATCGTCGTGGAATCGTTCAAGGACAAGAAGTTCACCGGCAAGGTGACGAAGATTTCGCCGCTCGGCAAGGAGAAGGACAACGTCACCACGTTTGAAGTCCGCGTTTCGATTTCAAATTCCACCGGGGAACTGAAGGCCAACATGAGCGCCAACGCGGAAATCGTGCTGGAAGAGAAGAAGAACGTGCTGATGGTGCCGGAAGCGTCGCTGATTTACGACAAGGATCGCAAAGCTTCGGTGGAAATTCCCGAACCGAAGGCGGACAACGGAAAGAAAAAGATGCCCGTGCAGCTTGGCATCTCCAACGGTGTGAAAACGGAAATCACCTCGGGCCTTACCGAGAAACAGCAAGTGGTTCTCCAATAGTGAGGCGGACATGACGTTTCGCGACCTGCTGAGAGACACGATCGCTACACTGCTGGCCCACAAGCGGCGCACGCTGTTGACCATGTTCGGCATCGCCTGGGGCATTATCTCCATCACCTTGATGGTTGCGGCCGGAGAAGGCCTGGGCCGGGGGATTCAAAAACAGCAGGAACATTTCGGCAAAGACGTGATGATCATTTTTGCCGGGCGCACCAGCATGCAGGCCGGCGGTGTAAGGTCCGGGCGGGTGGTTCACTGGATGGAGGACGATTACAAGCAAGTGGCGCAGGAAGCCCCTGCCTGCAAATACGTGATGCCGGAGCTGGATAACGATCTGAAGGTGCACAGCGCGTTTAACAGCGGCGACATCAATACTGCCGGTTCTCTTCCGCCGTTCACTGAAATACGCAGCATCACAGTGGCGGAAGGGCGTTTTTACAACTACGAGGACAACGAAGAAGGGCGAAGAGTGGCGTTTCTCGGCAGCGATACCAAGAAGCAGTTATTTGCCGAACGCGACGCGATCGGGCAGGTGGTGGAGCTGAATGGGGTTCCCTACACGGTGATCGGTGTGATGAAAACGAAAGACCAGAACTCCGACTATAACGGCGTGGATATCCGAAAGATCTTTATCCCGTTTAACGCGATGAAGCGGGATTTTCCGAACAAGCCCCCTGCCATGGAGCACTCCGTGAGCCGGTTGTTGGCAGCACCCTGGTCGCTTGAAACGCATCCCGCTTGCGTGAGGCAGATCCGGCGGACGCTGGGGCGGTTGCACGATTTTGATCCGCGCGATGAAGAGGCCGCAAGCATCTGGGACACGGTGAAAAACGCGCAGGCCAACCGGATGATCTTCGTTGGCATGGAAGTGTTCATGGGCGCGGTGGGCGTGGCGACGATTTTCCTGGGCGGGTTGGGTGTGATGAACGTGATGCTGGTCAGCGTGCGCGAGCGGACACGGGAGATCGGAGTTCGGAAGGCGCTGGGTGCGACACGGGAGTCCATCCTGAAACAGTTTTTCCTGGAGACGGTCATCGTGGTGTTCATCAGCGGCGGTGTGGGCCTGATTATTTCTTATGGGCTCTGCGGACTGGTGAACCTATTGCCCGCCGTTCCGTATTTCGATGGTTTGGACGCAAGTTGGAAACTTGCCGCGCTAACGATCGGTTTGCTCGGCTTGATAGCCGTACTCTCTGCTTTGTATCCCGCAAATCGAGCTGCTTCCGTTGATCCAATTGAAGCGTTGCGCTTCGAGGCGGGTGGCTAATGCTTATCGAAGTCTTCAAAGAAGCTTGGATTGCGCTGGGACGTAATCGTGTTCGAAGTCTCCTCACAATGACCGGGATTTCCTGGGGAATCGTGGCTGTGACACTGCTGTTGAGTTACGGTTCTGGATTCCGAAGCGTCCTGCTCTATACGTTCGAAGTGTTCGGCAAGGGCGCCGTGATCTGCTGGCCCGGAACCACCAGCGAGCAGGCCGGCGGCGAACGCGCGGGCAAACCTGTGCGGTTCGAGCAGGAAGACGCCGACTGGGTGAAAGCCCAATCGCCTCTCGTGAAGCGCGTAACTCTGGAAACGGTGAAATTTCGCGGCATCTCGCATGACGAGCGCCTCTCGGACAGCGCGGTTCGTGGCATTTATCCCGAGTACGGCGAGATGCGCAACGAAGTCCCTTCCGATGGCCGGTGGATTTCGGCGGACGACATTGCCGAACGCCGCCGGGTCGTGTTCCTGGGAGCGCGGCTGAAGAAAAAGCTGTTCAGCGGCACGCCCGCCGTCGGTGAAATCGTGCGGATCGATGGAGTGCGATTCACCGTGATCGGCACAATGGACATGAAATTTTCCGACAGTTGCTATTTCAATTGCGACGACGAGTCCGCGTTCATACCTTATCCCGCCGCCGCGGACATCTGGGATGCGCGCTACGCCAGCGTGATGGTTTTCGAGCCCGTTGCACCCGAATTTGAAGCTCCCGCGATGCAGCAGTTTCGGGACGCCATCGCGAACCGCCAGCATTTTTCATCCAAGGACAAGCGCGCCATCACCATGTTTGGCCGCCAGGAATTCAAGCCGGTCTACGACGGCATCACGCTGGGCATCGAAGGCCTGCTTTTTTTGATAGGTTCGATGACGCTGGCGATCGGAGGGGTCGGCGTGATGAATATCATGCTCGTGTCCGTGGATGAACGCGTGCGCGAAATCGGATTGCGGCGCGCGCTGGGGGCCAGAAAAGCGCATATCCGCTGGCAATTCCTGCTGGAAGCCCTGGTCCTTACGCTGGCCGCGGGCGCGATCGGGATGCTGTTTTCGGCGGCGCTCACTTCAGCGATCGGAACTTTGCCGTTTCTTGGCCCCGCGTATGAAGACGATTCGGGCAAGGTGGACATTCATCTCACCCTTTCTGTCACAACGATGGTGCTCTCCAGCCTGATTCTGATTGTCGTTGGGGTGATCAGCGGGTGGATGCCCGCGATGCAGGCGGCGAAACTCGATCCGGTGGAAGCCCTGCGCTACGAATAAGCGAGTTGATCTCCCGGCATCGACCCAAAGGATTTCTGGTTCGGAACCAATCTGTTTTGTCGTTCATGACATTAGAGCTTGTCTCATAAATGGGCGCAGGGCTGAGGAGGCATTTCCTCAGGGCCTAAAACCCAATGTTTCCAGATTTTTTGATGTCGGAGCCCTTCGAGACTCAGGGTGAACTAAAGCTCCGACCCCCTTTACCCTAGTTATGAGATGGCGTGTAGTTGGGGCGAAACTTCTCCCGCTGCTATAGTAGAAGGGGCGATTTCGCGCTGAATTTGGCGAACCCCAAGAAGGCGGCATAAAGCCGCCCCTACACGTCTTTTGAGAGGAGAATAATGGATCGCAGGCTTGCAATCGTTCGAATTTTCGCGGGGACGGCCGCCGTGGCGGTGTCGCTGGCCGGCGGCGGTTTCATCGAAGGGCACGCCATTCTGAAGGAGAGTTCTCCCGCGGCCAATGCCACGGTTGCGGGGCCCGACGTAACCATCACGCTGAAATACAACGTCCGCGTTGACTCGACTCGCTCCAAAGTTCAGTTGTCACGTCCCGACCAAAGCGTTATCGAGCTGCCGCTTGAGAAGCAGGCTTCTCCCGACACGTTGTCAACGAAGGCCAGCGGTCTCGTGCCCGGCGCCTACAAACTTCAGTGGCAAGTGCTCGCCCCCGATGGGCACATTACTCGGGGCGTGGTTCCTTTTTCCGTGAAGGCTTCCTGAGCATGGCATGGCTGACCTGCTAGGCATCTTCGGTTTTCTCGTGGTGCTCCTGCGCGCCGCAATCCTGTGCTTTCAGACGATTCTTGCCGGCGGCTTGATTTTTCTGTGCTTTGTGGCCTCGAACGATAGTCTCCGGCCGGAAGAGTTGACGCGGCCCGCATGGAAGTTGATTCGCTGTAGCGGCGTGGGCCTGGCAATCTGCCAACTGGCTTTTTTGATCGTCAACTCGCTGGTGCTTGGCAACTCCACCAACATTCCGGTGCGTGAAATGCTGGGCGCGAATTTCGCGATTGCAGGAATCGTCGCGATTGTTGCTTCCCTCGTTGTTGCCTTGTGGCCGGCACGCCTGCGGAAAAGCGTCAACCGCTCCGTGCTGGTGCCCGCCATTTTCATTTTAGCCTCCTCGGTGGTGACCAGCCATTCGTTTTCACGGATGGAGGGCCGCGCCGCGCTTGTCGGTTTGACATCGCTGCACTACTTGGCGACTGCGAGCTGGATTGGCGGGCTTCCCTTCCTGCTGCTTTCAATGAAGCGCATTTCCGAGCAGGGAATAAGAATTAGAATCGGCCGGCGATTTTCAACGCTCGCGCAGGTCAGCGTTGTCGTGCTGTTTCTGGCAGGCTTGGGGATGAGCCTGGTGTTCGTGGGCTCGTGGAACGCGCTCTACGGCACCGCGTACGGCATCATGGTGGGAACGAAAGTGGTTTTGTTCGGCTGCCTGTTGCTTCTGGGGGCGGCGAACTACTTCATCGTGCGAAACCTCGGCAGGGATTCCGCGACCGGCGCCAGGAGCCTTGTCCGCTTCGGCGAAGTGGAAATCGGGATCGGCTTGACCGTGATTCTGGCCGCGGCCTCTTTGACGTCGCAGCCTCCGGGAGCCGACCTGACCGAGGATCGAGTAAGCCTGCATGAAATTGCCGTGCGCTACGCGCCGCGTATGCCGCGGTTGACCAGTCCGCCGCTGGGCGATCTTTCGCCCGCGGGAAAAGAACTGGAGCGGCAGGCCAAACTCGCCGGAGTCAAAGTGCCGGCGGCGTTCATGCCGGGGGAAAACTTTGCTCAACCGGATACGCCGGGAGACATCGCCTGGTCGGAATACAACCACAGCTGGGCGGGCATGATCGTTTTTTTCATGGGACTGCTGGCGCTGCTCTCCCGCAATAAATATTTTTCCTGGGCGAAAATCTGGCCGTTGATGTTCCTGGGGCTTGCGGTGTTCCTGTTTTTGCGCGCGGACCCGGAGAACTGGCCGCTTGGGCCCAACGGTTTCTGGGAGAGCTTTGGCCAAGCGGACGTTTTACAGCACCGGGCAGCGGTGCTGCTGATCATTATCTTCGCGCTGTTCCAATGGGCGGTGGAAACGAACCGGGTTAAATCACACGCGGCGGCGCTGGTCTTTCCCGGCGTTTGCGCCATCGGCGGCATCGTGTTGCTGACCCACATGCACGCGGTCACCAACATCAAGCAGGAAATGCTCATCGAATTGAGCCACACACCGCTGGCCATTTTCGGCGTCATCGCCGGCTGGGCCCGCTGGTTGGAGCTTCGGTTGCCGCAGGAGAACAACACGCGCAAATATCTGGGGTGGGTCTGGCCGGTGTGTTTCATTTTCGTGGGGCTGATTTTGATGGATTATCATGAGGCGTAGTGAAAGAGAGTAATCAGTAATCGGTAATCAGTAAGAATGAGGATGCCTCAGCAGCTGTGCTAATCGTGCTGCAAGTTTGGGTGGGAGGGGAATGAATGGCCCGGTCGGCGCTGGTGGTGGTGGATGTGCAGCGGGACTTCTGCGAAGGCGGTGCTTTGGCGGCCGCCAACACGCTTTCGCTGTTGGAGCCTCTCCAGAAATTCATTGCTGAGGCAAAGCGGCACGGCGCGCTAGTTGTTTTCACTCAGGACTGGCACCCGGCCAATCACAGTTCGTTTAAGGCGAACGGCGGGCAGTGGCCAGTGCATTGCGTGGCCGGAACGCAGGGCGCGAAACTTATGCCACCGCTCAAAGCCGGACCGGATGACGTGGTAATCCACAAGGGAGTCGGCGTGAGTGGCGCGGGTTACTCCGGCTTCGACGAAACATCGTTGCTGCAGCAATTGCGGGACAACGAGATCACGAGTGTGGGCGTTGCCGGAATCGCCACCGAGTATTGCGTGCGCGCAACCGCGCTGGACGCTCTGAAATCCAGGTTTGAGACCACGGTGCTGGAAGATCTGATCCGCGCGGTTCAGGACAAGGAAGTGCCGCAGGTCTTGGCGGAGCTACAGAAGGCAGGAGTAATAGTGGGCGACTCGGCAGCTTGGCTTGCGGCCGCTGAATGAAACTGTCGGGTTATGGAAGGGGCGGGCGCTCGCTCAGTTCTGGCCCATCAGCGCGTCAAAGTAAGCCACCATCTCCGCGGAATTCCAGTCCTGCGGCCCGATCACTTTGCGGGCGATCTTTCCCTTGCGATCGATGATGTATGTTTCGGGATACATCACGGTGCCATAGTCCTGTGCCGATTTCTTCGAAGGGTCGCGCGACGTCAGAAAATTAATTCCGTGATCCTGAATAAACTTCCGGTAAGCCGCCTCGTCCTCATCCACGCTCACGCCCAGAACAACTCCGCTGCGCGAGGCGAGGCGCTTGTTCAGTTCGATCAGCGAAGGTGTTTCTTCCACGCACGGCGGGCACCAGGTGGCCCAGTAGTTCAGCACCACCACTTTTCCGCGCAAGTCGGAAAGATGTCCGGGCTGGCCGTTCAAGTTGAGTGGAATGTCTTCCGCCGTTTTCCCGGCGACCGAGGATTCGCCCTGGCGATAGTGGGGAAGCGTGAAGAAAGCTAGAACGGCAAAGGCAAAGCCCATACTGCCCCAAGCCATGATTTTCCGAACAAGGTTGCTCATATCAACGATATAATAACGCACAGTACCCGCGCCGAACAGCAGGAATCGTCCCGGCCGCCATGAGCCAACCCATTTGCATTTCCGGAGTTGTCACCGCCATTGTCCCCGCGCGCAATGAGGAGGCGGCGATCGCCGGGTGCGTGGAATCGCTTGCGGTGCAAAAGGAAATCGCGGAAGTCCTGGTGATCGATGACCAGTCGTCGGACAGCACCGCGGAAATCGTGCGGTCGCTGGCTGCGAAATATTCGAACGTAAGATTGCTGTCGGCGGCTGAACTGCCCGCGGGGTGGGTGGGCAAAAACAACGCTGCGTGGATCGGCGCCGGGGAAGCTCAAGGCAAATGGCTGCTGTTCACCGACGCGGACGCCGTCCACGCCCCGGATTCTGCGAGCAAAGCGCTTTCAATTGCCGCGGAAAACGGCGCGGCGCTGGTCTCGTTTTCGCCCGAACAGGTGATGCAAACCTGGTACGAAAAGGCCGTAATCCCTTACGTTTTTACTCGGCTGAGCAGGCGGTTTCGCTTTGCCGAGGTGAATGATCCTGAGAACTCCGCCGCTGCCGCCAACGGGCAATTTATCCTGATCCGGCGCGACGTCTATGACGCCATAGGAGGGCACGCCAGCATTGCGGGTGAGGTCCTGGAAGATGTGGCGCTGGCATCGCGAGTGAAAGCCGCCGGCTACCGAATCTGGTTCGGCGCCGGGAAGGGAATTGTCCACGTGCGGATGTATCGTTCGTTCGCGGCCATGTGGGAAGGCTGGAAAAAGAATCTCTATCCGTTGATGGGTGGAAATTTGAACATCGTGAACGTCGAGGTTGCCCGGGCACTTGTCCCGATTCCCCTCCTGTTTGTGGTGGCGGGAAGCCTTTGGAAGGCATCCTTCCTGGTTCTTGCCGCCAGCGTTATGGCCTCAGGCCTGTTGGGAACGCTCGCGGTGTATTTCGGGACACTCAAGAGAAACGGCTATCCGGTTCGTTTACTGCCCTACATGTTTCCGGGGCGCGTCCTGTTCGCAGCCGTGCTGTGGGCTTCCTATCGAAGCCACCGCCGCGGCCGCGTGGAATGGAAAGGACGAGCGTATCCAGCGGGTACCCCTCGCGCATCCAAAGGATAGAAAAAGACATGGTTTATCTCACGCGAAAACTGGAGTTTTCGGCCGCGCACCTCTACCACAACCCGGCGTTGAGTGTGGAGGAGAACAAGCGGATTTTTGGCAAGTGCAACAACCCGCATGGACACGGGCACAACTACACGCTGGAAGTGACCGTGACGGGCGAACCCGATCCGGTGACCGGGATGGTGGTTGATTTGAAAGAGTTGAAGGAGATTCTGGAGCGGGAAATCACCCAGCGCATGGATCACCGGTTTCTGAATTACGAAGTTGCGGAATTGAAGGGCCAGATCCCCACCTGCGAAAACATCGTCCGGGTGATCTGGAATCTGCTGGAGCCGAAAATCAGCAAGGGCCGATTGCACAAGGTGCGCTTGTATGAAACGCCGGACCTGTACGCCGACTGCTACCGGAACGGGGCCCACGGCGCATGAAGGGCGGGCTCAAAATCGAATTGGGGCGGCGCTACCGGTTTTCGGCGTCGCACCGGCTGCACAGCTCAAGGTTGAACGAGGAAGAAAATCGCCGCGTCTACGGGAAGTGCAACAACCCCTATGGCCACGGCCACAATTACGTGGTGGAGGTCAGCGTGTCGGGAGCGGTGGACCCCGCCACTGGCATGATCGCGAATCTTGCGGATCTTGACAGCTTTGTGGAAAGGGAAGTCATCGAACCTTTCGACCACAAATCGCTGAACGAGGATGTCGCCGCGTTCCGCGAGAACGTGCCGACAACGGAAAATATCTGCAAGGAGATTTTCGAGCGCCTGAAACGCTTCCCGAAAGCGAAACTCGAACGCGTGCGGGTGGAAGAAACCGGCAACAACACGTTCGAATACGCCGGAGAAGAACTTTAGGACCGATTGCCGGTCCGGCAAGAGGAGATGGGCCCAGTGACAAAACCAACGGAAATATTCTTGAACGAGACGAAGAGCGAACAGCCGAAAGAGAGCATCGCCGACCTGATGCGCAAGGTAATCGCGATACTCGGCGAGGATCCGGAGCGCGAGGGGTTGCGCAAAACGCCCGAGCGTTTCGAAAAGGCGATGAAATTCCTGACCAGCGGCTACCACCAGAACCTGGACAATGTTCTGAACGGCGCGACGTTCAGCGTTCATTACGACGAAATGGTGGTCGTGAAGGACATCGAGTTCTTCAGCTTGTGCGAGCATCACCTGCTGCCATTTTTCGGCAAGGCTCATGTCGCCTACCTTCCCAGCAAGCGCGTGCTGGGGCTCAGCAAGATCGCCCGCCTGGTGAATATGTACGCGCGGCGTCTGCAGATTCAGGAGCGCATGACCAGCCAGATTGCCGAGGCAATCTCGGAAAAGATCAGCCCCGAGGGTGTGGGCGTGATCATTGAAGCGCGCCACCTTTGCATGCAGATGCGGGGCGTTGAAAAGCAGCACGGCCAGGCCGTCACCAGTGCCATGCTAGGCTCGTTCCGGCACAACAAGCAGACTCGCGACGAATTTTTGTCGCTGGTGCGCAACCGGCGGGCCTGACGCGCGTCTATAGAGTAGACGGCAGCGGCGAAACGTTTCTGCAGCGAGGGGGAGTATGCCAAAACGGAAAATTATCTTTTCCGGCGTGCTCCTCTTCGCTGTTTTTGTTTCGATTTGTGCAGCGATTTCTGACGGTGAGATTCAGCGCCTGGCCCAGGTGATGAACTGGAAGGCCGGGCAGGTGATCGCCGACGTCGGCGCGGGGGAAGGGGAGATCGGCTTTGCCGTTGCCGCGGCTGTGGGCGAAACGGGGAAGGTTTATCTGACCGAATTGGACCAGGATAAACTCACCGCCCTGCAAAAAGACACGAGCCGGCGAAAGTTGAAGAATGTCGTGATTTTGGCCGCGGCCGAAAAAGAGACCAAACTGCCTAACAACTGCTGCGACGCGATCATTCTTCGCCGTGTGTACCATCACCTCACCGCACCCACGGAAATGGATGCTAGCCTGCTGCGTTCCTTGCGCCCCGGGGGATTGCTTGCCGTGATTGAATTTGCTCCTCGTAAATCATTAACGGCTTCCGACCCCGTAAAGGGAGTACCAAACAATCGCGGCGGGCACGGGATCCCGAAGAAAGTTTTGTTGCAGGAATTGACCGCGGCCGGTTTTAGGTTCGACAAAGCGTTTGACGACTGGCCGGATGACGGTTACTGCGTGCTGTTTCGAAAGCCGTAGGTCAAGAAACCTTTAACCTTTGTGTGCCGCGCGTGAACGCCGCACTCGATCGCGATTCCCGCACGTGGCGTCGCTGCACCAGCGCTTGACTCTTCCCTTCGTGCGGTCCACGAATATCCAGGCGCAGCCGGTGTTGGCGCATATTTTCAGGCGGTCCTGCGATCCCTCTGCCAACGCTTCGGCGAGGGAATCGGCGATACCGGCCAGCACAGCGGGCCAGCCAATTTGTACGGGTTCATAAGTGAGCCGCAACCCATTTTGGTCCTCCACCAGCCGGCGAAACACAGGTAGTTTCAACCATGAGTTCAGCGCTTCCAGGTCTCGCGTTTGAATCGCAGCGCCGCGCGAAGTTTCCTGCGCGAAGTGGCGCAACAGTTTCCGCAAACTGCGCAGTTCGCGCAGAACGGCGGGACCCGGCAAGGGAACGCGGAAGCGCCAGAATTCCAGGAAGTCGCTGATCCACTGGGAATCGTTCAGGAAATCGGTGAGGTGGCCGTAGCCGTCCCACATCTCGCTGTTGGCCAGATCCACCCAGGGAGCTGCGCCGAAGTTGTGGATGCGAAACTGGTGGGAGGCGGGAATCATAGTAACGAAATAAAACTCCTTGACTCGTTACGAGGCAATCGGTAGTCTGTGAAACGAGTATAGCACTGTTATCCCATTACAGGAAGCCGGCATGAGCGACACAACCCAAACCGTCACCGCACAGACCGCACTTATCCAAGCCAGCGAGGCCCGTGGCTCCTGGCGCATTCGCGTCGTTCTGGCTTTCCTGGCGATCTACGTCATTTGGGGCTCCACGTACCTCGCCATCCGCTACGCGGTCGAGACCATCCCCCCGCTCTACACCGCGGGTTTCCGGCATCTGGTCGCCGGCAGCGTTCTGCTCGCATGGGCTCTCGCAAAGGGCCAGCGTCCTACATGGGCGCAGGTGCGCGCCAGCGTGGTCATCGGCTTTTTCTTCTTTCTGCTCGGCCACGGTTCGCTTCACTGGGCGGAGAAATATGTGCCGAGCGGCCTCGCGTCGCTCCTTATTGCGATCGAACCCATCATTGTGTTCCTGATGTCCTCGGCGGCGGCGCGTGTCTGGCGGATGAACGGAATGCTGCTCGCCGGAATCCTGCTCGGCCTGGCGGGTGTAGGCATCCTTGTGCGCGGCACGGGCCTCGAAGCCGGCTCGCGCGGCTCTCTTGGGCCGATCGCAGTGCTGATCGGAGCAATCGCCTGGTCCGCGGGAATCATCTACTCGCGCCGATCGAAACTTTCCGGCAGCCCACTCCTGTTGTCCGCGCTTTCGCTGCTGGCCGGTTCCGCGATGTTGCTCACAACCGGAACCCTGGTCGGCGAAGCAAAAGATCTGTCTCTGACGAATATCACCCTGAAATCCTGGCTGGCTCTTGCCTACCTGATTGTGTTCGGCTCGATCATTGCCTTCACCGCGTACAACTGGTTGCTGGAACACTATTCGCCAACTCTGGTGGCGACGCACACCTATGTCAACCCGGTGGTTGCCGTTCTTCTGGGCTGGCTGTATGGCGGGGAAGCAATTACCCTGACAGTTGGTATTGCCGCCGCATTGGTAGTGGGCGCGGTTGTGCTTGTAGA